>Ga0210384_10000071_pt1 | contig 148190 bp, 132 predicted proteins | sample IncBWH2MmetaG_FD_160574 | JGI IMG/M metagenome (GOLD analysis project Ga0210384, IMG submission 160574) | Forest soil microbial communities from Barre Woods Harvard Forest LTER site, Petersham, Massachusetts, United States - Inc-BW-H-2-M | ecosystem: Environmental > Terrestrial > Soil >...
CTCGCGGTCAAAAGGCGTGATGAACGTCTGGTTCAGTCGCATCACAATCCTGTGCGTGATGGTGTCCCCGATGTGCTCATACGATTCCACCTTGTCCGCGCCCATCGCCGGGTCCTCGAAATTTTCCAGCATATCGACTAGCGCTCCAGCGCCTGCGTGGACGTTTTCCGCCTGTTGCGTGAACATCTGGAAAAAGCTCTTTTCGTGCGGCAAGATTTTCGTGAGTAGTCCGGGCATGGTTTCCTCTACCCCCAGGAAGGCATATTACCGCTGCGTTACTGTTCTGTTGCTGTTTTGTGACCGGTCGCCGAGAGACTATACCGAATCGTCCCGCGGGCGGCAAGCGAGCCCCGCTCGGTCCTCTATGCGTCGTCTCGACGCTGTAGAATATCGCTCAGGTCGAGCGGCACACGCCGTTTGCTGCGCATCTTTCAATGGAGAGCTCTATGACCATCATCGCGCCTCCGGATCTCTCCTCGAGGCCATTTCGGCTGGCGGTCGAGCACACGATGCTCACGTCGCCGGCCGTTCTGTTCCGCGCTTGGACAGAGCAATTCGATCGCTGGTTCGCTGCGCCGGGGTCTGTCTTGATGAGAGGCGAGATCAACGCGCCGTTTTTCTTCGAAACGCAATTCGGAGGCGCGAAGCATCCGCATTATGGGCGCTTCCTTCGGCTCGAGCCCAACCAGCTTGTCGAGCTCACCTGGCTCACCGCCGCAACAAAGGGCGCCGAAACGGTAGTCACAGTCGAACTCGCGCCCAATGGCAGCGGCACGAAACTACGCCTGACGCACGCAGGATTTACCGACGAGGAATCAAGAATCCGCCACGAAGAAGCCTGGCCGCTAGTCCTAGCACAGCTCGACCACCGAATGGCGAGTTCGGGCGACTAATCCAGCAGCGTCACGGCGCCGCTCACGATGTCGTAGGAAGCCGCTGCGGCCTTCACTTTCTTTTCGTTCAGCAGCCTGGCGATCACGGTGGAAGTTTGCCGCAGGAGCCCCGCATGAATATTCGCGTTGGCTTTGGTGGCCGCTTCGAGATTTGACCCAGCTTGATCCACTGCCGGCTGGATGTGCGGGTGGAGCGCGCTGATCTGGCCGGGGACCTCCTTCGCCTGAATCGTCGCCTTCACTGCGCCGCAGCTCGAGTGCCCCATCACTAGGATCACTTTTGTCTGCAACATCGCCACGCCATATTCCAGGCTGGCAATAATTTCCGGCGTCACAATAATTCCAGCGACTCGCGTAACGAAGACTTGGCCGATGCTCTGATCAAATACCAGCTTCACGGGGACGCGCGGATTCGCGCACGCGGGCACGCCTCAAATGGCTCCTGTTTTTTTTTGCGCCTTGTCCCTGACCACTGCCAGGTTATGCGCAGGCGCTGTCAAACGACCTTCGGTGGAGCGTTTGTTGTCCTCCATCAATCATCAATTCCTGCAGGGCCGCATCAGGAGCCAGCTTGCGCTGCGCCAATGCCGCACTTGAAACGCCCAATTCTATGCCCGCCTCAGTCGCCATTGCCGCCAGCGCCCCTACCACGTTTCTCCGTAGAAATCTCCGTATCGACCCTTTGCCCGATGCAAATTCCGTAGCCATGACGCCCCATCCTGCTCACGCAAAACGGCATGCCCATGCAGTCTCTCCGCCGCGAGTAACTTACACCGGCGAGGTTTCGTTGGCGATGCGCCAGCAAATTCACCGTTTTCGAACGAATCCCGGATTGACTTAGCAAATTTCCGGGCGCTGGAACTCAGGCCTCAGGAAATAGTTGCGATCAGGAACAATGGCGATCGTCTATTTTGAGTGCGTTACGGCTTTTTTTATTCTACCGTTGCGATTAGGATTTCGCCATTTCCTCTCTTCGTCAGCCTACAAAAGGCCCCTTCACGCACCACCTGCGGGTGCAAGAACTAGGGACGTGAGCAGAAAAAATTAAAGCGGGGAATTCGCAAGACTTCGTAGTCTCTCAGAACCAGGCCAAGGCAAGCAGAATGGACATTCAAATTAGGCAATCCCGCGGTTCGGCAATCTGTTGCAAATTGAACACAGGCTCTCTCCGGAGTAATGTAGCATCCAGCAGTCCCGCAAACTGCCGCCCCCGGTTGTGGGCAAGAGCTGGAAAAGGAGATGTCATCCATGCCATGCGAAGAACGCAACAAGTTGTTGAAGGAATATGAAATCGCTAGTGCGAAAATCGCTCCGTACCCGCAATCTACGAATGGAGTCCCGCAATCGTTCGGGGACGTGCTGCACGCGGAGCAATTACAGCGCACCTTGCACGAAAAATCCGTGGCACTCGAGCAGCACGATAAAAGTCACGCCTGTGCTGTACCTGAAACCAAAAAATAAGGCGGAGGCATATCGACCGACAGTGGGTGGTCGAGGCCGCGCCGCAACCTTGGCGAATGGGCGCCGACCTCTATTGCACAGCTCATCATGGCCGTGCCGCCGACTTCTTCTCTAGAGTTAGTGCGACGCTGCCAGGTCAATTCGCTGCGACACTTCCGCGTTCCGTGCGCCAAATAGTTGCTTGACGCGAGGGCGTAAGCAGTAGGCCAGCATGCAGACGGCCGTCGCCATCACCGGCACATGCCAAGTAAAAGACGGTACAACTGAAATCATCAGATACCCCGGCTCTGTTGACATCCTCGTCACGACTATGAAAATTCGAGATAGTCGGTCCTTTGAAAGTGTTGTTTGCTACCGAGGCAGGAGGCGCGATGGACGAAGTCGGACTCCTGCCCTTTGCTGGCGTTGCCTTGCAGGTTTCGAAGGCGGTGCTCCCGCGTTACCGAAGCCGATTCAGCAAGCACCAATTCTATCAACCGCAGTTGCTGGCGATTCTCTGCCTGATGCGCTAGGAGGACTGGACCTTTCGCGAAGCCGAAGTGCGGCTGGGCGAGCATCGCGAATTGCGGCAGGCGCTGGGGTTGGCGAGTGTGCCCGATTTCACGACTTTGTATCGCTTCCCGCAGCGTCTGGACGACCAGGTCATCGACCGCGCGGTCGGCGAGACGGTGCGTCGGCTGCGCGGCACGCGCAGAAAAGGACGGCGGCGAGCCCGCGTGGCGGTCGATGCGACAGGCTTGGCGCAGGGAGCGGTCAGCACGTTCTTCGTGCGGCGCATGCATCATCACGGGCAAAAACCGCTGCCCTGGCGCCACTGGTTGAAGTGGGTGGTCGTGGCAGGTCTGGATCAGCAGTTCCTGTTGTCGCAGATTGCGCGACGCGGCCCATGGAACGATTGTGCGAATTTGCCTGCTGTGGTCCAAGCCGCTTCGCAAGATACGCGCACCGGGTTGGTTCTGGCCGACGCCGAATTCGACAGCGAGAGGAATCACACCTATATTCGGCGACAGCTCGGAGCGCAAAGCGTGATCCCCGCCAGGCGCGGAAAGAAAACCTGGCGCATTCATGGAGTGCGCGCCGAGATGCGGCGAGCATTTCCGCGACGGCTCTATCGACGCCGCGCTCTGATCGAGAGCCTGTTCAGTTCGGTGAAGCGCAAGCTCTCGGCTCGTGAGCCGGGCCGCTCGCTGCGCACGCAGAAGCGTCAAGCTTTGCTGCTCGGACTGAGTTTCAATCTATATCGCCTGAGGCATCGCTAATCTTTCTTGAGGATGTCAACAAAGCCAGATACCCGCTAGAAGCGAACAGCCCCAAAATTGTACAAACGGAGCCGATGGCTACGGATGCGATGGATGGGATCCGATTCCATTCGCGCAATGCCAACCGCCAGACGAGCGGCGGCACCGGCGAGGACGAGCAGCGAAATTCCCCCCGCGACGCTCATTCCGGCAATTGCCACGGAGACAGGCTCTCCCGCATCTCCGCCGGTCATTCCCATGACGGCAACAATGTAGAAAGGGGCAGAACTCAGAGCCAGAGCCGCCGCTCCGTAGAATGGCAAGACAGCGATGATTAGCACAACGGCGGGGAGTATCATGCGGTTACATTCCCTCAAGCACTTCGCCTTCATGTCGCGATTCCTAGATTCCTGATTTTTGAATCACGATGGCCTGGACTCTGCGCACGGCGCCGGTTCAAAGATCTCCTGTACCGCACGCTGGCAAAAAAAGGATTTCCTGGATCTGTCTGAGCAAGTACATTTCGCCTATCTTACATTTTCGTCCCACGACCTGTGGGGAAGGGAATAAATCACCATCTGAATCCAGTCGCAAAATCCGGGCGATGCTGAATGCGGCATTCAAATCATCTACCCGCTCCTTGAACAGCCGTGGAGAAGTCGTTGTGTCCTAGACAGGACCAGGGTACGATGCGCGGGACAGAGATCCCAATCGGAAGTTCCGGGAAAATTGCCAAACTCTGCTTTTTACTCGACGAGCTTCTGAAGTCAAACGATGGAGGAAAAGGTATGTTCCACCTGGTCTGGTATATTCTCATTGGGCTGATCTCGGGGGTTATCGCGAAATCCCTGATGCACGTGCACATGACGATTTTCTGGACGATCGTGCTGGGCATCATCGGATCGATCATCGGCGGCGGTATTACTCACATGTTTTCGCGTCCGACAAACGAACGATTTCATCCCGCCGGCCTCATTTTTTCCACGCTGGGCGCGATCCTGGTTCTGTACATTTGCTTTAAGCTGAATATTCATTTTCCCCAGATCTAGCATAGTATTCCGATTCGACGATCAAATCTGGGGCGGCTTGGAACGCTGCTGTTGCTTAAAAATTGCGCCAGCAGGCCGGTCAGTCAGCTCCTCGTCTGATTTCCTTAATCCCCTGCCCAAGGTGGCGCCGCAGAAGAGTCCTGAGAGTTACGCCATCAGCGTATCCGACTCGCGCAGCGATCTCTTCGATGCCCTCATCGGTCGTCTTCAGCAGATGCACCGCTCGCTCCACACGCAACTCCTGAAAATAGGACAATGGCGACCTCCCCAGCACCGCTTGCATGCGGCGAGCTAACGTTCTCTTGCTCGTTCTACTTGCTCCCGCGGCATCGTCGAGCGAAAAGCCTTCCGTGAGCCTGCCCCGCGCCCATCGCTCGAACCGCTCGACGAGCGGATCGGAGTGGGCAAGGTGATCGGCGAGGACATAAGCGGACTGCGCGGGCCGCGAGTCAACAACCAAATACTTCGCCGTCAACGCGGCCACCCGCGGGCTCTTCTGTCTGATGAGCCACAATGCCAGGTCCATGTGGCTCAGAGCCGCTCCTGCGGTAACGATTTTTCCGGACTTCACGACCATGCGCGATTCGTCCAGGCGGACATTCGGATACCTCTGGCGAAATAGGGGAGCGAGCCACCAGGTTGTGGTCGAGTCCTGATTATCGAGGAGGCCTGATTCGGCCAGTATAAAAGTCCCAATACAAGCCGCCGCCGTACTTGCGCCGCGCTCGGCCCACCAGCGCAGCGCCTTCCCAGCGTCGCTCACGTCGGATCTCGCAAGCGCTGTCTGCAGCGGGCCTGGCATTTTGAATCCGATCGCTGGGACGACGGCCCAATCCGGAATGATCCGCATGGGAGGAGCAGCAACCGGGACAGTCAGTCCTTGCGATGTTTTCACTGCCTTGCGCACTCCCACAACTGTGACGTCAAACCGCGGCGAAGCCAGCCCGGACAGTTCCGCAAGTTCATTGGCTGTCTGCAGAGCATCGAGCACGGTCGCCAATCCCGTGTCAAAGACCCCATCGAGAGCGAGTACGTAAATCTTCATGGCAAATATGATATCAATTTTGGCGATTTTGCCAATTGTGAATTTCCTGTCCGAGCGCTAGCTTTGCCTCGTCATGAAGTAGAACCAGACATGGAGGAAGCATATGTTGACTGTCGCACTGTTTGCCCGTTTGGAAGCCAAGCCAGGGAAAGAGAACGAGGTCGCGAAGTTCCTGGAAACGGGACTTTCGCTGGCCAATCAGGAAGCATCCACGCCCGTATGGTTCGCGTTGCGATTGGGTCCCTCGACCTTCGGCGTGTTCGACGCCTTCAAGGACGAAAGTGGACGCCAAGCTCACCTGAATGGCCCCATTGCCAAAGCTCTCATGGCCAAAGCGCCCGACCTTTTTTCCCAACCACCTGCAATCGAACGCATCGATGTACTGGGCGCTAAGCTGCCTTGAAATCCGTCAACCGTCCTATCAGGCCGCATCGCGAAGGGCCAGCCCTCAGGAAAGGTTTGCGTCGGGACATACTGCAGTGCATAGGAAACACCTCTTTATTGCCTCTGCGCAAAATCATGCCCGCGAACGGCTCGCGCATTCTACTGAAGCTCGAAAACGAGAATCCCACTGGCAGCATGAAGGATCGCATGGCGCTTGCAATGATCGAGGCGGCAGAGGCAGACGGGCGTCTCACCCCGTATGGCGCTGTCGTTGAATACACGGCCGGCAGCACCGGCGTGTCCCTGTCTCTAGTCTGCGCGTTCAAGGGACATCCGATCTACATCGTGAGCTCGGATGCCTTTGCCCAGGAAAAACTCGAGCATATGAGAATACTGGGGGCCAGACTACAAATCCTACACAGTGAGAGCGGGGGCATGACGGAGAAACTAACCCGCGACATGATCGCGGCCGCCCGCACGATCGCCGACCAAAATGGAGGCTTCTGCACCGATCAGATGAATAATAAAGACTCGATTCCTGCCTATCACAAAATGGCGGAGGAGATCTGGACGCAAACAGACGGACACATTGACGGCTTTGTCCTGAGCGTGGGCACCGCCGGGGCCATTCGGGGTAACGCGGAAGCCCTACGTCTCCACCATGAAAAGATCAGAATCGTCGCCGTGGAGCCTTCCGAATCCGCGGTTCTCTCGGGCCGCAGCCCGGGCGCTCACAAGATTGACGGGATTGGTGCTGGTTTTGTCGTACCGCTCTGGCAGCAGGGCATCGCCGATCAGATTGAACAGGTTTCGACCGAAGATGCTAGGGCCATGGTCCTTCGGCTCGCCCGCGAGGAAGGGCTTTTTGCGGGTACTTCCACCGGCGCCAATGTCATCGCCGCTCTTCGATTAGCCGAACAACTCGCCCCTCGCTCGACCGTCGTAACCGTCATGTGCGATACGGGCATGAAATACCTAAGCAAAAAGCTGCCAACCTGAGCTGCCAGGCGGACGGTCATCATCCGGCGCACGCACCTCTGGCGCGATCGGTCCGCTTGTGGTACCTGAGGTCATCCACATAAATCCGATTGCCACCCCAAGAATGACTATGCGTTCAGAGACGTTCGGTGTAGGTTGCGCACGCGAGGTGAACCGTGTGCTTCTCCGCTGTAGCGAACTTTATCGGCAGCACAGCTTTGGCCTCCGTCGGCGTGGTCACATTGACGAAAGTGAAGCACCGGCGCGAACTGCTTTTCGCATCCCTGCCCGTGCTGTTTGCCATTCATCAGTTCATCGAAGGGTTCGTCTGGCTGGGACTGGATGGTGTTCTCTCGCCCAAGGTGGCGCACAACATGGGTGCGGCGTTCATGCTCTACGCCCAGGGACTCCTCCCATTTCTGCTACCGCTAAGCGTATGGCTGTTCGAGCCGAAGGCGAAGGACCGCAAGCGCATGGTGGCATTCCTCGTGATCGGCACAGGAACGGCGCTTTATATTCTGTGGGCCTTGGCGGCGTACCCGTTGCAGCTCTACGTCAAGGGAGACAGCATCGTGTACATCAATCAGGCGACCAATAACACTGCGGTCGCAATCCTCTACATCATCGCAACATGCGGCTCGCTCTTTTTCTCGAAAATCAGGGCGATGGTTGTTTTCGGCGCGGCGAACCTCGCGATTCTGTTGATTGTCATGGCCTTTAAGCGCTACGCGTTCACCTCGTTGTGGTGCGCCTACGCCGCCATTGCAAGCGTGATTATTCTCGCTTACTTCTGGAAAACAAGAGCAACCCGCCCGCTCCTCTACGCTTAGCCTTCCTAGAGAGCGTTTAAAGTCTGATCGTGCCAATCTCTTACGCAAATCAGCAGATAGGTGTAACATCGGCCCCGCGTTCGGAGTCGAATGTAGCTTCCAATTATTAGGAGTCGCCATGCATGCCAGTTCCGCACCTCCAGCCAAACGTCCGCTGTTCTACAGCTCGCGTGTCGCCGCCATTGCGTTCCTGGTCTTCATCACGATGTCTCCCGCTTTTTCCCCAACTGCCGCCGCCCCCACCCGTGCCTCGACTCTTCTGACTCTGGCCAAAATCCGCGAAACCTGGGTCCTGGACCTTCACACCAAGCAACTCGAGCCCATTCTGAAGCTCTACGCCATAGATGCCGTCTTCCTGCAACCTAACGGCGATCGCATCATCGGCGGCGCCGCCATCCGCAATCTGTTTCAAAATATCATGGCCACCTTTAATAGCGACCTCACGCTCCACAGCCAGAACCTCGAAACATCCGGCGACCTCGCCTACGACAGTGGCGAGTTCCAGGAATCGCTCACCACCGTCGCCACCGGGGCTAAAATCACCACCAAAGGCGGCTACATAATCATCTACAAACGCCAGCAAGACGGAGTGTGGCAAATCGTTCAGCACGCCTGGACAGGGACTCCGCCTCCCGGCACCTAATCCGCCCATCAACAAGCTTGACGGCGCGTGGCGCACCCTTTCAAATCCATACCCCCAGCAATCGACCACTCCATTAGCGGGGTGATACATTTTCAGAACTAGAAATGCGCTCCATTCTCGCAAGACATTCGCCTGGCAAACACTCCGCGGTGTGCGAATCCAAAATAAAAAAGGGCGCCCCGGTAGATCGGAGCGCCCTCTGCATTGTCTCGGCTAGATGTAACCGGCTGGCCGGGACCGTCCTGCGTTTAGTACATCCCACCCATGCCGCCACCCCCGCCGGGCATGCCGCCACCGGCGCCTGCGCCCTTCTTTTCGTCTTCCTTGATGTCCGCCACTAAGGCTTCCGTGGTGAGCATCAAGCCGGCGATGGATGCAGCGTTCTGCAATGCGAGACGCGTGACCTTGGCCGGATCAATTACGCCCGCCTTCACCAGGTCGCCGTACTCGCCCGTGTCCGCGTTGAGGCCGAAGTTGTCGTCCTTCGATTCGCGCACGCGGCCGACAACGACGGCGCCTTCTTCCCCGGCGTTGAGTGCAATCTGCCGCATGGGCTCTTCGAGCGCGCGCTTCACGATGTTAACGCCAATGGCCTCATCATCATGTAGCTTGAGCTTCTCGAGCACCGAGATGCAGCGAACCAGCGCAACGCCGCCGCCGGGAACGATGCCTTCCTCGACCGCCGCGCGAGTGGCGTGCATGGCGTCTTCGACGCGAGCCTTTTTCTCCTTCAGCTCGGTCTCCGTTGCCGCGCCCACCTTTATGACTGCGACGCCGCCAACGAGTTTCGCCAGGCGTTCCTGGAGTTTCTCGCGGTCGTAGTCGGAAGTTGTTTCTTCGATTTGCGCACGAATCTGGCGCACGCGACCTTCGATCTCGCTGGACTTCCCGCCACCTTCAACGATGGTGGTGTTGTCCTTATCGATTGTAACTTTCTTGGCGCGACCGAGGTCCTCGACCTTCACGTTCTCGAGCTTGATGCCGAGGTCTTCGGTGATGGCCTTGCCGCCGGTGATTGTGGCGATGTCTTCGAGCATGGCCTTGCGGCGGTCGCCGAAGCCAGGAGCCTTCACGGCAGCGCACTGCAGCGTGCCGCGGAGCTTGTTCACCACCAACGTCGCGAGTGCTTCACCCTCGACATCTTCAGCGATGATCAGCAAAGGCTTGCCCATCTTGGCGATTTGCTCAAGCAGGGGGAGCAGATCCTTCATCGAGCTGATTTTCTTCTCGTGAATCAGAATGCGCACGTCTTCGAGCACGCATTCCATGCGCTCGGGATCGGTGACGAAGTAGGGCGAGAGGTAGCCGCGGTCGAACTGCATTCCCTCGACCACTTCGAGCGTCGTCTCCATTGTCCGCGATTCCTCAACGGTGATGACGCCGTCCTTGCCCACTTTCTTCATGGCCTCGGCGATGATGCCGCCAATGTGCTTGTCGTTGTTGGCCGAGATGGTGCCGACTTGCGCGATCATCTCGCCCTTGACGTCCCGGTGGAGACGCTTAATTTCATCGACAGCCACTTCGACGGCCTTCTCGATGCCGCGCTTCAGCGCCATCGGGCTTGCGCCGGCCGCAACCGTCTTCACGCCCTCGCGGAAGATAGCTTGTGCCAGCACGGTTGCAGTGGTCGTGCCGTCGCCGGCTACGTCCGAGGTCTTCGATGCCACCTCGCGGACCATCTGCGCGCCCATGTTCTCGAGCGGATCCTGCAGCTCGATTTCTTTTGCCACGGTCACGCCGTCCTTGGTGATGATGGGCGCGCCGAATTTCTTTTCGATCACCGCATTGCGCCCCTTGGGGCCCAGCGTGATCTTCACGGCGTCCGCCAATTGGTTGACACCGCGCAGAATGGACTGGCGTGATGCTTCACCAGTCACGATTTGCTTTGCCATGATTCTTGTTCCTCCTGAAATTTTTCGAACTTGTTGTCCGGTTCGGCTCGCGCCCCGATTGATTCGGAGCACGGGTCTGTCCGGAAGTTACCGTTTGCCGCCGGCCGCTTTGGCCGAGCCGCCGATCTTCGCGAGGACATCTTTCTCTTCGATGATGAAGAACTCTTCGCCATCGACTGAAATCTCATTGCCTGAATACTTGCCGAACAGGACGCGGTCGCCGACTTTGACATCCATGGGAATTCTTTCACCCTTGTTGTCAAAGCGGCCGGCGCCTACGGCCATTACATCGCCTTCATAGGGTTTCTCTCGGGCCGAGTCGGGAATGATGATGCCGCCCTTGATGGTTTCCTTCTCCTTCGGCCGTTGGATCAGCAGGCGATCCTGAAGCGGTGTGATATTAACTGCCATGTTTCAAACCCTCCAATGGAGTCCGCAGAATTGCTTGAAGAGAAGAGCAGAGGAATTGAGGCTTGTGACTTAGCACTCCTCGCAAGCGAGTGCTAATATAGCAGACTGAGGGCGACTGTCAAGGAAAAACACGACAGTTCTTGACTCACATCCCTCCCTCCGCTTGCATAATAAGTAAAGCCTTTACAATCAGATAGGTGATGTCGGATTATTCCGACACTTGGACATTGAGTTGCAAATTCAAGAGGGTTAGAATCCAGACCTTAGAGGCGCTGAGGTGCACTTTCTGTTCTACACCCGCTTGATCAGCTTCACGGCTGGGACGCTGGTGTATCTGTTTCTGCTCGCACTAATCCTGGGGCACCGCCGCCCGCGCAAGTTTGAGCGGCTGCTGTTCTTCTTGGTTCTGTCGCTGTTCATGATTTACGCGAGCGGTCTGCTCACAATTAACGCCACGATTCAATATGGTTCAGTCCCTCGACAGACCCAGGAGCTGTGCGGGATTTTGATAGCCTTGGGTACGTCCTTTTTGTGGCCGTTGATTGTGCACACGCATGTCGAGTTCTCTCACGCGATACAGCAAGTGCGTATCAAGCGCGCGGTGTGGGGATGTGTTTACTTCGTCTATTTGATCGCAGTTGGCGAGTTGATCATGATCGCAGTAGTTTCACGAAGGGTTGGGCTGGGTTTCGGCGCAGGGCTCGTGAATTTCGCGGGCTTCAATCCATTGAGCGGCCTTGCAATATGTGCGGCTTCAGCCGCGCTCCTGCAGCTAGGCCTGCTGAACCATGAGCGGAGCCAAAGCGTAAAGATTCTGGGAAAGTGGCTCCTTGCCACTTCGTGTCTGCTTTTCGCCAACCTGATTTTCCGCATTGCCTATGCGGAGACTGCATCGCCGTTCGTTTCAGACCTGTTCGCAACGGCAACAATTGTTGTGGGAATTCTTCCAGGCGCACTGCTGGTGTACTACGCGTTGAAGCACAATTTCCTGGACTACGGGGCGCAGCGGAATCTGGTGTACGCGCTTTCGGCAACATTCTTGGCGCTGCTCTATCTTGCACTCGTTCGGCGTGTGAGCGTATGGCTCGAGGCGGTGCTGCCTCCGGAAGCCACGGCAAGCATTCTGTTATTTGTGTTGATTTTTCTCTTTGAGCCACTGGAGCGCGTGATCGGTCCTGCGTTGCACCGCGCGCATCAAGAGCGATTCGGGCGCATGCAAAAGCTTGCGGTCGAACTCCAAGAGCAAGCGCGTCACGGCGAACTCGAACCGCTGCTGGCGCATGTGGAGCAACGCATTCGCGAGGAACTCGGTCTTGCAACAGTACGGATCTCAATTCCGCGCGACCCACAACGGAAACCACTCGAAGCCCCCGGGGGACTCGGCCATGCAGTGCAAGTGCCGCTGGTGCAGGACGGGAAAATAATCGGTTTGCTGGAAGCTGCCTCGACCGGCTCGTATCTGACAGGCGAGACCACGGCAGCGCTGGAATTTCTGGCAGAGCAACTGCCTGCGATGGTGGACTTGTGCGGATTGATCGAACACAAGCTGCGACTGGAGCGTGAGCTATCGGAACGCGAGCGGCTTGCGCTGTTGGGGCAGATGGCAGCGAGTGTTTCGCATAATTTGCGTAATCCCCTTAGCTCGATGAAAACTGTGCTGCAAGTGCAGCTTGAGAATCCGAATCTTCCACTCGATGTACGGCGTGATTGCGCGCTTGTGGTCACCGAGATTGACCGCATGAATGCGAAACTCACGCAGCTTTTGCACTTTGCAAAACCGTCGGTGAATGGACAGCGCGTGGGTGCGATTGCGCTAGCGAATCAGACGGCGATTTTATTTCGCCATGATGCGGAGCGCCGCAATGTTCGACTGGAATTCGATCATCCGTCAGGAGAAATTTCAGTGTTGGCGTCCGAGGACGCGCTGAGCGAAATGCTGTCGAATTTGATTGTGAATGCGATCGAAGCGCAACCGAACGGCGGACGGGTGCGCGTTGGTCTCGCGCGTAAGGATGACCGCCTCGAGATTCTTGTGGAAGATGACGGGCCGGGAATATCCCAGGGGTTGCGCGCGAAAATCTTTCAGCCCTTTTTCACAACCAAAGCAACGGGCACAGGCTTGGGGCTTTCGATCGTGGCGCGGCGTGTGGCCGAAATGGGTGGTACGATTTCGTGCGAGAGTCCGCTGAGAAATGAGAAGGGAACACGATTTCGTTTGAGCCTGCCGCTTGCGGAAGGAGAGGCGCGATAACGTGATGCGCACAATTCTGATTGTGGACGATGAACCTGCGGCGCGCTACGGGACGCGGCGCGCGCTCGAAGGAAAATACCGTGTTATTGAAGCAGAGTCAGCAATGGCGGCGCGTGAAATGATTTCGCGCGAAATTCCGGATTTAATGTTGCTCGACCTGGTGATGCCTGAAGAAGGTGGGCTGAGTTTTCTCGGCTCGCTGCGGGAGAATGGAATCGTAATCCCGGTGCTCGTGGTGTCCGCTATGGATACGGCAAAGACGGCAGTGGAAGCATTGCAAGCGGGTGCAGCGGATTACATCGTGAAGGGGTTCGATATCGAGGAACTGCGGGCGCGCGTGGCGAATATCTTGAAGCTGGCCGACCTGGGCGTCGAAAACGAGCGTTTGCGGCGGGAGCTTGTCGCCGATGGGCAATTCGGGCGCATGCTAGGCGCATCGGCTGCGATGCGGCGCGTGTTTGAAATGGCCGAGCGCGTGGCGCCGACGGATGCAACTGTTTTGATATTGGGGGAAAGCGGGACGGGCAAAGATTTGCTGGCGCAGGAAATCCACGAGCGCTCGTCGCGGGCCGCGAAACCATTTGTCGCCGTAAATTGCGCGGCGCTACCGGAAAACCTGATCGAGTCGGAACTTTTCGGTTACGAACGCGGTGCATTCACGGGAGCGGCGCAGCAACGCAAAGGGAAATTCGAACTTGCTTCTGGCGGGACAATTTTTCTCGACGAAATCGGAGACATGATTCCAGTGACACAGGCCAAAGTGCTCCGCGCGCTCGAGAACAGGAAAATCGAACGGCTAGGCGGGTCGCACTCGATTGATGTGGACGTGCGGGTGATCAGTGCGACTCATCGCGATCTCGCCACGGAAATTACCGCGGGACGTTTCCGCGAGGATTTGTATTACCGGCTGCGCGTGGTTTCGTTAGAGCTGCCGGCGCTGCGCGCACACAAAGAGGATATTGCGCTGCTCACCGCGTCCATACTCGAGCAGCTCGCGGCGCGGCACGGGCGCCACGCGCGCTTGAGCCCCGAAGCGATGGCTTTGCTGCGAAGACACGACTGGCCTGGGAATGTGCGCGAACTTCGCAATGCGCTCGAGCGCACTCTGGTTCTGGTCAGCGGCGAGGAAATTACTGCTTCAGATTTGCCAGAAGAAATCCGGGAGGGCATAGCCGGGGTTGAGAGCGTGCGAAGCGCTAGCGGTAACTCCTATCTTGCAGAAGCCGATTTCCGCGAGGCGAAGCGCAAATTCGAGATCGCTTACCTGAAGCACAAATTGGAGGAGCATCATTGGAATGTGTCGAAGACGGCCGCGGAAGTGGGACTGCATCGGCAAAGCTTGCAAGAGAAATTACGCGAATTAGGCATTCAGAGGCCTGGAAAGTAAGTGCGAGGCGGTCCGTTGACCACAGATAGAGACCTATGAAAAGAGAATGATGCAGATGAAGGGCAGAAACGACATTCAAGGATCGAGCGGGAATTGACGAATACCAGGCAAATTGCGGGGTTCATATTGGCGGGCGGGGAGAGTTCGCGCATGGGGCGCGACAAGGCGCTCCTGGAACTACATGGCGTTGCTCTGGTAGTGCGAGCGGCACGCTTGGTGGAAAGCGTTACCAGGACGCCTGCCATCGTTGGCGCGCCTGAGCGATTGGGCGGGCTCGGGTTTGCGGTGATTCCTGACGAATGGCCGGGGGCTGGACCCCTTGGGGGAATCGCGACGGCATTGCATGCGTCACAATCAACGTGGAACTTCGTCGTGGCATGCGATCTGCCGTATTTGACGCGAGCCTGGTTGGAGAACATTGCTGCGCGGGCGCTGGCTTCGGCGGCCGATGCGGTACTGCCGATGAATGAGCGGGGGGCCGAGCCGCTTTGCGCGCTGTACCAAAAGAAATGCGAGACCGTGATTTGCGCTGTGCTAGAGCGCGGCACGCGGAAAGTGACCGATGGACTCGCGGGGCTGCGCGTTGAATACATAGAACCGGCGGAATGGAAAGCCTTTGATTCCGACGGCTTCCTATTCAAGAATATGAACTCTCCCGCGGACTATGAGGAAGCGAAAGCGCGAGTTGGCGCGCGTGGCGGACAATGAGCGAACATTACTTCGAATTCCGCGGCATCTCGAAATCGTTCGACGACAATTCTGTTTTGAAAAATGTGAACTTCTTCATCGAGCAAGGCGAGACAGGTGTGATTATGGGTCGCAGCGGCGTGGGGAAATCGGTGTCGCTGAAGTTGTTGTTGGGATTTCTGCAGCCGGACGAGGGTAGGATAATTGTGGCGGGTCAGGACGTCACGGATTTTTCCGAAGAACAATTTGCGGAGGTGCGCCGGCGAGTGACGATGGTGTTTCAGTCGGGAGCGCTATTTGATTCGCTGACGGTGGCAGAAAATGTGGCGTTCCCGCTCGAGAATCGCGCGGGGCATGAGGACGACGAAGTAGTGGATAAGCGCGTACAAGAATTGATGGAGATGCTTGAAGTGGCGCAATTCGCGGACCGTTTGCCTGCGGATTTGAGCACTGGGATGAAACGCGCTGTCGCCATTGCGCGGGCGTTGGCGGAAGAGCCGGAGGCGATACTTTTTGATGAGCCGACAACGATGGTGGATCCGCTGATGGCCGGGCACGTGAGCGAATTGATCCGGAAATTGAAAGAGAAATTTCACAAGACGGCGATCGTGGTGACGCACGACACACATCTCGCAAAGAAACTTGCAGACCGCGTGATTTTTCTTCAGGAAGGACGAGTTGCTTTTTTCGGGACGTGGGCGGAGCTGGAGAAATCGAATGATCCGTTTCTGCGCAATTTTCTACTGCAAGATGAACTGATTCCCGCCCTGGACGCCACGGCGTGACCACTCTTCAGCCCGATGAAGTAAAAAAACAACTGCCACGTTGCATGGGTGTCTGGGATGTGCTGCTGTTCAATATCGTGACCGTGCTGGGGCCGCGGTGGATTGCATCGGCAGCCCACAACGGGACTTCTTCTGTAAGTTTGTGGATTCTGGCGGCGCTCTTTTTTTTCGTGCCGACGGCGCTAGTGATCGTGGAACTATCGACGCGATTTCCGGAGGAAGGCGGGTTATACGCGTGGTCGAAGGACGCGTTCGGGGAATTTCACGGGTTCGTGGCGGGCTGGAATTACTGGGTGTACACGCTTTTTTATTTTCCCGCGCTGCTTTTTGCTAGCGCTTCGATGGCTGCCTACATCGGCGGTATCGGTTATGCTCCGCTGGCGCAGAACCGCACTTTTCTGCTGATTGGTTCTTTCGTGTTGCTCTTCGTTGCGGTGTACATGAACATCATCGGACTGCGAGTGGGGAAGTGGCTGCAGAATGCGGGAGGAGTAGCCACTTTTCTTCCATTGGCGATGCTGGTGGCGGTGGCGGCTTGGATCTGGGTGCGGCACGGGTCCGTGACACACTTTTCGTGGAGCAACATCTGGCCGCACTGGGATTGGAACACGGTGAATTTCTGGCCGCAGATCGCGTTTGCGTTTGCGGGACTGGAACTGGTTTCGACGATGAGTGAGGAAGTACGCGAGCCGCGCAAGACGTTTCCGCGCGCGATTCTGGGATCGGGCATCGTGATTGCGGTCCTTTACATTGCGGGAACGGTGGCGGTGCTTTCCCTGATGAGCAGCGTGGAAGTGGACCCGAAGAGCGGTGTTTTTCAAGCGCTCACGATTGCTTCGGGGACATTAAAGGTGAGCGCGCTGGGAATGATCGCGGCAATGCTGGTGACGGTGGGCAATGCGGGTGGCGTGGGATCTACAGTGGCGGGGATCGCGCGCGTGCCATTTGTGGTTGGGCTGGATCGCTACCTGCCGCCGGCGTTCGGCAAGATTCATCCGACATGGAAGACGCCGTACGTTTCGATACTGGTGCAGGCGATTATTTCGGGGTTGATTTTGCTGCTGAGCCAGATTAACGAGACGACGGTGAGTGCGTATCAGATTCTTGTGGATGGTACGAACATCCTTTACTTCATTCCGTTTATGTATATGTATGCGGCAGCAATCAAGTTGGCTTACCGGCCGGATCGGTATACAGCACCCGGCGCTGTTTTGATTCCTGGTGGCAAGCTCGGTGTGTGGATTGCGGGAGGACTGGGATTTGCCGTGTCGCTGGCCGCGATTTTTCTTTCGGTGATTCCTCCGGGCGAAACGGTAAATAAATTTCAGTTTGAGGGAAAACTGGTCGGGGGAACTGGGTTCGCCATTTTGTTAGGGATTGGGCTTTATTTTCGAGGGGCACGACAGAAGGCTCGGGAAGCCGGAGGTCTGCAATGAGACATGGCCCGCTAGAACACCACGCGCTTCTGCATGGATTGTTTTGAGGCGAGCGAAAAACGCGGCTCGATTGGGGCTGTCAACCTCACACGCCCGGCGACGTATTCGCCGAGCGACGGGCCGTGCTTGAAGCCGTGGCCTGAGCCGCCGCCTACCAGCCAGACATTTTCAAACGCGGGATGCTGATCGATCAGGAAATCTCCGTTGGAGGTGTTTTCGTACTGGCACACGCGCGCCTCGACTACCGGGGAGTTTTTTAATTCGGGGAAGCGGCTCGCGAGATACGTTCTTGCGGCGGCAATTCCTTCGGCGGTGGGGAGGCGCGATTGCGTGTCCGGGTCGGCGGCTTCGCCGTGGCGATCGTTGGCGATCTTGAATCCGCGACTTTCGAGATCGGGCATGCCGTAGAATTCGTCCTTCAATTCGATCCAAGTGGGCATGGCGGGCGGTCCGAAGCGGGCGTCGCCGGCGGGGACCCCGAAGAAATAAACCTCCTGGCGCGAAGGGAAGATGCGAGCGCCGAGAATATCCGGGAAAAGCTTCGGAAGCCAGGGGCCGCAGGCGAAAACGAAATTGTCCGCGGCGATTGTTTCGCCACTGGCGGTCTTTACTCTTGCGAGGTGGCCGCGGCCTTCCGGCGCCAGAATCTTCTCCAACCAATATTCCACGCCGAGTTTCTGGGCTCGCTCGACGACTGTTTGAACAGCGCGGCGGGCCATAAGGACGCCGCTTCGGGGTTCGAGGATGGCCCAGGAATCGTCCTCGAAATCAATTTGCGGGAAGCGGCGGCGCAAATCTTCGAGCGAGAGCTTTTCATACACCGCACCTGCTTTTTCAAGCGTGGTAACTGTGGCGAGGGCATAGGGTTCGTTTTCGTGAGCGATCCAGAGCACACCGGTGCCGCGAAAAAGCGAGGGCTGGCCGGCTTCGTCGAAAAGCTGCTTCCAGAGCGGGAGAGCGCGCATGGACCAGCGTGTATAGATTTCGTCGGCGCCATAGCCCATGCGGATGATGCGGGATTCTCCGCCGGAACTAGCCCGGGCGTGTGCGGGGCCGTAGGAATCGAGGAGTGCGATGGCGGAGCCGGACTTCTGAAGGAAGTAGGCGGTCCATGCGCCGAAGACTCCGGCGCCAATGACGGCGACGTCGAATGTCTTGCGCTCAGGCATTGAGCTTACTCCTGAATTCGATTGCGTCTTGAGCTATTTTTCCCAGATGCCGCCACGGTGCTGAGAGCTGCGAGAAATTGCCGGCGTGAGAAGTTCAATCACATCTCTGGGGACTGATGCGGCCGCTTCTCGCCCCGAAAGTAAATGCAGAAAGCATTTTGTCTTTAGGGGCCAAAGCCCCGTTGATTTTGTCCTGCCAATATCGAAGCCGCAGTTCCGACCCCCTAGAAAACCGCGCGGCAAAGATCCCCCACACGATTTAGAAGCCTTCCTCGGTTAAGTTGCTGATGGTTAGGCGCGATGTGGCCAAAGTTTTGCGCGCTTCAAGAAGGCTCTCGACGTATTTGGCGAGGATGTCGGTCTCGATGTTGACGGCATCGTTAGGCGTCATGGCGTGTAAATTTGTGTGCTCATAGGTGAAGGGAATAATGGCGACATCGGCGACGCTATCTTGCCAGCGAGCGACGGTTAGGCTGATGCCGTCGAGCGCGATGGAACCCTTTTCGGCGACGTAGCGGCGCAAATCTTCGGGCACGCGCACAGAGACCCACCAGTTTTCGCCTTCGGGAACGAGCTGCGTGATGCGGCCGACGCCATCCACGTGTCCCTGGACGAAATGGCCGCCGAGGCGCGCGAATGCGGCGAGGGGGCGTTCGAGATTGACGAGATCGCCGGATCTTTTTTCGGCGAAGGCGGTGCGGCGGAGAGTTTCGCCGGAGAGATCAGCGGAGAATGACTTCTGCGTGAATTCGACAACCGTGAGGCAGCAACCGTTGACGGAGATGCTGTCGCCGAGCTTCATTCCCTTAGCGAGATCGCGGGCACGGGCCACGCTAACGCGCAGGCGTCCGCCATTGTCGGAGTGTTCGAGGGATTCAATTCTTCCGACGTGTTCGGTGATGCCGGTAAACATCGCGAAAATATCCTTCGACTGCGAAATCAGAAGCCCACGGAAAGACTCTTAAATTCTTTAGCACGGGTGATTTGGGAAACCAGCTCGAGGGAATGCGCGCGAGAGGCACACCGCCCGTTCCCATGATTTTGGGAGCATAGAAGAGAATCATCTTGTCCACAATTCCGGCCCGCAGGGCTGCGCCATTGAGTTCGGCGCCGGCCTCGATGAGGAGATTCAGGATTTGGCGCTGGCCGAGTTCGCGAAGGGCCGCACGGAGATCTACGTGGCCGCGAATCGCGGGCAGGCGGACGACTTCTGCGCCCGCGCCGACAAGTGCATTTGCTTTCGGTGAGTCGAGAGATTGGAGCGTGAAGATGACTAGATCGTCGTGCGCTGAGTTTACGAGTTTTGATTTGAGTGGCGTGCGCAGGCGCGAATCTACGACAGCGCGGAGCAGTCTGCGCCGGCGCGGCTCGCCGGTGCGGTCGGTGAGCCGTGGATTGTCGGCGAGGACCGTTCCGATGCCGGTGAGGATTGCGTCGGATTGGTGGCGCAGTCTTTGGACTTGCTGACGCGAGTACGGCCCCGTAATCCAGGTGGTACTTCCAGAGCGTGTGGAGATTTGCCCGTCGAGTGTGAGAGCCGTTTTCAAGGTGACAAAAGGCAAGTCCGTACGAATCCAGCATGCAAAGTCCTCGTTGTAGCAGCGCGACACTTGTTCTCGAACTCCGACCGTCACTTGAATCCCGGCCCGACGCAACTCCGCAAGCCCGCGACCCGCAACGGCTGGGTTTGGGTCTTGCATCGCCGCGACGACTCGTCTCACGCCTGCAGCGATGATGGCTTTCGTGCACGGACCGGTTCGGCCTCGGGTACAGCACGGTTCGAGTGTTACGTAGAGAGTAGCGCCGACCGCTTTCTTTCCGGCTTTTCTTAGTGCGATGATTTCGGCGTGTGCGCGATTGTCGTAAACGTGAAAACCTTCGCCGATCACATGACTATCTTTCACGAGTACCGCGCCGACGATGGGATTAGGATGCGCGAGTGCGACACCGCGGAGCGCCTGCGACTGCGCGCGCGCCATGTGCAGGTCGTCTGTGTCACTAATCGAAGAGCGAGTTGACATAAGTTTGCGCGTCGAAGGGGACGAGGTCATCCAATTGCTCTCCAGTGCCAACGAAGCGGATGGGGAGGTTGAGTTCGCGAGTGATGGCGACAACAATGCCGCCTTTGGCTGTGCCGTCGAGTTTGGTGAGCACGATCCCAGTGATGCCGGCATGGTTCCAGAATTCACGGGCTTGATTGAGGCCGTTTTGGCCGGTGGTGGCGTCAAGGATGAGGAGGACGTCGTGCGGCGCACCGGGAACGATTTTCGCGGCGGTGCGTTTCATCTTTTCGAGCTCGGCCATGAGGTTGGATTTTGTGTGGAGACGGCCGGCGGTGTCAACTATAACGACGTCGGTGCCGCGGGCGGATGCGGCAGTGAGCGCGTCGAAGATCACCGCGGAGGGATCGGCGCCGGATTTCTGTTTGATGATTTCGACGCCCGCGCGGCGGCCCCAGACTTCGAGCTGCTCAATGGCGGCGGCACGAAACGTGTCGGCGGCGCAGAGCAGCACGGTGGCGCCTTCTTTTTTCAGGCGATTGGCGAGCTTTCCGATGGTGGTCGTTTTTCCGGTACCGTTGACGCCGACCACGAAAAGGACGCGGGGCGCGACAACGAGCGTTGCGTCGGAGGTCGCGGCGGGGGCCGTGAGGATTTTTAGGACTTGGTCCTTTAGCTCGCGCCTTAGGTCTTTAGCAGCGGAGAGTTTGTGTTCGTTGACCCGGTCGCGGAGAGCGGCGAGGATCTCTCTGGTGGTGCGCACGCCAATGTCTGCGCTCAGGAGCGCCGATTCCAGCTGCTTGAGGAGTCCGGTGTCAACAGGACGGTCACCGGTGAGAATTTGCTCGATTTTGGCGGCGAGTTCAGTGCGAGTCTTACCGACCGAGTCTTTGAGGCGCTCGAGGAGAGTGGGTTCGGGTGGGCCGAAGAGTGTGATCATGTAGTTGGTTGAGTGAGTTGAAAGTCAATATTGTAGCAGAGGAGGGAATCGCGACAGGGGATGGAAAGACTCTGGGCGATTAGAGGTTTTGTTCCAGCCAATTATGGAGGCGATCGAGGCTGAGGTTGTAGGAGCGGAGCCCGATGAGGAACAGCAGCTCGGCCAAGAGGCAGGCGGCGACTGTCACGATTTGCAACGAGTAGCGGACGGCGGCGTCAAAGCCGAAGACGTGGTCGGTGACAAGAGCGATGGCGGTGGGGCCGACTCCGAGTCCAATTAAATTTACGATCAGGAGATAGACGGCGATGGCTTGGCCGCGCATGGCGTTGGGGACTAATTCCTGAATGGCGGCGGGAATCAGACAAGTGGGCATGCAGAGAAAAAACGTGGCGAGGTAAATCATGGCGATGGCGGCCGCAGTATGAGGAAGGAGTGGAAATAGGATGCCGGGGACGAACCAGGCGGCGAGCGAGAGGACTGCGACGCGCATGTAGGCATCTCGATATCCGCGTTTCATGAGCCATGCGACGAGTTGGCCCGCGGCCAGCATTCCCAGAGCGCCGCTGATGATCTGTGCGAGGCCAAATTGTATGCCTGCCTGAGAAGCGGACATGTGATGGTTGCGAACGAGAAAAGTGACGACCCAGGCGGAGCTGCCGTAGGCAGCCAGAGCTTCGAGAGCCATGCCCAGGATGAGAGCAGCGAGGGTGACGCGGCTCTGCGCGAAATACCTCCAGATTTGTCTCAGAGGGATGCGCTGGACTTTTATTTTCCCAGGAATGGTGGCGAGAACACGCGCGCCTTTGCGAGAAGGATCGCGGAGAGTGAGGAGCACCAGGACGAAGAGAATTCCTGAAACTCCCAGGAGCAAGAAAAGCGTTTGCCAAGGGCGGACCGCGCCGATGAGAGGCAGGTGGAACAGCTCCCGAGTGCCGAAAGAACGAAGCAGCAGGCCGCCGAAGAGAAACGCGAATCCGCCGCCGACGTAGGTGGCCATGGTGTAAACGCTGAAAGGGACAGAGCGCTTGGCCGGCGGGAACGAGTCCGAAATCATGGAGTATGCGGCGGGGGAGAGCGTGGCTTCGCCGATGCCGACCCCCATTCTCAGCAGGAATAGTTGGCCGTAGGAATTGATGAGGCCACAGCCACCGGTCATCAGGCTCCACGTGAACATGCCTGCGAAGATGAGGCGCGGGCGGTTGACGGAATCGGCGAGGCGGCCGAAGGGGAGGCCCAGGACGGAGTAGAAAAGGGCGAAGCTGAAGCCGATGAGCAGGCTCATCTGCGTATCGGTGATTCCAAGATCCCGGCGGACGGGGGCGACCAGGAGGTTCAGGACTTGACGGTCAATGAAAGAGAAGATGTAGGCGCAGAGGAGAACTGCAACGGTGTACCAGGCCCATGCGGTGGAGGGGTATGCGCGATGGGAGTCTTGAGGTTCAGCCATGCCTCACCTACAAATCTGTTGAAAGCAAGTTACGGCGTGTAAGTCCGTGATTTGTTCAAATTGGCGGGGATGGTATCACTGTTTGCGCGGGCTGCGGCGACTAGACTTCGACTAGGGTGGCAGAGAGGCGGAGGCGGCCGTCTTTTACGGCGCACTCGAGGGCAGCGACGACTTTGGGGTCGAAGCGGGCGACGGCGAGGGAGCGGATGCGGTCGAGCGCGTATTCGAGGTCCATCGCGGATTGATAGGGACGGTTGGTGGTGATGGCGTCGAGCGTGTCGGCCACGGCGATGACGCGCGCCATCAACGGAATCTGATCGCCGGACAGGCCGTAGGGATAGCCGGCGCCGTCGAGCCGCTCGTGGTGGAGTTCGATGCCGGGGAGCACGTCCTTCAATTGCGCGACAGGGCGCATGATATTAGCGCCCTTCACTGTGTGCTGCTTCATCAGCTCGAATTCTTCGTCGGTAAGCTTGCCGGGCTTTTTCAGGACGCGATCCTCGACGCCGATTTTGCCAACGTCGTGAAGCAGCGCGGAGATGCGCAGGCGGTCAAGGTCATGCGTCTGCATTTTTAAGTACTCACCGATGATCATGGAATACTTCGCAACGCGGCCGGAATGGCCCCGGGTGTAGGGGTCCTTTTCGTCAATCGCGGCGGCGAGCATGCGGATGGAACCAAGGAACAACTCGCGGTTTTCGGTGGCGGCCTGCTTCAGGCGCTCGACGTACTGCTCGATGTCGCCGGCCATGTGATTGAAAGTTTCAGCAAGCTCGCTGATTTCGGCGGCACCGCGGACTTCGACGCGTTCGTGGAATTCCGCGCGGCTGATGGCGCGCACTGAAAAAAGCAGACCGCGAATAGGACGCGTGATGCCAACGGCGAAAAGATACCCGAATGAAAGCGCGACGAAGGTGACGCCGACAACAAAGCTGAGGGCCTGTGCGGTCAATTCCTTCACTCCCGCGTCAATGCGGGCTTCGTCGAGGCTGCGCTGCGCGATCACCGCCCAGCGCAATTCGGGGATGGTGCTGTAGGTGCCAATCATCTCGACGGGATGTGTGCCGGCGCTGTCGTAGGCGGTGAAATGCATCGTCTCCGTAGCGCGCAACTCTTGGGGCAAATCACGGAATTGCTTGACGAGCGGAGAGCTGGCGGTCACGTCGCTGCCCGGGACCGTATCGCGCGTGTTGGGGTGCGCGACGATGTGGCCGTAGAGATCCACGATGTATACGGTCCGATTGCGAACGCTGGCATCGCGGAGACGCCCGAGCAGGCGGTCAATGGAAACCACGGAGGCGAACATACCGGTGAATTGGCCGTCGGAGAGAAGAGGCACCGACATCACCAGCGCGGGGCGGTTTTCCTGGCCGAGGGCGAAAGGCTCGCTGACGAAGTTGAGACCTTGAATACTAGCGGTGAAGGCCCGCTTCAGGGCGACCTCGACGAAGGGATCTTTATCCGCATGGACGCTGCCGGCGGATTCACCTTTGGCCTGTTTGTTGACCGCCGTGACGTAAAGAATATTGGGATTGTTTTCGACGAAATTCTGGAGCAAGCGTGAAAGCTGCGGGGCGTGCGCGGGATCGTCAACATTCAAAATCCAGCCGGTGAGCGCCAGAGTCTGGCGTTGGCTCAAGAGCTGCTCGCGCAAGTTCGATTCGAACTGAAGCGTTTCATTGGCCAGGGAGCGGGTGATTTCGTTCTGCTGGACTCGCTCGGTGTCTTGCAGCTTCTGCTCGCTGAGCTGCAACACCTGGCGATGGTAGAGCCAGAGCGGCGTAACGCTGACGAGCAGAAGGGCGCCGAGCACAATCCAAAGGATGCGCAAGCGGCGAGTCTTTACGTGCTTGAGGGCGTTGATGGGCACCAGAATCCCTGAGGCTTAAATGCTAAACGAGAGTTAGGGGGCGGCACAACGGGACGAAAGTACTGGAGTTAGCAGATAAGCTACACAGGATTTGGGGGTTAAGAAAGGTGGAAATGTCATCAGATAGCAGCATTTACGGGGTCTTCGCAGATTTGGGCTTGCGAGATTGACATTGGTCAGAGCCTTACTTAACATGCTCTACGACTCCGAAAACACGCGGCAATTCCTGGCTAGAATTTCATGGCGTCTCCCAGCGCACGATCCTCATCGTCTTTCCAAGGCCTTCGTAGGATTCTCCCGAGACAGCAACTGTTCATCGTGATCGCGATTGCGCTATTCGCAGTTCTGAAAATAACAGATTGGAAAGGTGCAGAATTTGCGCCGATCGTGATCTACACATTCGTGATAGGCAATTTAACCTGGCCGGCGATGAACCGGCTGGCGCCGTTCTCCGACCGATTCCGGAGTCCTTATAATTGGATCGTTTTCGTTCCGATTTTGTTCATCGTGGCCCTTGCCAGTTCGACGCTCGCGCTTTTGGTAACGCTGGCGGTGTATCGAGCACCGCTGTCCATGTTCCGGCAACTGTTCTGGACAGGGGGAAGGCTCGGAGTCCTGATGGTATTGATCGTGGGCTGCATCATCCACTTCTACAACCAGACGCGGGCGATGCTTGAGCGCAGGAACTGGGAATTGCAACGCACTGTCGAGGATGGGAAGTCGCAGTCGGAGGAGCAACAGCAGGAGATGGGCAAGGCGCGGGAAATTCAAGAAGGTCTGCTTCCGAAGAGGATTCCTCAAGTGCGAGGGCTGGAAATCGCGGGAGTGTGGCAGCCGGCGCGAGCCATTGGGGGGGATTTTTACGATGTGGTGAAATTCAGTGAACGAAAAATGGGAGTGTGCATCGGAGATGTTGTTGGAAAGGGAATCAGCGCGGCTTTACTGATGGCCAATTTGCAGGCCAGTTTTCGCGCGTTCACGCCCGAAGCGATTTCTCCGGGCACGCTGGTGGAGAAGATGAACGGGGTACTTTGCAACAATATCGCGGGGGATAAGTTTGTGACCTTCTGCTACTGCACGATTGACGTGGCGGAAGGAAAGCTTACCTACGCGGGAGCGGGACACTGGCCGCCTATTTTGCTGCGTCGGTCGGGTGAGGCGATCGTTATGAGGGACGGAGGGCCGCCGCTGGGGATATTTCCGAGCGGGGTATACGGAGATACGATTCTGGAATTGGGTCCCGGCGACCAACTAGTTTTTTATACTGATGGTTTGACAGAGGCTACAAATTCTGAGGGTCGTGAATTTGGAGAGCGGAGACTGATTGAGCTAGCAAGCCAGCACTTGCGGTTGAGCGCCGAGCAACTGCTCGAGAAGATCGTGAGAGAAGTTACGCGGTTCTGCGCGGGAGATTTTCAGGATGATTTGACGATGGTGGTGGTGAGCGTGAAGTGAGAAGGGCGGCCGCGGCGCGCTCGGGGCGGGGCTTGCTTAACGCGTGAACTTCAGTTTGCTTTCGTTTCCGGTGATTAGGCGTTCGATGTTGGAGCGGTGCTTGATGATGACTAGGGCGGCGATGAGCGTGGTCGAGATCGTGACGATGTCGGGCGGAGCGTGGCGCGGGGCGTAGAGGAAATACACGAACACGGGCATGGCGGCGGCCGCGACAATTGAGCCGAGTGAAGAATATCTCCAGAATACGACTACAAGAAGCCAGAGAACGATTGCTGCCGCAGTGGCTTCCCAGCAGATAGGCAGAATAACACCGAGGCCTGTGGCCACGCCTTTGCCTCCGCGGAAATTCAGCCAGATTGGGAACATGTGTCCGATCACCGCGGCGACTGCGGCGATGGCCATCCAGCGGATGTTTCCGCGAGTGAAATGTCCGGCGAGCCAGACGGCGAAATAGCCTTTGGCAACGTCGAATAGAAGCGTGAGAGCGCCGGCGAATGCGCCTACATTGCGAGCGACATTGGCGGCGCCGATATTCCCGCTGCCTTTCTCGCGGATGTCTGTTCCGGCCGTGACCTTCACGATCAGAAGGCCGAAGGGGATTGAGCCGAGCAAATAGGCGGCAATGGGAAGTAACCAGTGGTTGTTCATGCAGGAGCCTTCACAATTGGAAATGTTTCTACGCGTCTATACTCCGCGCCTCCCGGTTTCAGAATACTTTCGATCAGGTGAAACCCTGTCTCCCTGGTTTGGCCGAAATCATACGACTTTAATTCACCGACGGCACGCAGAAGTGCGTCCAGACCGCCACGGGCGCCGCTATCGGATTTGAATCGGGCGAGAGTGAGATGGGGAACGAAATCGCGCGAATCGGCGGGGATGCCGAGAGGAACAAGCGCGCCGTCTAAGGATGCCACAAGCTCGGCGAGATTAGGCGAGGCAGCGACGCCGCACCATAGAACGCGCGGGCGGCGCTCGTTTGGGAAAAATCTTAGACCTCGGAATTGTATGTCGGCTGGTTCGGTTGAACGGATGGCAGCGAGGGCTGCGAGGATGTGGGCGACTCTATCTGCGCTGACTTCGCCAATAAATTTCAGCGTGATGTGCATTCCTTCGGGACGCACCCACTTGGCGCTGCGACATGCGGGCTTTAGACGCGCGATCAATTCGCGCACATTCTGGCGAACTTCGTCCGGAAGATCGAGCGCGATGAAAAGGCGCACGGTTCAGGACCAGCCGTGCGCGGGATGCGAGAAATAGCGGCGCACGGTGTCGAGCGCGGTTTGCGTGGCCTGGATGCGTATGCGGTCGCGGTCGCCGGGAAAGCGGAAGGCACGCTCGCGCGGGCCGCGCTCGTCGGAGATGGCGATGTGCACCAGGCCGATGGGTTTTTCGGGTGTGCCGCCGCCGGGGCCGGCAATTCCGGTGACGCCGACGCCAATGGTCGCGCCAGTGCGTTTGCGGATACCGTCTGCCAGAGCGAGGGCCACTTCCGGGCTCACGGCGCCTTTCGATTCGATGATTTCGGGAGCAACGCCGACGAGAGAAGTTTTCAACTCGTTGCTATAGCAAACCACACCACCGAGAAAATAGTTCGAGCTGCCGGCAACATTAGTGAGTCGCTCGCCGAGCATGCCACCGGTGCAGCTTTCTGCGACGGCGATGGTGGCGCGATTTTCGATGAGCACGGTTGAGAGGACTTCTTCGAGCGCTTCACCGCGCGTGGAGTAGAGATGTTCCCCGAGGGCCAGCTTCATGCGCTGGGTGATTTCGTCGAGCAATTCAGAGGCTTTCTGGGCGTCTCGCGACCAGGTGCGGGGATGTAGCTGGATTCCGGTGGGCGCGGCAAGGATGGTGGTTTCCACGTCGGGATAGAGCGCGTAGAGCGGCGAGATGCGCTGCTCGACATCGGATTCGGGCAGGCCGGTAACACGCAGGTCGCGCGTGAAAAGGCGTTCGTCATGGCCGAGCTTTGCGAGACGCGGCCGAACTTCTGATTCGAACATCGCGCGCAGCTCATTGGGCACACCGGGGAGGAGGACGATGATGTGGCCTCGGTCTTCGAGCCACAATCCAGGCGCGGTGCCGCGAAGATTCGGGAGAATGATGGCGCCCTCGGGGACCATCGCCTGGCGGACGTTTATTTCCGGCATGTCGCGGCCGAAGCGACGGAAGCGTTCTTGTATGCCGCGCAGGATTTCTTCGTCGCGGTGGAGCGTTCGGCAGAGGAGTTCTGCGACGGTTTCGCGAGTGCGGTCGTCGTCGGTGGGGCCGAGGCCGCCAGAAGCAACGATTAATTCGGCGCGGTCGAGAGCGTGGCGAAAAGAAGAGCGCATTTCGTCGGGCGAATCGCCGACTACAGCTTTGTGGATTACGCGGATGCCGAGCTGATTCAGCTCGTCGGTGAGAAAGAGCGAGTTTGTGTCGAGGCGATAGGGCGTGAGGAGTTCTGAGCCGACGGCAATGATTTCTGCTTTCATCGAGAACAGTTTTACTCGATGCACTGCGTGCAGTGCAAGCGCGGCAGAGATGTTCCGCAACAAGATTTCGTCCAGTCCCGCTGTCTTCTTTGGCACATCAAAGCAAATGGCGACGGCATTCACCGAATAGATGCAGAAGGTGCTGAGACCTACGGACGAGAAGAAGCTAGAGCACTGGTATGGAATTTTGTCGGTGGCGTCAGCGATACAGGGGGAGGCCTTCGACGTCCCAATCGAGGGTGTAAAGGGCGTTGTTGGTGGTGATCATGGCGCGATGGGAGGGCAAGAGCGCGAGGCCTACAATGTTGGTGCCGCCGAGGACGACTTCGGCTTGCGCTTGCGGGGAGATGCGGATGATGCCGCGCTTGCCGCTGAGCGACCCGGCTACGTAGAGATTGCCGTGACGATCGAAGGCCAGACCCTGCGGACGGCCGAGGCCACGGAAAAAAGTGCGAAGGTCGCCGGCCGGCGTGATTTTGTAAACGCGATCGAAACTGGAAGTGGTCGGGCCGGTGACATAGAGATCGCCGGCGGGGCTGAACGCAAGATGGTACGCGGACATGGAAGGCTCGAGAGTGGCGAAGACGAAGACTTCGCGGTTGGCGCCGATTTTGAAGATGGTGCCGCTGCGATCGCCCACATAGAGATTGCCGGCGTGGTCGAACGCCAGCCCAGTGGCGATGCCCATGCCTTCGATCCACTGCATGGAGCGGCCGTCGGGGGAAATGCGATGTATCGAGCCATCCTGGCGGCAGGAAACGAAAAGATTTCCGTCGTGATCGAGCGCGAGGCCGGTGGGATTCATCAGCTCGGTGATGAAAGGCTTGACGGTGTGATTCGACGTTACGCGGTAGAGCGAGACGGGAACTTTCTGGCCGCGCTGGCCGCTGAAGGTGACGTACACGTTGCCATCGGCGTCCACGGCTGGATTTGCGACGGGATGGAGATTGTCGGCAATCTGGACGCCGAGCGCCATAGGATATGGTGCGCTTTCGACGGTGCCCATTTTCACGCGGACCGCGCCGCCGGCCGCCCCTTCGGGGACGCGAGCGATCAGCTGATTGTCGGCGGCCATCACCAGGCTGCCTTCTGCAGGGCCGAATTGTACTTGCGGGCGCGTGTGATTGCGGACGCTGAAGCCCGATCCCTTGATGGAGATTTCACCACCGGGAAGCGCTGCGGCTGGTTTGACGCTTTCGATTTTTGGAGGGCCGTTCATTTTTAGGAACAGATCAAAGTTGAAAGGTCAGAGTTGAAAGCGCGAGTCTGAAAATTGAAATCAACTTGCATCAGAGTCCTAGTGACCGCGCGATCGACAGGCCGATTGCGGCGTAAACGCCGGCGACCCAGTCATCTGCCATTATGCCCCATCCGCCCGGCAGCGATTCCGCTTGCCGAGCGGGGAATGGCTTCCAGATATCGAACACGCGAAAAAGTATAAAGCTCAGCAGTAGATATTTCCAGTAATGCGGAAGCGGACCCGCAGTGAGTAGTCCCAAGAACGCAATAAGTTGGCCCGAAACCTCATCTATCACGATTCTCTGAGGATCTTTCTGGCCGAGATGCTTTGCCGCACGATCAGCTGCCCAAAGTCCTAGGACTGCAACAACAAGCGCAAGAACACATTCATTTATGAGGAAATTAGCCTCTGGAGCCCTGTCAGACCAAGAACTATTCGCCGGTATGGTGGAGAGTCTCAAGTTTGTGTTTGCAACAAAGATGTTTGCCCATGCCAAAGTGACGCCGAGAACGGAACCCCAGGTTCCCGGTGCGACTGGAATGTAGCCGAGGCCGGCGGCTGTGGCGATGAAAAGGGCGAGGCGCGGTTCGGGCCCTGTCGAAATGTTTGACGCAGGCCTGGGCTCGGCGGCGCCCTTCGGCGTGTCTGCTTCCGAATTGGCAGTCATCTGCTCTCGCGTTCGTCTTCGTCCCGGTCGACGGGAGGCTCGGGGACGGGCTCGTCGAGGACAGGCTCGCTGATTACGTATTTCTCGCTCGACCAATTTCCCAGATCGAGGAAGCGGCACCTTTCGCTGCAGAACGGAAAATTGGCGGAGGTTCCCGAATCCGTGGCCTTGCGGCAGATGGGGCAGCGCCACTTCATGGAAATAGGATACCGCGATTTCAGCGAGAACCGAGAATTGGAAAATAATTCTGGGGCGCGACGGGAATTGGGTGCATGGGCGGGGCAGCGAATTCGACGGCGCGGGCGATGAGGTCGTATTCACTCGCGGCGATGACCTCGACGGTTGCGAGTGTGCCGGGGGCCGGGAGATCGGCCGCGTCGGAGAGGCCAACGAATTCGGTGATGTAAACTTTCCCATCAATTTCAGGGGCCATGCCTTCGAAGCGCGCCTCCCAGACGAGATCGGTATCCTTCGAAGGGCCTTCGAGCATCATCTGCAGGCGCCGGCCGATGAGGGAGCGGAGCCTTCGCGCGGAGATTTTTTTCTGGAGGGACATTAGAGTGCTGCGGCGGCGCTCGATGGTTCTGGGGTCCACTTTATTTTCCAGCGCACAACTCTTGGAGGCGTCTTCATCGGAGTAAGAGAAAACGCCCATCCAGTCGAATTCGGCGGCACGAACGAAATCGCACAGCTCGTCGAAATCTTTTTCTGTTTCGCCAGGGAAGCCGACGATGAAGGAAGTCCGAATGGAAACGCCGGGGATCGAGCCGCGCGCTTTTTCGAGCAACCTCAGGAACGCGTCGCCATTCGAGCCGCGCTTCATGCGCGCGAGCACGGCGCGGCTGGCATGCTGCAGCGGGATGTCGAGATATTTCGCGAGGCGCGGATGAGCAGCGATGGTGTCGAGCAATTTTTGTGTGATGCGATTCGGGTAGCAATAAAGGAATCGAATCCAGTGGAGATCTTCGATTTGCGCGAGGCGCTCGAGCAGAATGGGGAGGCCATCGCGGATGCCGAGATCTTCTCCGTAGAAAGTGGTGTCTTGGCCGATGAGAGAAATTTCACGCACGCCGCCCCTCGCCAGATTTTCCGCTTCTCGGACGACGGATTCGAAGCGGCGGCTGCGAAATTTTCCGCGCAGTTTCGGGATCACGCAGAATGTGCAGGGGTGGTCGCAACCTTCGTTGATTTTGATGTAAGCGGTGTGGTGCGGTGTGGCAAGGATCCGTGGCGTCAGGTCATGATAAAGATATGTCGGCAGATCGGCTGCGCTCGGGCCTTCGGGATGGAGCTGGCCTTCGCAGGCCGCGAGGATTTTTTCGATTTCGCTGGTGCCAATGACGGCGTCCACTTCGGGGATTTGTGCGCGGATGTCGTCGCGGTAACGCTCGACCATGCAGCCGGCGACGATTAATTTCTGTGCGCGGCCGAATTTCTTGTACTCCGCCATCTCGAGGATGGAGTCAACCGACTCCTGCTGCGCGGGCGCAATGAAGCTGCAGGTGTTGACAACGAGCACGTCCGCTTCGCCGGCACGTGGCGTGATTTCGTAGCCTGCGCGCGCGAGAATACCCATCATCACCTCGCTATCAACGAGGTTCTTCGGGCATCCCAGGCTCACGAATCCGACTTTGGGCATTATAGTGGGCTTCTTCGGGTCCTGCGGAAACACACAATTCTACCATATGGCGCGGCTCGGGCGACGCGGGTTGGAAAAGGGCTAGGAAACGAGAATGGCAAGGTTTACGCAGCGCGCAGAATGATGGCACAAGGACATTTTTCATTCATTGGCAAACCGTGTGGCCGCCCAGAGCGTGCAGCCGAATGCCCATTTTCGTGAATTTGTGGGGAGAAATCTTGACTCTTCTTCAGCAAATTTCCTTCCCGTTTTCATACGACCCCTCAACATATAAGTGCCTGGTTTGAGGTAGCCAGATGAGAATTCACGGGGGGCACCGAACTGCGGCGAGATTGGTTGCGGCAGTCGCTTGCCATTCACGAGGGAGAATTGCAGCCCCAGCACCTCAACATCAGACAAGACCAAGCCGCTGATACTTCGGTGATTTTTGTCAAAATATGGCCCCCCGGATCGTCGCAGCACTTCGGCAAAGACCTGGGCTTAAGGATGATCTTGACACGTTCGGGATCCTTGTCGCCGCCAAACACTCCCTTAACCGTTTACTGTCTGAACCTACGTCTCGCGACAGCAAGATTATGTTCGCCAGCGGGAACATTGCCGAATTCGAATTGCCCATTGCTCTCCGAGGTAGTCTGGAGAACGGTGGAGCCAGGAGGGAGGCTCGCAGAAGCATCCGAGATCCCTTCATTGAGCGAACCTAGGACAGTCCCCTTATGTGTCCAACCAGACCGCTCAAAGGCGTGATTGCTCTGGAAAGGAGATAACCCGAGCACAAGGATGAACGCGACTACATAACTTTAGCGCTTATTCCGATAATTGACATGACCAAGAGTTGGACATAGGAAAGGTACTGTAATCCACTCCGAGAAAGGATTATCTGACCGCACTGTATCACTCCGGGGGGACCAATCGCATTCTCCCGTATAGAAACCTCGCTGCGGAGAATGTAAGTACCGCTAAAATTTTTCGCGGGGGTCGACGCTGTGAAAGCCGTAGGTTTCATAGCGCGTCGTGATTTTTCCGTCGCGCAGGCTGACCACGGTAAAACCTTCGGGCGTGCCCAGGCGTGGCCCATGCCACCAATTTCCGCAGACCGCTCCGCTGGTGATGAACTGCGTGTTCTTGTAGGCCACCACTTCGTTGACGTGCGTGTGCCCTTGGAGCACCGCAAGCACGTTTGCATCCTCGAAGACTTCGAGCACTTCGGGGGCGTTGGCCACGGTCATGGTGTTGTATTTGCGGTTCGCCGTGACTACCTCCGCGTAGGTGGCGAACGCGGTGACGAGCGGACAGTGAATCACGCCGATAACCGGCGCGTGCGGAGGCAGGCGCTTTAGATCCGCACGGAGCCAATTAAGCTGAGGTTCGTCCACACGCGCTTCCCACAGACGGTCGGCGGTGGGCTGAATCGAATCGAGCACGAAGAAGTGATATCCCTTGTAATCGAAGGAGTAGGATGTCTGGCCCATGCGATCCTGGTACATTTTCTTGCCGTATTCGGGATCGGTGGGAGCCACACCGCTCTTCGTGAGCAAGCCGAAGACATCGTGATTGCCAATGGTGTGATGGAGCGGCATGCCTAGCGACTGTTCGGTGCGCTTGTAAAGATCGTAAACCATGCCCGCGCGCGTGCCGTTTACCCCCAGCGTGTCGTAAACGTGATCGCCGCCCATGACGGCGAATTCTGGGTTGGCGGAAGCAATCTTGCGGAAGCACATGTCGCAGCCGTGCGCCGCGTTGAGCTCGGGCTGAATATGTGTGTCAGTGAAAAAGACGAAGTCGAACGCACCGGGCGCTGGCCGATTGGCCGCTGGAAGTGGCGGCAGCGCCATGGCAGCGCCAGCGGCGGTCAAGGCCTTCAGGAAATCTCTACGATCCAAAATCATTGCGATTCCTTGACACAAAATGACACGGCAGGGAGAGATTTTAACACGTCGGTTTGCTCAGGCGGAGCGCCGGGCCTGTTGCTGATTCGCGGGGGTTACTCGACGGTTGCAAGTCAGCTATCCGAAGCGCGCTCATTCGCGTTAAGCTTCGCCGCTTCCTAAATGAATTCGAGCTTCTCTCAAGAAACGGGAACCAAATAGGACTCGTGGGGGAACCTGGTGTAGCGCCTGCATGGATGAGGGACGGGTCTGCTCCGTGGGCAAACAGAGTCCTTCGCGTGGGCGTCCAACGCACTTGGATTTGAATGTCGAGGTTGAGCTTCGTGCTGAAGACAGTGATTTCCAGAGTGGCCGCATCGTTCGGAGCCAAATGGCTAACGCATTTGCGGATCGTGGATACACCCGCCGAGTACGCGGCGTGCGGTTGATGCGTCCAGCAGTTTTTCTCTTGCTAGCAGTGTTTTGCGGGGAGGCGCGGGAGCAGCAGCAGACGCAGCCTCCGCCGCAATCGCAGCAGCCGGCCCAGCAACAATTGCTGGTGCAACAGCCGTCGTCGCAAGAAGTGGGGCGGCAGGCGGGTCAGCCCAGTATAGTGTCGGAAGTCAAGGCCGTGAGCGTGTTGGCTTCGGTACGGGACAAACAGGGGAAGGTAATCTCAGACTTAAAGAAAGAGAATTTTGCGCTCGCAGAAGACGGGCGACCGCAGACCATCACTTACTTCGAGCACGAGAGCGATTTGCCGTTGCGGTTGGGGCTGCTGGTGGACACCAGTACGAGCCAGAGGCGCGTGCTGGGGCAGGAACGGAGCGCGAGCTATGGTTTCTTGGATGATTTAATACACGCGGACAAGGATCTGGCTTTCGTGATGCACTTCGATAGGGAGGTGGAGCTGCTGGAAGATTTCACGTCAGCGCGGCCGAAATTACTGGCGGCGCTTGAGTCTTTGCAGACGCCACAATTCGATTCGGGCGGGAGCAGTGACGGCGCGCCAAGGTCGCATCACGGCGGTGTAGGCGGAGGGACGCTGCTGTACGACGCGATATATCTCGCGTCGAACCAATTGATGAGCAGGCAACAGGGTCGCAAGGCGCTCATCATCCTTACGGACGGAGTGGATCACGGGAGCAAAGAAAGTCTGACGATGGCGATCGAATCGGCGCAGCGCGGGGACACGATAGTGTTCTCGATATTGTTTAAGGATGACGAGGGATACGGGAATCGGGGCGGCGAGATAGTGGGGCGCGGAGGCGTTCATCACGGTGGAGGAGGCGGTTATCCGCGGGAAAAGCATACCGAAGGGAAGAAAATTCTGGAACAGATCTCGAAGGAGACTGGCGGGCGCGTGTTTGAGATCACGAAGAAGGAAACCGTGGACAAGATTTATGCGGATATCGAGGAAGAGCTGCGCAGTCAATACAGACTGGGCTACCTGCCAGACAAGAATACGGGGCGGGGGTATCACAGGATCCAGCTTATGACCAACCGGAAAGACTTGATTGTGCAAGCTAGAGCTGGTTATTACTCGGCGCAATAGGAACTCAACGCGTTGTGAGAGACTTCAGCGCGGAGTCGCAGCATGTGAAGAATCCACCAGGCGGATACAGCGGCCGTGAGGTGCTTGAGCGTATGGCCGCTTACGATGCCACCCCAACGGAAGATGAGAGGGTCAAAATATTCAAACACTTTGGCAAGGCCATAGATGCCGAGCGAGATGAGCAAATCTTTACCGCGCGTGTAACGAGGCGGGAACAGCGTCACCAGCAGCACGATTGCGAGCATCGAACCAAACTGAGCTATGATATATGGACGCAAATCTCCCTGGCCATTTTCCTGGGTCACAAACCAATAGTAAACAGTACTGGCGCCCCAAACTGGCAGCAGAACTAAGTAGCGAAGCCCATTCTTCGGAGCGGTGCGCTCACACACAACTCCCGCGACAAGCGACAGGAAACCAATAGCCATAGGAAGCCGATCCCACACGAGACGGCGATCTGATGGGCGAAGATGATAGTAGGCCGACCCGATAGCGGTCGCTCCAACCGCAAAGAAGAATATTAGGTATGCCCATCGCTCGACGGGGTCACCGAAGGTCGAGCGGTCCTCAGGAGATTTGTCCATGACGAAACGGACTCCCAGAATCCCGACAACCAGGAACAACGCGTTCGACAGCACATCGAGACAATTTGAGACGCCCACCAATGCGCGTTTGTCCGCGAAATTGTGATAGGCCTCATTTTGGGGGATTGCTGGAAAGAGAAAAATACCTGCGACAACACCGACGACTAACAGCAACAGGAGCGAATGACGCCAATTCATCGGAGCGATGGCTTGGTTATGCGAACGGCGTCGCGGATGGCGTGAAGAAGTGCGGACATCTGCTCGATGCGGGCGGGATGGTCGCCGAAGCGGGCGGATTGATATAATTCGGTGAACTGTGCAACCGGCGCAGACAAATCGGGCGCGCGGATCGCGGCGGCGAATTCGAGCGGGGTTTGCGAAGGGCCTTTCTTCCAGCCGCGCCTTTCGAGGAGGCGAAGCATCTCGTGATACTCGAGTGAAGCGAGCGAGGCGGTGAGGTTTCCGCCGCGGCGGGCACGCATAGCGAGGCGCGCGAAACCATAGGCGATAATCGGGCGACCTCGAAGGTACACAAGCAGCGCTACCAGGAATACAAGCACCGTGGGCAGAAAGTACGGCGAGGCTTCAAGGCGGTTATCGAGCGCGAGCAGCAAGCGCATGGCTTCACGCTGCCTCTGCTGGTATATCTGGCGTGCTCGCTCACTCCAATCGTGAGAAGATTTCTGCAAGTTTTGGGCCAGCGTGACCTGGTGCGAGAAATCGTAGTTGATCACCCACTCACTCCAGGCAAATTGAAACCAATCCCAATAGAGCGCGAGGCGCGAGAGCAGGCTCGAGGGTTTTTGATCCGCAGCGGGCGTAGGATCGAAAGTGATCCAGCCGTAGCCGGGGAAATAGGCTTCGACCCACGCGTGCGCGTCACTGGCGCGGACGATGTAGTCCCCGCCGACGTCGTTGAACTCGCCGGGGAGAAAGCCGGTGGCATAACGAGCCGGAATTCCGAGCGAGCGCAGCATTACGGTCATGGCGGAAGCGAAGTACTCGCAGTGCCCGGCACGGCGGACAAAAAGAAAGTAGGGCAGCGGATCGGCAGCGGGTGGACCGGTGAGGTCCAGCGTGTAACCATAGCGCGTTTTCAGGTAGCGCTCGATGTTTGCTGCTTTGTCGTAATTGTTGTTTGAGCCCGCAACGATTTGCTGCGCGAGTTTGGGGATGCGCGCGTCGAGCGGCGGCAATTGCAGATACAGAGCGCGAACAATGTCTGGATAAGGTGCGGAAGCTGCGCGCAATTCCGCAGGGGGCACGATGGGCAGGAGAGAAGTCGCTTCGTAGCGCACCTTCGTGTCATTGTGGAAGGGATTGAAGAGCGAGCCGGTCTTGTCAATCATCAGATAACCGGAGTGGCGGCGGTCGCCACCGCGGTCGGTGGAGCTGGTGAACCGTCCATGAATCTTTTGCAGTCGCGGGGCGGAGAAAATCGCGTCGGTGGCGATGGGTTCCATCAGGACGGTGTAACGCAGGGGATAGAATTCACCGTAGTGAAGCGGCGCGGACAGTAGCTCGAACTCGCCCTCGCTATTGGGGCTGATAATGATGGGATCGTGCTGGGGCGTGAACCAGCGCCGGCCGTCGAAATCGGTGAGAGCCAGTCCGCGCCAGCGGATGCCTTCCGCGCGGGCGGGATCGCCTTCCACGCGAATGCGCATGACCACCGCTGAATTCTTCTTGATGCGCCCGATTTCGCCGAGCGTGACGTTGTCGCTGAAGCCGGTCATCAGCGTGGGCTGGAGGTTCATGGCGCTGAGATAGCCGGTGGTGAAGCGCGGAATCAGGAAGAAGATCACCGCACCAATGATGAGCGTGCCGACGGCAACGAGCAGCGAAGTGAGGCCGAGGGCTCGTGTTAGCCGTTGGGCCAGGGGCGTCCCGGGCTCGAGTGGAGGCGATACGGCCCCGCTGGAACCGCGGCGTATTTCGAGCGCAACGAATGTGGAGACAGCGAGCACCAGAAAAATGGCGAGCGAGATCAGGAAGCTCGTTTCGACAGTGAGAATGGCGGAAGCGAGGATCGAGGCGAAGGCCAGCACCGCGAGAAAGGCATAGTCGCGATTGGTGCGCGCGGAATATAACCGGACCAGCGCCGCAAACAGCAACAGGTGAATCGCTGCGAGCAAGGCGGAATAAAGCGAGGCGTTGGGCGCGCCCTCGGCTAATTTTCGGGAAAGGATCCAAAGATCGAGTGGGAAGAAGAGAAAATATGCAAGCACCAGCCAAGTGGCCACGCGCACGGAAAGTTCAGGTCCGCGGCCACGCCACAGTCGGATGCCTTTGTAGCCCAGCGCGACGACGGGAAGAACGGTGCTCAACAAATCGAGCTTGCTGGTGGAGACGACGGCGAGGACCCCGGTCGAGACAAGGAGGTAGAGCGAGATTTCAAAGTATCGCTGCACCGCCGACAGGGGCGGCGCATAGGGGTGTGCGGCAGAAGCCATGGCGCTGATTCCATGCTAGCACCCGCGCGATGGGCGCGCACGGACCCGCCGCCTATGCGCTACTGGGTGGATTTCCTTCTGGGGGACGTCACCGCCGGTGGGCCGATCAATTCTGATTGCAGAGCACGTCGTGGTAGTAGTTGATCATGGCGCGTTTCGGTTTGCTTTTCAGGCCAGTTAGAGTGACTTGGTTCTCAAAAGTTGTGTTGCCAGTAAGCGGGACGCTGCCAACGCGGAAAATTCCTCCATCGGCAAGCTCGATGTAGAGGGGAATGGCCATTCGGAAATGCTGGTCCACACCGGACTGCTCGACTCTGAAATTGAGAGCGAGGGAACCATCGGGCGCATTGGAAAAGGTGTAACCGAGTTTTTCATTGGGCAGGGCCGTGCCATAGACGTATTCGTCGAAGAACCAATCCATTTTGCCGTCGCCGGTGAGATTCATAGAGGAATTCATGTGCTGCTCAACAGCGAGCTTGAAGTCTTCCGTGGTTGCCGGCCGATTTGTGTAAAACTGGACGAAATCGTGCATCAGCTTTTTGAAATCGGCGTCCTGCGTGTCGTTGTTCCACATCATCATGCGGATCATGTTGAGTATGTAAGCGCCTTTCGGGTAAATGAGTCGGCGAGGAACGCTGAAGCCGGCGCGAGTGGAAGCAAGGCGGTATCCGAGTGTCACCGGTCCGACATCAATGGCACGAAATCCTTCCTTGTCTTTCTCGACGAGCAACTTGTGCTCCGTTTCCCAGAATTTGTCGAAGCTGTTGTCCTTGAAAAACGTCTGCAGAAATAGTGAGGCGGAAAACTCCGCAAAACCTTCGCCCATCCACTGATCCCGGTAGGAAATCCAACCCACTGTGTTTCCCCACCATTGGTGAGCCATCTCATGCGGGCCCACCGAATAAAAGAAAACGGCATCACTAATTCCCAGAACCCCCTGTCCGCGTACATCCAAGTACGAGATGATCGGCAAGAAAATCAGATTTGCGAAAGACTGGCCATAATACGCAGCCTGCTCGGTGATAGCGAGCCGTTTGTAGGGGATGGGCCCAAAGTAGTCGGTATAGAGTGGGATCGCCAATTGTCCCTCACCAAGTGTTCTTTTCATTTTATTGGTCGTGCTCGAAGTCAGCTCAACATTGGCATAGTTCTCCACCGTGACGCCCTGATCTGAGAGCTCAACCTCGTTCTTCTTGAACTGGCCGAAATTAAATCCCGCCACCGGAACCGGCACGTCCGTCTTCCACTCGGTGACTCCATAGTCGCCTTCCATTCTTTCTGCTGTTTTCGAGCCGGTAGCAACCATCGTCAAATCCTTGGGAATGCGAAAAGTGATCTGATAATTCGCATAGTTGCCAGTTGCAAATGAATTCGGGTACCAGCTCAGACGCGCAGCGGGATAAAAGTTGCCCCAACCCAGACTGACTACCGCATCGCGCCCACTGTAGTGCGTAGTAAAACTGAGAGTCTTTCCGAACGCAGCATCACTGGGAAGGATGATCGAAAATTGAGAGTCCTCATCCTGCTTCTCCTGAATATAAGAGAGGGGCTGCTGATTTTCGTCCATGACGCTCTCGACGCGGAGCTTATGAAACAAACGGAGAGCGACCACGCGCAATCCTTGGGTGAGGGGAAGAATAGTCGTAGTTGCCATGCCGGTGAGATGGCCATTTTTCTCAATGGTCACATCCAATTTCTGATTCAGGATGCGATAAGACTCGTTAACTTGGCGCCCTGAAGCAGCGCCCATAGCGTATTCGTCGAGAAGGTGAGAAGCGGTCCACAAGCCAATTTTGTTGTCATTGTAAGTGAAGAAGGCAACTTCTTCCGGAGCCACGTCCCAGTCGATGAAATCGGCGGGGACCCCGTGCCGATCCATCACGTAGATTTCCTTTCCGCTGTATTTCTGGCCCTTGATGAAAGCGCAGAAGAAGCTCCCCGGCTGCGCGCTGAGCACGTCCTGGAGGATTCGCGCCTCCAGGTTGTACTGTAGGTTCTTACGCAGAGTCCTTTGAACGCCGGCGAACATTTCATCCGCCTCGGTGACAGTGGTGCCTGTCGGTGCGCCGCCCTTGGCTTCGATCTCGGTTTCCGTCCCGTCGGTGAAGCGGAAGACGGCACCGTTGAAGTGCTCGACCATCTCAGAAGACTTCGTCAAGAGCTGGAGACTGTGCTTTTCGGCTTCGAGATGCGGAGTTAAAGAAAATATGCCGGTTCCGATGAAGACGGCGCCGGTGGTTTTACCCTCGACGGGCGTGAGGAAGAAGAAATTGCCAGACGTGAAAGTGAATATGCCGGTGTCGCGCTTAAGCACTAAATCCTTCACCGCAACGGTTTTTCCGCCGGGGGTGATGTTGCGCAACTGCTGATAGACGGGGTCGGAATTCGGCACGGGTGCTGCTTTCTTCGCCGTGGCTTGCGGGGCGGCGGCGGAGAAACCCGTTTGCAGGAAAGCGGCCTGGGCTGCGAAGCACAAGATGGCTGTGGCCCGCAGTAAGTTCAGGAGAGCTCTGGAATTTGAGCCGTGCTCGAAGAAAATCACCACTAGGCTCCCTTCTTACCAGGACCGACGCAGGGCACACATACCTCCGACTTGAAGAGGCCGAGAGGTGAGCGCTGAGAAGGTTGCCTTTCTTGAAGTTGGCCGCCGACTAGATTAAGTATCAATGCCAGTACGGCTTCGCATATCGTTAGGTCAGGCACAAGTGCATTTTTTGTATATGAGCCGAACGTGAGGATCAGCGTCCATCCTATCATGCGACGGGTGGCACGCGCGATTTTAGTGCGGATTGGGCAAGCTTGCGGGTGGCGCTGGAAATGGGCAGGCCCGCGAGGCTTGAGAGCGGGACGATGCGCGTGCGCGGATGCTTGGGAAGGTGCGTGACGCGGGCGAGGAAAGGGAGAAGCGCGATATCACGAAACGTGACGCCGTGCCGAGCTTGCGCGAGGGGTTCGAGCGAGTACGGCTTGATCGGGAGTGTGGCGCGGAGGTGTTTTTCAAGCTCGGCTCGCGCGGCTCGTTTAACTTCAACGGCGGGGAATTGCCAAAGGCGCGAGAAGAGAACCTCGTCGTGCGCGCCCGGGTCTTGGGCCAGGAGCGTGCGGCCGCGCGGGTCGATTAGAATCAGGGCGGCAACTTTTTGCCGGACAGGGGCGCGCTTGCTTCGAATGTGGGGGATTTTGTCAACGACGCCTTGGGCGTAGGCAAGGCAGGCGCGCGAAATCGGGCAAGATTGGCAGCGTGGCGTTTGCGGCGTGCAAATGGTTTCGCCCAATTCCATCAGCGCTTGATTCCAATCGCCGGGGGTTTCGACTGCGAGAAATTGTTGTGCAGTGGTGCTGAGCGAGTTCCAACGGCGCGGGGCGCGCAGGTCGCCGCGAATTGCGCTCATCCGCGCCAGGACGCGTGCAACGTTGCCGTCGAGAACGGCGAGGGGCACCTCGTAGGAGATGCTCAAGACTGCAGCGGCGGTGTAGCGGCCGATGCCCGGCAAACGCAGCGCCGCTTCGAACTCGCGCGGGAATTTACCAGCGTGGTGCGCGACGATTTCTTTCGCCGCGCGATGGAGGTTTCGGGCGCGGCTATAATAACCGAGGCCGGACCAGAGCTCGAGCACTTCGTCAAGCGGCGCGTGCGCGAGAGATTCAACGCGGGGGAAGCGGCGCAGGAAGCGGGGGTAATAAGGCATCACGGCGGCGATACGCGTTTGCTGCAGCATTACTTCTGCGACCCACACGCGGTAAGGATCGCTGCTCGCGCGCCACGGCAAGTGGCGCCGGTGCCTGCGGAACCATGTGAGCAGGAGGCGCTGGAAAATCTTCAGCGCTCTTGGAGTGAATTGCGATTTCATGCGCGCGGTATTGTCGCACGAACGGCGGCTAGAGCGCGCCAGTAAACAGGAAGTAGGAGGAGGACCAGAGGGCGCTCGGGATGGAGGCCTGCGAGCGGCTGGTGATGATGATTTTGAAGATTTCGTGTTGGGCCACGAGGTCATCGAGAAACGCGCCGCCGGTCTTCGTTGTGTCGGGTTCGATCAGGGCGAGCTCGCGCAGGGTGTCGTAGATGATCTCGCGCGCGGGAGCCATGAGAGTCGCAAAGCGGTCCGTGCGAAATTGCATCACGGAATTAATTTTGTTGAAGTGCCAGGCGATGCAAGCGGCGAGAGAAACGGCGCGCTCGAAACGTTCGGCGTGCTCCGGTCCGGCGAGCGGGCCGAGCTCGGCGCGCGGAGGGCCGACGAGCGGGTCAAGGACCAGCATCACGCGGCGCTCGTCTTCGCGAGCGAATTCGCGGACCATCATGCGTCCGGCCTTTGCGGTAACTTTCCAATCCACGAATCGGGCGCTGTCTGTGAATTGATAATCGCGCAGCGAATGGAGCTCGTGACCGCGCCCGCGGAAATTGCTGGCCATCTCGCCACTGAGCAGAGGAAGCACTTCGTAGAACTGGTCGGTTGGCTCCACACGCGGATAAATCACAATTTCGATATTGGAATCCACTTTGCGGGTCTTTTCGAAGAAACCGAAGGGAAAACGTGTCCGAATGCTGAACGCATCCTGGCGATACACGCCGCGGCGGGGAAACACCAGTTCCACCTTTTGGCGCGCGGCGCCCAGGCGCGGAACAAAGGGAAAATAAACCGGGCGCGTGAGAACTTGGGCCCCGCTCTTTTTCGATTCGCCCAGCACGCGCAGCGAAAACGAGGGCCAAGTCTGCTTTTCGTTTCGCAGCTCTAGTTCGGCGAGCACCGGTTGCTCGGCAAAGATGTGCTCGGGCAGATCGAATTTCAAGTCCACACCGGTCAGCACAACCCGCGACAGAATTCCAGAAATCAGAATTCCGGCAAGTGAGCAACCGAGGATCATGAAAAGCAGGTTGTTGCCGGTGTTGACTGCGGCGAGAATCAGGACGAAAACCGCGCCGAGATAAATCATTCCTTCACGCGTAAGGCGGTAATCAACCTGATAGACAAGCCAGCGCAGGCTAGTGCGGCGCGCGAGTGTGGGGACGATGTTGACCGCTACCCATCCAGCGAGTGCGAGTGCCATAGCGGTGGTGGTTCCTGCGAGCCAGATGCGCCCGCTCTGCGCGGCGGCTGCGGAGAAAAGTGCAATGAGCAGCGCTGCGGAAAGGACGAGCATGGCGATGCCGAAGCTGCGCCAGCCGGCCTTGTCGCGGCCATGCCACCAGCGAGCGACAATGAATTCTGCCATAGGAATTAAACCGGGACGCGGACAGTCTCGAGGATTTCGCGGAGAATTGCTTCAGCTTGCTCGGATTTTTTCTGTGTGGAGACGTAGCGCGAGCTTACCACCACGCGGTGCGCGAACACAGGAAGGATCAAGCGCTTGAAATCATCGGGCAAGCAATAATCGCGGCCTTCGAGAAATGCGCGCGCCTGCGCGGCGCGATGCAGCATCAACGCACCGCGAGGGCTGACGCCAAGGCTCAGCTGCTCGGTCTGACGCGTGCGGTCCACAATTTCTAGAGCGTAATCGAGCAGACTCTCTTCTACTTTCACTTTCGAGGCTTCTTCTTGCATCGCAAGGACGTCGGGGATATCGAGCATCGCCGGCATGGCGTCCGCCGGCGAGGGTCCTGCGTGATTGCGCAGAATTGCCTTTTCGCTTTCGCGCGCGGGATAGCCCATGCGGATGCGCATTAAAAACCGGTCGAGCTGCGATTCCGGGAGCGGGTAGGTGCCGTGGTGCTCGATGGGATTTTGAGTCGCGAGTACCAGGAAGGGCTGCGGCAGCGCGTGCGTATGATTGTCCACAGTGATCTGCGATTCGTTCATCGCCTCGAGCAGCGCGGATTGCGTTTTCGGTGTGGTGCGGTTGATTTCATCGGCGACGATGATGTTTGCGAAAATTGGCCCGGGCTTGAATTCGAATTCCTGCGTCGCGGGATTAAAGACACTGACGCCAATCACGTCGCTTGGAAGCAAGTCGGAGGTGAACTGAATGCGCTGAAACGAGCAGTGGAAGGAGCGCGCAAGCGCCTGGGCCAGCGTGGTCTTGCCGACGCCGGGGACGTCTTCGATCAGCAGGTGGCCACGGGCGAGCAGAGTGGTGAGCGCGAGCTGGATGACGTCTTCTTTACCTTTGACGATGCGGGCAATCGAGCGCTGCAGTTCAGCGAGGCGGCTGCTGGTTGAGCCCGTCGCGGGTTTGGTGGTTGATTGCAATTCGCGTGGCCTTCTGCTACAAAAAGTGAGTGCAGCGCCGGCGCCCCGCCGGCCCGTTCGTTTCTGAATTCGTGGGCGACTAGCTCAGTTGGTTAGAGCGCTCCCCTCACACGGGAGAGGTCAAAGGTTCAAGTCCTTTGTCGCCCACCATGCTCCACCTAATTCTGCCATTTTTCCGTTGATGCGTAGCACCATTCATTTGGACGCGTGTGCTCAGAAGGTGGCGTACAGGATTTGGGACGGTGTGCCGCGAATGAATTCCTTGACGCAATATCTCGATTGGAATTCAATTGCAGCCACAATGTTGACGGTCATAATCCGCAGTATCTGCGCCGGAATCGCTGCGGTCCTCCTGGCGGCTGGCCTTTGCCTTTTCGTGGGACTTCCGATCGCTTCGTACTTCCTTTCGAGGAATGCACCTCCAGAATCCGGCAACATGGAAGTCGGCTGGGATCTTGTCACCATGGCCCACAACACTCCTACCAGGGCGGTGCTGATTCCATTGCTGATCTTTACGATCGGCCTCTTTCTGGGACTCCGCCATTTCTCCAAGTCGCTCGCCCGGAAGTAGCGCCTCAGTACCTGAGAAATGCTTCCAATGAAATGATTCCGAGAAGCAGGTAGAACCCACCAGCGAATCCCGCGAGTGCCCCGCAGCACACCGAGAACATAACCCAAACGCGCAGCAGAATGGGTGCGGCGTGAATCTCGGGAAGCACCCGAAAGATGCCATAGATTGCGAGGGCCACGGCGCCGATTCCGGTCGAGAGCAAGATTGTGGCGCCGACTGCAGTGAGCCGGCCCGTGCAGGGAACGCCGCCGATCGCGAGCGGGCAACTGGCACGGCGAGGAGTGACAGCGAGCAGAGCCACAATCCAGATTTGAGCTCACTTGTGGGTTGGCCGGAATCCATTACGCGTGAGTTCTGTTTGTGATGCGTCTGACGGCCCTTCCTACTCCCAGTGGTCGCGGCGCGAATTCAGAAGTATAGTGGTGACGGTTCCTTTCAAGGTGGCCTGACTCTATTTTAGGGGAACTTGCCGATGACCAACGTCCTGCGGTTCCTACAGGTATTCGCATTAGGCACGTGGGTGGGCTCGATTTTCTATTTCAGCGCCGCCGTCGCGCCAGCGGCATTTCGTGTGCTACAGGATCAGGACAAGGCCGGCCTTCTCGTCGAATTCACCCTTCGGCGATTGCATTCACTAGGAGTGGTCGCGGGCGTGATTTTCCTTATCGCCTCCGCGGTTCTGGCCATGTCAGCAGAGGCTTCCGGCAAAGCGCTGCTCCTGCCGGTCGCTGGGGTAGTCCTCATGCTCATTCTGACAGTCATTTCGCAACACGTAGTGATTCGTCGCATGACACAGTTGCGCAGGCAGATGGTCTCCGTCGCTGCCACACCACACGACAATCCCCTCCGAGTGGAATTCGACCGCCTGCATCAATGGTCCGTCCGTCTCGAAGGTTCGGTTCTGCTCATCGGCTTTGCTGCGCTGATTCCAACAGTCCGAACCACACCACTTTTACCTTGAAAGATCGCCCTCCTTTTGAGGAATCTGGCAGCTAGCCCCGATACTCGCCTCCGCAATCCCTCTGTTTTCTGTCTCCGTCTGCAAGCAGGGGAGAATCCGCCAAATTTAAGTTCGACCACAAATTACTAACACAAAAATCTTGCGCGTGGTCAACGAAGGCAATCCCCGACGTCACCAACGGGCCCCCCCGCGACCTATTTTCAATTCCAATTGCGGGAATCGAGTACTGGGCATAGCTTGTTCTGCGGAGAGATCACACCCCTCAAGTTCAGTTCGGGTCCGCTAAGTCTTGAATCCCGCCTGGAATTTTAGAAATCCATCTAACTAATTTAAAACAAACGACTTGCATCAGCCCTGATTGCTAAGAAACTTCGCTTTTTGAGTTTCGCGCCGAAAACCAAACTCTTGAGTTAGCGCGCCTTGCGTCGGCGCTTTTTCCGATTCGGGACAAGTTTTTTCTTTGGCGGCTGCTTCTTGACTTTCCGCGCTTCGGAGCCGGCTTGCTGGACTGCGCGCCACATGTACCAGCTCGCGACGGTGCGGTAGGGGCGCCAGCGTTCGCCGAATTCGGCCAGCTCGCGAGGCTTGGGAATGTGCGGCTTGCCGTAGGTAATGGCGAACCCTTTTTGCACGCCGTAATCGTGGATGGGCAGGACGTCAGGCCGGCCCAGGCGGAAAATTAGAAACATTTCCACGGTCCAAGCCCCAATGCCGCGCACGGATATCAAGCGCTCGACCAATTCTTCATCAGACATTTTATTAGCGTCAGGCAATGTGGGAACAACGCCCTCGACCGTTTTCTTCGCGAGATCCTTCATCGCCAGCACTTTTGCGCCGGAGAGGCCGGCCTTGCGGAGAGTTTGCGGACGCGCGCGGAGAATTTCCTGGGGCGTGGGGCAGATGCCGTTGGCGCCGAGCGCTTTGATACGAGCGAAAATCGTGGCAGCGGCTTTGCCGGAAATGCTCTGGTAGGCGATGGCTTCGAGCAACGATTCGTAAACGCTCTCGCATTCATCGAGCTTGAATTGGAATCCGCCGGTGCGCTCGATCACGCGCGCGAGGTGCTTGTCCGTGCGCGAGAGAAATTCGTGAGCGGCGACGTGGTCGAAGGGTAGCGAGAGTTTGTCGTTGGTCATTGACGGAGCCCCCAGCATACCGGAGTTCGCGGTGTGGTCATAATCCTGCCCGACGTCAGCAGATTTCGACGTGCGGGCAGGCGCGAAGTTAGCTGAGCGGAAAAGTTCCAAGCCGCAAAGGCACACATATGAGAAGTCAAAGTACGGGTCGGTATTTGTTGAGTGCTCTTAGTGTGAGCGATACTCGTAAGACCGCAGCCAGGATAGACCGTGCCACAAAGGCTAGGGTAGGCGCGTGTGCTAGTATCGAACGCTTATGCAGACAGGAATCATCGGATTGCCGCTTGTGGGAAAGACTAGTTTGTTCCGGATTCTTACACGGGCGCGCGTCGACACTCACAGCGCGCCGACGCAGACGCATGTGGGAGTTGCGCGCGTGCCCGATGAGCGCGTGGCAAAACTTGCGGAAGTATTCAACCCGAAGAAAATCACTCATGCGACGATCGAGTATGTGGACATCGGTGGCATACAGAAGGACCGCGAGAAGAATTCGGCTTCGCTTGTTCCTTTGCGAGAGGCGGACGCGCTAGCGCACGTGGTGCGGCTGTTTGAAAATCCAGCGGTGCCGCACGACGGGCTGCTGGATGCAATGCGCGATATCGAAAGCGTTGAAATTGAGTTGATGTTGACTGATCTCGAGCAAGCCTCGAAGCGCATGGAGCGGCTGGAAAAAGACTTGAAAAAAAGGAAGGAGGCGATCCTCGAGGCCGAGTTGGCCCTGCTGACGCGGTGCCGGCAGGCGCTCGAGAGTGAGAAGCCACTGCGGGAACTCGAATTCAAGTCGGAAGAGTACAAGATGTTGAACGGCTTCATGTTTCTGACGCGCAAGCCCATGCTCTACGTGCTGAACATCGGCGACGAAGAAGCGCCGGAGATTGCCCGCGTAATCGAGAAACATCATCTGGAGAAGCTGGCGTCGAAGTCTCGCACGGCTGTAGTGCCATTTTGCGGGAAGATTGAGGCGGAACTGGCCGAGTTGCCCGATTCCGAAGCCGCGGAAATGATGCGCGCGTATGGGTTGGCTGAATCCGGCCGCGACCGCTTGATTCAGGCGAGCTACCGTTTACTAGGGCTGATTTCGTTTCTCACTTGTGGCGAGCCGGAATGTCGCGCCTGGACGATTCAACGCGGGATGACGGCGCAGCAAGCTGCGGGCGCGATTCACAGCGACATCGAGCGCGGGTTCATCAAGGCGGACGTCGTGAATTGGCAGCACCTGCTGAAGGCGGGCAGCTTTGCGGCCGCGCGCGAGCGCGCTCAGGTACGGCTGGAAGGGAAAGAATACATTGTGCAGGATGGGGATGTGATCTTATTTCGGCACTCGGGGTGAGAGAAGCACTCAGAGGTGAGGAGTGACGAATAAGCAGCAAAATCGCGAGCGGTGAGTGGCAAATGGCAAGTGCGGACACAACACGCGTTTTGGCGGCGGTCCTGCTGGGGGTGACTGCGGCAGGGGCGAACCTGATAGGCGGATGGCTGGTGGCGCACAGCAAATGGTCGCGCCACTATCTGAAATACTTTATCGCACTGGGTGCTGGGTTCATGCTGGCAACGGCGCTGATCGAAATGATTCCCGAATCGCTCAAACTGCGCGGCGACTCCTCAGCTGGATTTCTTGACGACACTTACTCGGTTTTCGTTTGTGTACTCGCGGGCTACTTCCTGGTGCACTTCTTCGAGCACACGGTGGCGCCGCACTTTCATTTTGGCGAAGAGACGCATCACGAAGAAGTTTCCGGAGCGCATGCGAGTTATGCGGCGCTGCTGGGACTAGTGATTCACACTTTTTTCGATGGGGTGGCTATTACTTCCGGGCTGCTAGTTTCTGCCTGGCTTGGGGGGGTAATTTTCACCGCGGTGTTTCTGCATAAATTGCCGGAGGGATTTACGGTTGCGTCGTTGATGCTCGCGAGCGGGCAGAGTCGGAGGGTGGCGTTTGTGTCGTCTGCAATTCTTGGTGGTGCGACTCTCTTAGGGATGGGATTCATGTTCGCGTTGCGCGGAGCGGTGGTAAATGCGTTGCCGTTTTCGGCCGGTGTGACGCTGTACGTGGCGGCGTCAGATCTGATTCCCGAAGTGAACCGCGAACCGGGTTTTGGGATGGCCGTGCTGGTTTTCCTCGGTGTGGCGATCTTATTGGGGTTGAAGGCGATTTTTCATCTTTAGAGCAAAGCAAGACGGAAGCCACCGCCGCCCTCGGCTCAGCTCAGGTTAAAGAGGCGCAGAGGGCGCGGAGAATTTCCGATCAGAAGCACAGAATCACAACATTAAATCTCCTAGATTCAGCACCTTTTCCAGCGGACCGGGCTGTCTGGCGGGGCGTCAGAGCTTCCATTTCTGGAACATCGAATTCCGCGCAACTTTATGGCAGGACGTGTGTTAGATACACTGTGGAGGCTATGACTAGGTCTGACGTCCAATTGATGCTGGACGTAAAGGCGGGGGACGAAGCGTCTTTCGACCTGCTGCTAAAGAAGTATCGAACGCCACTAGTCAATTTCCTATATCGCATGGTGAGAGATTCGGCCACGGCGGAAGATCTGGCCCAAGAGGTTTTTCTGCGGGTCTATCGCGCGCGCCAGAAATATTCTCCCAGCGCCAAATTCACAACTTGGATGTTCCGCATCGCAACGAACCTGGCGCTGAATTCCGTGCGAGACAATCGCCACCGGCGCATGCAAATGTCACTGGATGCGCCGGCGGAAGAGGACGAGACGCCCATTCAAGTGCCCACTCGAGAAATGCGGATTGACGAGCACCTGGTGGAACGCGACCGGGCTCAGTTCATCCACAAGGCAATTGCGGCGCTACCGGAAAAGCAACGCCTGGCTGTTTTGTTGCATAAGTATGAAGAGATGGACTACGGAGAGATCGCCAAGATTCTGGAGTGCTCGGAAAGCGCGCTGAAGTCGCTCTTGTTTCGCGCCTACGAGACCCTGCGTGTGCAACTGGCCCCACTTGTGGGCCAGACGGTGGCGCATCGCGCAGGGGAAGGAAGGACGCCATGAAGTGCGTTGAAGTTTCAAAAGAGCTGATTGCTTATCTGGATCGCCGGGCAAATTCGGCCGACCGGGCGGTGGTGGAAGCGCACTTGAAAGACTGCGCCGCATGCCGTGCCCGCGCCGAGGATTTCCGCAAGTTGTGGAACCTACTCGATGAGCTGCCGGTGCATGAGCCGTCGTTTGGCTTCGATGCCAGGCTGCGCCAGCGCATTGCTGCGGAAGGGCGGCCGCGTTGGTTTGCGTGGCTGGTGCCACAGCCGCGGCTGGCATTCTCGGTGGCGCTGCTCGTGGCCCTGAGCGTATGGATGTGGCGGTTGCCGCAGGAGAATATCCCGACGAGCGCGCAAAGCGAGGAAGAGCAGTTCCAGGTGATCAAGGATCTGGGTGTGCTTGAAAATTACGATGTGCTGAGCAAGTCTGACGTGCTATCGGAATTGCCGCCGATGACAGCACCGCAGCCCGCGCCGGAAGAAAAGGAATCGCAAAAAGGGGACGGTGGATAGTAGATGAGCCACCGCAGCCAACTGTTCGCAATTGCGTTCGCACTCCTGCTGTTGCTTGCGGTGCAGCCTGCCAGGGCTCAGCAAAGGCCGCATCCCCATCCGCCTCAGGTTGCTGCTGCACGCAGGGCGCAAAGGCAGGCGCGGAGACCAGGCGCGAACGCGAACAAACCCGGACAATCGGGGAAGTCGAATCAAAATGAGAACGGTCACAGTTCGACCGAGTCAGGTAGGACCAATCCAAACGCCGCAGGGCCAGGAGCGAATAAGGGCGGCGGGGCAAATGAGAAGGGTGACGGGCGCGGTTTGGCCGGACTGCCGCCTAAATGGGTATCGAACTTACGGGAAAGATCGCCGCAGGAGCAGGAAAGCTTCATGCAGAACAATGAGCGCTTCAAGAGTCTCCCCCCCGACCGCCAAGCACAGATACGGCAGAACCTGCAGAAATGGAACAAGCTCTCGCCGACGGAGCGAGACGCTATCCGTGATCGTGAGCGTAAGTGGGAGGGAATGACCCCGGAACAGAAGAAGCATCTTGTAAACGACCTTCAACCGAAGCTCCAGGCAATGGCGCCGAACCGCCGGCAACTGATTAACGGCCGCCTGAACGCTCTGCATGGGATGAGTCCGGAGCAGCGGAAGACGGCGTTGGACGATCCTCGATTCATGCAGGGGCTCAGCCCGGATGAACAGTCCACATTGCGTGACCTGAACTCGCTGACAAGCCCGCACACGCCCTGAGTTTCAGAAGGGAACAGCAAACCCGCAGGCCCTTCGCAATGACAGATCCAATTTTTTTCTTGCTATGTTAACTGTTACAAAACATTTCTTGCCGTCATCGGCAAGCGACCGACTAGGCGTACGAGAGCAGGGCGAGAACCCCCACAACTAATTGTGGTTTTCGGAATTCCGGCCACAATCCGTTCTTCAGAGAGCGAGAAATATTTTTCAATTTGAGAATAATACCGCTTGACACGCGGAGGAACCTATCTACAATCGGGGCACAAAGTGGGAAGAAGTGGCGCAGAGTGGTAGAGAGTGTAGGGCAGTGGAAGGGGCGCAACCTAAAGTGATGCACAGGGCGTACTCGCCGGGTGATATCAGGAAGGGCGTTCATGCTGCGGGGCAATTATCCAGCGACGGTGGACGAGAAGGGGCGGGTGAAAATCCCCGCCGACTTCCTGGAGGAACTCCGCAAGACCGGGAAGAAATTCTACGTCACGTCGGCGCGCGGAGATCATGCCCGGATCTATCCCATGAAAAGGTGGGAGGAGATCGAGCAGAAGCTGGCGAAGCGTTCGTCATACAACCCCGTAAAGCAAAAATTTCTGGCACGCACGAACTATTACGGTCAGGTGGTCGAGGTGGATGGGCAAGGGCGCATTCTTATTCCACCTGTTTTAAGGGAATCGGCGCAGATGAAGGGCGAAGTGGACGTTCAGGGGCAATTGACGTACCTGGAAGTCTGGAATCACGCGCGATTCCTCGAGCAACTGAACCGTAATCCGATCACGGCGGAAGACGAAAAGGCGTTCGACGAATTGGGCATCTAGCTTTTGAGCGTTCTGCATACACCGGTTCTGTTGGAAGAAGTTGTGAACTGGCTGCGGATTCGGCCTGAAGGCGCGTATGTGGATGCCACGGTTGGCACGGCTGGCCACGCTATTGAAATTGCGCGGCGGCTGACGACCGGGCGGCTGGTGGGGATGGATCGCGACCCGCAAGCACTGAGAATTGCGCGGGAGCGATTGGAGCCGTACAAGGCGCGGGTGGATCTGGTGCATGCAGAATTTTCGAAGATCGGCGAAGTAGCAGTGAAGCTAAATCTGCCTCCGATCGACGGAGTGATTGCCGATCTGGGGGTTTCAAGTTTGGAGCTCGACACCCGTGAGCGCGGATTTTCATTCCGCTGGGCGGCACCGCTGAACATGCGCATGAATCCCGATGATGCGCTCACGGCAGACGAAATTGTGAATCAGTGGGCGGAGAAGGAACTGGCCGACCTCCTTTATCAGAAAGCGGAGGAGAGAGATTCACGAAGAATCGCCAGAGCAATTGTGAGGGCGCGGCCGATCCGCGACACCGAACATCTGGCAACGATTGTGGCAGGGGGCCGAAAAGCAAGGGGAAGGCAGAGACTGCAACCCGCGACAAAAACGTTTCTGGCGCTGCGGATAGCGGTGAATCGAGAGTCGGAGGAACTCGGGCAGTTTCTTTCGCGGACCCCTGCCACTTTAAATTCTGGAGGACGGTGGATCGTCCTTAGCTACCACTCACTGGAAGACCGTCCCGTGAAGCGAGCATTTCAACAACTGGCCCGCGAGGGCAGTTTCCGGATTTTGACCAAGAAGGTAATCCAGCCCAACGAGGAAGAAATGCGGAAAAATCCTCGCGCCCGCAGCGCAAAGATGCGCGTGGCGGAAAAATTCGCGCCGGAAGAAACTCGGCAGCGAGGGGGCCGGTAATGACGGAATATCACACCGTGAAACGCATTGATAATTCGAGGCTGGTACGCCCAACGGAACCAACGCGCTTGCGCGAGTTCTGGCGGCGCGTGGCGGCGGGCGCAGGACTGGCCGGCTGCCTGCTCTTTTATGCCTGGCAGCATTTCGAGTGCATCCAGCTTCGATATCAACTCGAGCAGCTCGAATCAAGACACGCGCAGGCCGCGGAGTTGAATCAGCAACTGCAGGTGGAAGTGGCCATCTTGCGATCTCCCGCGCGAGTGGACGGGATTGCGCGCCAGCAATTGGGCTTGACGGTTCCGGTTCCTGGCCAGGTAGCTCCGGCCGAGGAAACGAGCGACGCGGTGGTGGCTCAAGCGCGCGCCCTCGCGCAGCCATCCCGGCCCTGACATGAAATCGCAGCGGCCCGGCGCTTCGGGCCTTTCCCGACGCAGTCAATCGAATAAGTGTCGGCTTCAGTTTCCGATAGGGTAGGCCGGAGTCCATGGAGCAGCGCAGCCCGCGTCTCCGCTGGTTGGTGGTCTGGGTGCTCGCGGTGGTTTGGATGGTGGCGGTGCTGGGCCGCCTGACTTACCTCCAGTTATTCTGCTACAGCGAATACTTCGCGAAAGCCCAGCGGCAACAACAGCGCACATTTGAAATCAGCCCGAAGCGCGGCCCGATCTACGACCGCAAAGGCCGAGAACTAGCTGTCAGCATCCCGATGGATTCCTGTTTCGGGGATCCAGGTGAGATCAAGGATGCCGGGATGGTGGCGCGTCTGCTCGCGCCGATTCTGAAGATTTCTGCCGAGGACCTCGAAACAAAAATCCGCGATGCGAAGACGCCCGTGCGCCTGGCGCGAAAGGTTCCGCGGGAAGCAGTACAGCGCGTACGGGACATGAACCTGCGAGGGGTTTTCTTCCAGAAGGAATACCGTCGCGTGTATCCGCAGCACGAATTGGCGGCGCACGCGTTGGGCTACGTGAACGTGGACGAGAAGGGATTAGGAGGAATCGAGCAGTCACTCGATTCAATGATTCGCGGCAAGCCGGGACGGATGATGGTGATGGCCGATGGACGGCGCCGGCATTACGACCGTAGCGAGTCGGCGGCCGAAGCCGGAGCGAGCATAGTCCTTACGATTGACCAGACGATTCAGTTCATCGCCGAAAAAGAATTGGCGCGCGCGATTGCAGATACACACTCGAAAAATGGATCTGTAGTAGTGCAGGACCCGAACAACGGACGCCTGCTCGCTGTGGCGAATTGGCCAACATTCGACCCGAACGATGCGGGCAATTACTCGCCCGACGTGCGCATGGACCGCGCAGTGGCCGCTGCCTACGAGCCGGGGTCCATCTTCAAGATGATTACCATGTCGGGCGCGCTCGAGGAGGGGCTGGCGCATCCGACCGAATACATTGATTGCCAGATGGGTTCAATCCTCGTGGCGGGGCGGCTGATTCACGATCACAAACCGTTCGGGGTTTTGAGCGTGCGCGATGTGCTGGCGCAGTCGAGCGATGTGGGCACAATTAAAATCGCACTGCGGCTGGGTGCGCCGAGGCTGTACGAAAAGATTCACGAGTTTGGGATGGGCCAGCTCACTGGAATTGAACTGCCGGGAGAAAATCGCGGGCTATTCAGGCCGCTCGAGAACTGGACGGCGAGTTCAATTGGGTCCATTGCAATAGGACAGGAAGTGAGCGTGACACCGGTGCAGATTATTTCCGCCATCTCGGCGATTGCCAATGGAGGGGCGCTCTACCGTCCGCGGATTGTCGAGGATGTACAGGGGGGCGCGATGCCCGCGCCGCGATCCCGAAGCGAGCCGCAGGAGGTGATCGATGCAAAAACCGCGGCCACATTGCGGGACATGATGGAAAGCGTGATCCTGGAAGGTACGGGGAAGCCGGCTAAACTGGACGGCTACACCGCGGCGGGAAAATCAGGCACCGCGCAAAAAATTGATCCGGCCACAGGGCGCTATTCGCCGAACCAGTATGTGGCTTCGTTCGTGGGATTCGCGCCTGTGAATACGCCGGTGGTGACCATTCTCGTGGTACTGGATTCGCCGGTGGGACTGCACTTTGGCGGCGATGTCGGCGGGCCAGTGTTTAAACGCATCTCCGAACAATTGCTCGCGTACTTCGAGGTGTCGCACGACATTCCAACGGTGGCGAATACAGAGACCGCGAAGAATCTGCGCGCTGTGCCGGGGCATGCTCCGGCCTCGGACGCGAATCGAGCGAGTTTTCAGGCAGCGGTGGCGAAGCAGCCTTCGGAGTCCGCATCTGCGCCCACCATGGCGTTCGGGGAGGAGGCGGCGGTCGAGGTTCCGGATTTTTCTGGGCAGGGACTGCGCACTGTGATGGAGGCGTGCACCAGCCTGGGACTGGTTCCCGCACCGATTGGCAGTGGAGTTGCCGTGGAACAGTTTCCAGAGGCACGAGCACGAGTGCAGCGGGGCAGCCGCGTGACCGTCCGATTTGGGCGTGCGGCAGAGATCGTGCCCGCGGCGATGCGGGGGGACGGGAATTGAGCACGACCGTCGAGAACAGGCCGTGTCCGAATCGTGAAAGAACGGGTGCGAGGCTGAAAGAATCAGGGATGGAACTGCCAGTGATACTTGCGGGAGCAGAAATTTCGGCCGTCACTGGTCCGGCGGACATGGATATCCGCTCGATCGCTTTTGACAGCCGAAAAGTGACGCCGGGCGGGCTGTTTTTTGCCTTTCATGGTCAAAAAGTGGATGGACTGGAATTTGTGTCGGATGCCATCGCGCGCGGGGCGATGGCGATTGCAAGCGAGCAGCCGCGCAAGGAAGGACTGGCGAAGGAAATTTGCTGGGTGGAGCTCTTGCCAGGTTCTGAGCGCAGGGGCCTTGCGCATGCGTCCGCAAATTTTTATGGACACCCGGCCGATGCGCTGAAGCTGGTCGGAATCACGGGAACGAACGGAAAGACAACCATCAGTTTTATTGTTGATTCGATTCTGCGCGCGGCTGGTTTCACAACGGGGCTTGTGGGAACGACTGGCTACCGGACGCCGCGGGGCAGTCGCAAGGCAGTGAACACGACGCCTGAATCGCTTGATTTGCACCAGATGTTCAGAGAAGTGCGTGATGCTGGCGGGACGCACGCAGTGCTGGAAGTGAGTTCGCACTCGCTGGCGATGGAGCGAGTGTGGGGCTGCCATTTCGCGGTGGCGCTGTTTACGAATTTGACGCGCGACCATCTGAATTTTCACAAGACGTTTGAGGATTATTTCGCGGCCAAGCGCCATCTGTTTGAGGGCATGGGCGCGGGCCCGCCGGATGTGGCCGTGGTCAACGCCGATGATCCCTACGCCACGCGGCTCGAGGGACTGGCCCGGCATACGCTCGAGTACGGGTTGGAGGGAACTCCGGACTTCACCACGAAAAAATTTACCCTGAGTTTCAAGGGGCTGGATTTCACCGCGGAGACACCGGCCGGGAAAGTACAGGTGCGGTCGTCGCTGGTGGGGCGGATTAACGTTTACAACATTCTCGCCGCCATCGGCGCGGGAATCGCGCTGGAAATCCCGATCCCGAAAATTGAAGAGGGGATTACGAACTTAGCGCTGGTTCCCGGGCGATTCCAGAGAATAGATGAAGGCCAGTCATTTTTCGTGGTGGTGGATTACGCGCATGCGGACGATGCCATGCGCAATTTGATTTCGACGGCGCGCGAGTTGAATCCGTCAGGCCGAATTATCACGGTGTTCGGCGGGGGCGGCGAGCGCGACCGTTCCACTCGTCCGCTGATGGGCGAGGCTTCGGGCTCGCTGAGCGATCTGGTGATTCTGACCAGCGACAATCCGCGCAGCGAAGACCCATTGCGAATTATCAACGACGTGCTGGTGGGGCTACAAAAAGTGAACGCAAAATATCGTATCGAACAGGACCGCGAAACTGCGCTCGAGATGGCGTTCCAGGAAGCCAGGCCTGGAGACATCGTTCTTCTGGCGGGGAAGGGGCACGAGAATACTCAGATCCTGCGCGACCAGACATTTGAATTCGACGATCGCGAAAAGGCGCGAGAAATTCTGCGCCGCAAAGGCTACGCAAGACGGCCGATAAAGCAGTAGAGGCACCGAACGGCGGGGAATTTGCACTCCCGAGAGTAGGCACTTGAGAGTGAAGCAGAGCCTTTTGGAGGCCCAATGCGGTGGACAGTGGTCCAAATCGCAGAAGCACTGGGTGTCCCGCCTCCCGAGGGCCTCAACGCCCTGGCCGGGGTGGCCGGCGTCTCGATTGACTCTCGTACTGTTCAGCCCGGGGAACTGTTCCTGGCTATACGCGGTCCGCGTCAAGATGGACACGATCATGTTGCCGCGGCATTGGGCCGAGGCGCTGGGGCCGGGGTGGTGGCGCGAGAACGTTTCGAGGGATACCCGCAAGAGATTCGCGGCAGGCTCTTCGCCGTGGATGACACGCTCGCGGCGCTCCACCGCCTTGCCGGGCGTGCTTGCGAAATCTGGAGGAAAACGCGACCGGAGCGGAAAATTGCTGGCGTGGCGGGGTCCATCGGCAAGACCACCACGAAGGAAATCCTGGCGGCGCTTGTGGCCTCGCGGGTCCGGGTACTGAAGACGGTCGGGAATTTGAACAACGAGTACGGGCTCCCGCTGACGCTGCTCGCGCTCGGTGATGAGCACGAGGCAGCGGTGATCGAGATGGGGATGTCACACCGGGGCGAGCTCGCGCGCCTGGCGCAAATTGCGCCGCCCGATGTGGGCGTGATCACGCGCGTGGCTGTGGAGCATTTGGAGTTTTTTTCGTCCATCGAGGAGATTGCGCTGGCAGAACGCGAGTTGATCGAAAACCTGGCGTGGCCGGCAGCGATTGCTGTGCTGAACGCGGATGACGAGCGCGTGGCGCGATTTGCGGAGGTTGCGCGCGGATCTGTAGTCTGGTTCGGGACCTCACTCCGCGCGCAATTTCGCGCCGAAGCGATAGAAGAGCGCGGTGTTGAGGGTTCGGCCTTTGATTTCGTGTCGCCCGCCGGGCGCGCGCGGCTGGAACTGCCGCTGATTGGGCGGCACAACGTGATGAATGCGCTGGCGGCGCTTGCGACGGCGAGTGTGTGGGGAATTGGCGCGGCGGAAGCGCGGCACGTGTTTCCGGCGCTTGCGCCGGCGGACAAACGCGGAGAAGTGGTGCGGTTTGAAGATGGATTCACGGTGATCAACGACTCTTACAACTCGAGCCCCGCGGCGCTAAACACGCTGGCCGACCTGCTTGCGAGCACGGGCGGACATCAGCGCCGAATTCTTGCAGCTGGCGAGATGCTTGAGTTGGGAGCATCGGGGCCCGAGTTCCACCGCGAGTGTGGCCGCCACGTTGCGGCGCTCAAAAAAGTGGACTGGATTTTCGGTGTGCAAGGCGAAGCGGCTGAACTGGTGTACGAGGCGGTCGTGGCAGGCCATCCGAAGGAGCGCGCGCAATATTTCGAGGACTCCGCCCAGGCCGCAACATTTCTTGCCGGATTTGTGAAGCGCGGCGATTTGCTGCTGCTGAAAGGTTCGCGCGGCGTGCGCATGGAGAAAATACTGGAAGCGATCGAGGCGCGGCATCCGCGCGTAGGCGCAAAGACATCTGCGGATTCGATCGAAACCGGGCACAAGGGGGGGAGCTGAAATGCTCTATTACCTCTTCTACTTCGTGCTGCGCCCGCACTTCAGCCCGCTGAACGTGTTCCGGTACATCACTACGCGGACGGCGGTCGCCAGCCTGACCGCCCTGCTGATTTCACTACTGCTGGGGCCCTGGGTGATTGACCGGCTGCGCGAAATGCAGGTGAAGCAATACATCCGCAAAGAAGGGCCCAAGGGACATCAAAAGAAAGCAGGGACGCCCACGATGGGAGGAGTGTTGATTGTCGCTGCGACCATTACTCCCACGCTACTCTGGGCCGATTTGCGCAATCCGTACGTGAATCTGGCGATGGGCGCGACGCTGGCGTTTAGCGCGATCGGCTTCGTGGACGATTACAACAAGGTGGTGCGGCGGAGGAATCTAGGCCTTAGACCGCGCGTGAAATTTACCCTGCAGGTGCTGACGTGCATGATGGTGGGGGGAATTCTGCTAGGACTGCAATCGAAGGGCGCGTATTCGACTCAACTGAGCGTCCCATTTCTGAAAAGATTGCATCCGGATCTAGTGATTGATTCGCTGCTGGGGCACAGCTACATCTGGCCACTGGCCTACGTGCCATTCATTGCATTCCTGGTGCTGGTGATCGTGGGCACGTCCAACGCTGTAAATCTGACGGATGGGCTGGACGGCCTCGCGATTGGATGCGTGCTGGTCTCCTCGGCAGCATTGACGGTGCTGACATACCTTTCGAGCAACGCGCGGTATGCTGAATACTTGGAAATCCAGAAAATACCCGCAGCCGGCGACCTGGTGATTTTCTGCGGTTCGCTGGTAGGCGCATCGTTGGGATTTCTTTGGTACAACGCGCATCCCGCGGAAATGTTCATGGGCGACGTCGGGTCGCTCGCGCTTGGCGGCGCAATCGGCACCGTAGCGGTCATCATTAAGCAGGAAATTCTGCTGCTTTCAATTGGGGGCGTCTTCGTGCTTGAAGCGCTTTCGGTGATCATTCAAGTGGGCTCTTTCAAATTGACGGGCAAGCGGGTGTTTCGAATGGCGCCGTTACACCATCACTTCGAGCTGCTGGGATGGAGCGAATCGAAAATTATCGTGCGGTTTTGGATTGTGGCACTGGTGTTTGCGCTGTTTTCGTTGACCACATTGAAGCTGAGGTGACGGGGAATTGCGACCGGGGATTGATCTCGCGGGAAAGCGCGTGCTTGTGGTGGGGCTGGCTCGGACGGGCTTGGTGACTTCGCTTTTCAGCGCGGGCTATGGATCCACGGTAACCGCCACGGATGAAAAGCCCGAGGCGCAGCTAGCGGAAGAGGCGGCAAGATTGCGCGCGGCTGGAGTGACGGTTGAATTAGGCGGGCACCGGCCGGAAATATTTCTTGACCAGGATTTGATCGTGGTCAGTCCCGGCGTACCGGCAAAGCTTCCACAATTGGAAGCGGCGCGCATGAGGGGAATTCCAGTCTGGAGCGAAGTCGAGCTGGCTTGGCGATTGTTGCGAGGCAAGTTGATCGCCATCACCGGTTCGAACGGGAAGACGACCACGACTTCACTAGTGGCGCACATTTTGAAGACGGCGAATATTCCCACGCTGGTGGGTGGAAATATCGGCGTGCCACTGCTCGCGCTGGTGGAGTCATCCATGGACACGACGGTTACGGTTGCGGAAATCAGCAGCTTTCAACTGGAGACAATGGAAGCGTTTCGCCCCGAAATTGGCGTGCTGCTGAACATAACACCGGATCATCTGGACCGGCACGCGTCGTTCGAGGAATACGCGCGCGCGAAGATGCGCATGTTCGAAAATCAACTTGACCGCGATGCCGCCGTGCTCAATGCGGACGACCCGGAAATCACACGGCGGATGCCTTCACGTGGGCATATTTACTGGTTCAGCCGGCAGAAGCGCGTGGCGGAGGGCGCGTTCCTGCGCGATGACCAAGTCATTTTTCGTATCAATGGAATGGAAGTGGCGTTGGCGCGGCGCGAAGACATCCCGCTGCGCGGCGAACACAATGTCGAAAACGTACTGGCCGCTTGCGCCGCGGCCTATCTTGCGGGCGCGAATCCCGAGTCAATCGCGAACGGTGTGAAAACCTTTCAGGGCGTCGAGCACCGGCTGGAATTTGTCGCTGAGGTGGGCGGCGTGAATTTTTACAACGACTCAAAGGCCACGAATGTGGATGCGACAGTGAAGGCCCTCGAAGCCTTTCCCGGGCCGCTGATTTTGATTCTCGGCGGGAAGGATAAGGGCAGTCCATATACGCCTCTCGCCCGACTGCTGCAGCAGCGGGCAAGGCTGGCGCTCGTGATCGGAGCAGCGGCGGAGAAAATCTCAGCGGAACTGGGCGATGCCGTGGCCATCGAACAAGTGGGGACGATGGATCGAGCGGTGAGAACTGCCTTTGAGCGCGCCAAGCCCGGCGAGACCGTGCTGCTCGCGCCTGCCTGCTCGAGCTTCGATCAATTCGAGAATTACGAGCACCGCGGCCGCGTGTTCAAAGAACTGGTCGCGAAACTCGAAAAAAAATCTGCCGCAGGAGCAAGCACGCAAAAGGGGTTCGACGATGCCACGTAGTCTGCTACCCGACCGAAACCTTTTCGGCGTGACGGTGGCGTTGTGTTTCATCGGCGCAGTGATGGTGTTCAGCGCTTCGGCCGTCACGCTTGGGCAGCAGACGGGCAACGGATACACCTTTCTGCTGCGACAACTGCTGTGGGTAGCGCTCGGGATCGGGGGAATGTTCTGGCTGATGAAAATGGACTACCGCAAGCTCTCGCAGCCGCGCGTGATTTTTACGGGGCTATCCGTGACGCTGGTGCTGCTGATCGCAGTGTTCTTTCTGGATCCTTCGCATCAAACGCACCGCTGGATTCGCCTGGGGCCGGGGAGCCTGCAGCCATCGGAGCTGGCGAAGGTGGTCATGATTGTGTACCTCGCGTGGTTTCTGGAATTGCGGCGCGCGCCGCGCGGCTTTGGCGTGAATGATCCGTTGCACACGCTTGCACCTGCTCTTGGAGCGGTGCTGCTGGTAACAGGTCTGGTGCTGGTGGAACCAGACATGGGCACGGCTTGCATGATTTTTCTGACTGCCATGGTGATGTTGTACGTTGCAGGGATTTCTTACAAATACATCATCGCGACTGGCCTGGCGGCAATCCCGGCGGTCGCGTTACTGATAATGCTTGAGCCTTACCGGCTCGTGCGCGCCAAGGCATTTTTTGCGCCGGGCTCCGACCCGCAGGGCCACGGATTTCAGTTGCTGCAATCGCTGATTGCTGTTGGCTCAGGCGGGTTCAGCGGCGTGGGGCTGATGGAAAGCAGGCAAAAACTTTTCTTCCTGCCGGAGTCACACACGGATTTTATTTTCGCAGTGATTTGTGAGGAAGCTGGATTCATTGGGGCAGTGATTGTGCTGATGCTATTTGCGGTGTATGGCTGGCGCGGATTCGTGGCCGCGATGAAAGCTCCGGATGAATTCGGACGGCTGCTGGGGCTGGGCATCACGACCATGGTGGTGGGCCAGGCGCTGGTGAATCTGAGTGTGGTTTTGGGGTTGATGCCGACGAAGGGAATTCCGCTGCCGTTCGTGAGCTACGGCGGATCGAGTTTGCTGGGAATGCTCTTGGCCACCGGAGTGCTGTTAAACATCAGCCAACACGCGGACGAGACGTGAAGCAGAAAGGTACGGGCGCGGAGAATAACAGTCCGGGCACGAAGAGTTTGCTGATCGCAGGCGGGGGCACGGGCGGCCATGTGTTTCCGGCGGTGGCCGTGGCGCGCGAATGGATGCGGCGAGGCAGCAAGGGAGAAAGAGAAGTCGTGATCGTCGGGACCGAACGCGGATTGGAAGCCAAACTGGTGCCTCAGGCAGGTCTTCCGCTCGCGACTATTCGCGTCGCAGGGTTGAAAGGCATCGGCGGCGCGAAGTTCCTTCGCAATGCCGCCATGCTGCCGCTGGGACTTTGGGATTCGGCGGAAATTGTTCGGCGGAAAAGGTTCGACGTTGCATTCGGGGTTGGTGGATACGCCTCCGGTCCCATGATGCTGCTCGCGGCGATGAATTCGATTCCCACGGTGGTCTTCGAGCCGAACGTGGAGCCGGGATTTACAAATCGTGTGCTCGCGAATCTGGCGACGCGCGTCGCCGTGGCACATGAGGAGACGGCGGTGAGGTTGGGGCGCAAATCGGTAGTGACCGGCTGCCCCGTGCGCAGCGAATTCTTCAGCGTGCCTGCAAAGGAGCGTGGATCGCCCTTTACACTGCTGATCACGGGCGGCAGCCGAGGCGCATTGCCAATCAACAGGGCAGTAGTGGACTCGGTCGGTCTGCTGTCGACGCGAAAAAAACAGCTTTTCGTGGTGCACCAGACGGGAGAACGCGACTATAATGCTGTTCGCGTGGCATATGCGCAGGCTGAATTCAAAGCGGAGGTTGTGCCCTTCATCGAGAACATGGCGGAGCGATTTGCCCAGGCAGACTTAATCGTCTGTCGGTCGGGCGCGATCACCGTCGCGGAAGTAGCTGCCGCCGGGCGGGCCGCTATCTTCATCCCCTTCGGCGCCGCCACCGACGCTCACCAGATGCGCAACGCGCAGGCCATGCAAGCAGCGTGCGCCGCGCGATTGATTCCTCAGGACGAGCTTAGGCCCGAGCGCCTGACAAACGAGATTTTCTCCCTCCTGGACCAGCCCCGGAGAATTGCGGATATGGAACAGCGCGCCCGCTCGCTCGCGAAGCCGCGTGCGGTTGAGGATATTGTGGACCTGCTCGAATCGCTGGCCAGGCCCAAGGGCTCGCCCGGTCACGAAGGAACATCACGGCCATGACGGTCACTTTCCGCAATTTCCAGCGCATCCATCTGGTCGGCATCGGAGGCAGCGGAATGAGTGGGATCGCCGAAATTCTGCTTTCGAGTGGATACGCCGTTTCCGGCTCGGATGTGAAAATCACGCCGATCACGGAGCGGCTGCGGAATCTGGGCGCCAAAATTCACGAAGGCCATCAGGCGGAAAATGTTCACGGCGCGCACGTGGTAGTAGTTTCATCCGCCGTGCGTCCTGAAAACGTGGAAGTGGTGGAAGCGCACCGGCTGAAAATTCCGGTGATCCCGCGCGCGGAAATGCTTGCGGAATTGATGCGCCTGAAATACGGCATCGCGGTCGCCGGCGCTCATGGAAAGACGACCACGACTTCGATGGTGGCTTCCGTACTTGCGGCGGCGGACCTGGACCCGACATTTGTAGTGGGCGGGCGCGTGAATCATGCGGGCGCAAACGCGCGCGTGGGCCAGGGCGAATACATGGTGGTCGAAGCGGACGAAAGCGATCGTTCTTTCCTGCTTCTGGCGCCCGTGGTTGCGGTCGTGACCACGATTGATCGCGAACACCTGGATCATTACCACTCACTTGAGGAAATTCAGGAGACGTTTCTACAATTTGTGAACCGTGTTCCGTTTTACGGGACGGTGATTCTGTGCCTCGACGAGCCGAACGTGCAGTCCATCCTGCCGAACGTGAAGCGCCCGGTGATCACTTATGGCACATCGAGCCAGGCGGACCTGGTGATTAGCGAGGTGTCGCTGCAGGGCCTCGCAAGCGATTTCCGGCTGACGTATCACGGCGAAGACCTTGGCGTTTTTCACCTGGCGACGCCGCCAGGGATTCACAATGTTCGCAATGCCGCGGCTGCTGCAGCGGTAGCGCTCTCGCTCAACGTTCCCGCGGACCTGATCCGAGCAGGGCTCGCGAAATTTGCAGGTGTTGGCCGCCGCTTCGAGATCAAGGGGCCGTATGCGGGTGTCACGCTAATTGACGACTACGGGCACCATCCGGCAGAAATTCGCGCCACGCTGGAAGCGGCGCGCGGGTGCAATTTCAAGCGGCTGCTAGTCTTCTTCCAGGCGCATCGCTACTCGCGCACGAAATTCCTCTGGGACGATTTCTGCCGCTCATTCAATCAGGCGGACATTTTGGTTACCACGGAAATTTACGCGGCAGGCGAAGTACCTGTCGAGGGCATCTCCGGCGAGCGCCTGGCGGAAGCGATCAGCGCGGCAGGTCACAAGAATGTGGTTTACACCAGCACGATGCAAGCGGGCATGGAATACTTGCTGCGTGAGGCACGTCCCGGCGATGCAGTGATGACGATTGGCGCGGGCAGCGTGGGCCGAGTGCTCGATCAACTGGCCATGCTGCTGGGAACAAACGTATCGAGTTCGCATGCGGATTAGCGACAAGGCACTGACGGCGCGGTTGAAAGAGTTGGAGGTCGAGTTGCGCCCGAACGTGTCACTCACTGAGAAAACTTCGCTGGGCATCGGTGGGACAACCGATGAGTTACTGCTGCACCGATTCGACACGATTCCGCAGGTGATGTGGTTGCTGGCCGACGAACGCATTCCGTACAAGTTTCTTGGAGGCGGCACAAACGTGCTGATCTCGGATGGCGAATTGCCCTGGGTGATTCTGCATCTTCCGGCGACGCGGCCGGGGATGCGCATCGACGGGAGCGCAGCTTACGTGGATGCTTCGGCGGATCTCGGCGGCATGGTGACTTTCTGCGCCAAGAGCAATCTAGGCGGCATGGAAGGGCTCATCGGCGTACCAGGAAGCGTGGGCGGCGCGCTGCGGATGAACGCGGGCGCATACGGCACTCAGATCGGTACGCACGTCCGTGAAGTGGAACTTTACCGCGCGTCTAGCGGTGAAGTGGAAACTTTGCGCGGCAACGATATCCGCTTCGACTACCGGCACACTTCATTCGCGCCGGACGACGTGATGCTACGCGTGAAGCTGGAATTGCCGTCGAAGCCGTACCAGGAAATTGTTGCCGGAATCCGCGTGTGCAACGAGAAGAGGCGCTCGAGCCAGCCTCTGAATCAGAAGAGCGCGGGCTGCATATTCAAGAATCCCCCGGGCGGCTCGGCGGGACGCATGATTGACGAGCTGAAATTGAAGGGCCACCACGTGGGCGATGCTATGGTGAGCGACCGGCACGCCAATTTTTTCGTGAATGCCGGTAACGCCAAGTGCGCGGACATGTTGCGGCTGATTGATGATGTGCGCGCGCGTGTGCGGGCCGCGTTTGGCATCGAGCTTGAGAATGAGGTGATTGTCTGGAAAAACTGAAAGCCATGGACGCAGAGGCTTACCCACGAGAACTTCTGGCGGACGAGGAGCCGAAGTACCTCCGCCGGCAGAAACCTGTCGAAATCAAGCGGCGGAAATTCGGCAAGCAGGCCTGGAGCCTGTATCTGCGCGTGACACTTTGGGTCGTGATTGGCATTGCTTGCTCCTGGATGGCCTTCATCACCGGTCATTTTCTTCTGGCATCCCCGGAACTGGGGCTGGTGCATCCCGAGCAAGTGGAAATCACCGGAACTCGATACGTGCAGCGCGCGAACGTGCTGCGAATTTTTTCGGCGGACCGTAACCATAGCATTCTTCGCATACCGCTCGATCAGCGGCGCCGCCAGCTCGAGCTGATTCCATGGGTGGACCATGCCACAGTGCGTCGCGCGCTGCCAAACAAGATTGAAGTTGAAATCGTGGAGCGCACCCCTATGGCTTTTTTGCGACAAGGAAGCGAGTTGAGCCTAGTGGATGTTCACGGCGTAATTTTGGAGCGCCCGCTGAGGGGCAATTTTCATTTTCCCGTGGTGACCGGTCTTGGCGCTGATGGGCCGTTCGAGGAACGCGAACAGCGCATGCAGGTGTTTGCGGGATTTATGCAGCAGGTGGAATCTGCTCGCGCCGGGGCAAGCGAACAGGTGAGCGAGGTCGATTTGTCGGATGCGAATGATTTGCGCGCGACACTCATAGGCCTGCAGGGCAGGCCATTCTCCGGCCAGAATTCGGGACCGGCGTCGAGCCAGTCGGACGCGCCATTGCTGGTGCATTTCGGCGACGGCGACTTTCAGGGAAAGTACCACACACTGCTCGAGAACATCGGAATGTACCGCGCCAGGACGGGGCGCCTCGAGTCGCTGGATATGCGATTCAACGGCGAAGTAGTGGCGAATCCGGAACCAGCCCCGGTTCCGAAACAAGTCGCCCAGCAACGCCCGGCGAAGTCAACGGCTGGATCGGCGGCGCGGAAGAATTCTGCGAAGAGTATCAGATGATCGCGCGGCACCAGGAAAGTAAGAGCAAGGAGCGGCGGATTTGACAAAGAAAGAACGGCACATTGTAGCGCTCGACATCGGGAGCGCAAAAACCTGTGCGCTGATTGGCGAGCTGGACGACGACGGCGGAGTGAAATTCGCAGCGCTGGGCGCGGCGGAATCGAAAGGCTGGCGCAAAGGGCAAATCGTCAACCTGGATCTAGCGGTCAGTTCAATTCGGCGCGCCATCGAGGAAGCGGAAGCGCTTGTTGGGGTTCCAGTGGAGTCAGCATTGATCGGCGTGGCCGGCGGACACGTGCGCGGGGTGAACAGCCGCGGAGGAATTACGGTGGGAGCGCGACCGCGTGATATCCAACGCGAGGACGTGCGGCGCGCGATTGAAGCCGCGCGCGGCGTTACGCTGCCGGAAGACCGCGAAGTGCTGCACGTGCTGCCGCAGGAATTTTTTCTGGATGCGCAGGACAACATTCGAGACGCAATCGGCATGGTAGGTGTCCGGCTGGAGGCAAATGTACACATCGTGACCGCATCCGGCACTGCCACACAAAATATTGTGACCGCCGTGAATCGGGCCGGCGTACGCGTGGACGACACGGTTCTCGAGCCGCTTGCCGCGGCCGAAGCATGCCTGACCCAAGACGAGCGCGAGCTGGGATGCTGCCTGCTCGACATCGGCGGCGGGACCACGGAGATGCTGGCGTTCACTGGCGGGGTGGTGCGGCACACGGCCGCTGTTCCAGTGGGCGGAGACCATTTCACAAACGATTTGGCCGTGGGTCTGCGCACCCCGATTCCGGAAGCGGAAAAAATCAAGCGTCGGTATGCCTGCGCGTGGCGCGAGCTGCTGGACCAGGATTACCCAATCGAGATCGCAAGCGTTGGCGATCGCCCGCCGCGAACAATATTTGCGCGGATGTTGTCGGACATCGTCGAGGCGCGCGCGCAGGAGCTGCTGATGCTGGTGCGCGATGAATTGCGGCGCGCTGGTCTAGAGTCGCAGGTCCCTGCCGGAATCGTTCTCACCGGCGGCGGCGCGCATCTGCGGGGGCTAGCCGAGCTGTCCGAGCGGATTTTCAGCCTCCCGGTGCGCATCGCAGTTCCGCGCGGCCTCGCAGGGATGGGCGAAGAAGTTTCCCGGCCCGAGTATGCAGCGGCCGTGGGACTGGTGCTTTACGGGGCGCGCACGCGGCGCCTCGCGGGGGCGCGTCCCACCGGCTTTCTGGGCAAATTGAAGAGCATGTTTGCAGGAGCTTCAAACTCAATTTTGATCTGATGAAATACTGAGGGAGGAAGCATGACGCCGAAAGAATCGAGCATTCGAGTTTCGTTTAGTGAGGAGCTGCAAAACGGCGCGAAGATTAAAGTGATCGGAGTGGGCGGCGGCGGATCGAACGCTGTCAACCGCATGATTCGCGCGAAAGTGGAGGGGGTGGAATTCATTGCTGCCAACACAGACCTGCAGGCGCTCAAGCTGTCGCAGGCACCGGTAAAGTTGCAATTAGGCGCTAAATTGACCAAGGGGCTCGGCGCGGGCGCGAACCCCGAGGTCGGGCGCAAGGCGGCGCTTGAGGACACAGAGAAGATTCTCGAGGCGCTCGACGGGGCGGACATGGTGTTTGTCACCTCAGGTCTCGGCGGTGGCACAGGAAGCGGTGCGGCCCCCGTTGTTGCGAATCTCGCAAGCGAACTGGGCGCCCTGACAGTGGCAGTAGTCACAAAGCCCTTTGCGTTTGAGGGGAAACGCCGCATGCAGCAAGCGGAGCAGTCGCTGGCTGAGCTGATTGGCTGCGTGGACACCGTAATCGTAATTCCGAACGAGCGGCTGATGGAATGTGTCGAGCACGGAACTAGCTTCTTTGAAGCGTTCCGCATCGCGGACGATATTCTGCGGCAGGCGGTGCAGGGCATCTCCGACATCATCACGATTCCAGGAATCATCAATCGCGATTTTGCGGACGTGAAGACTATCATGTCCGGGCAGGGCTACGCAGTGATGGGGACGGCGGTGGCTTCCGGCTCGAACCGTGCGATTGATGCGGCGAACCGCGCCATCAACAGCCCGCTGCTCGAAGACAATTGCATTCAGGGAGCGCAGGGAATTCTAATCAATGTTACCGGCTCGTCCAGTGTGTCTCTAAACGAAGTGCACGAAGCTTCTTCCATCATTCAAAAAGCCGCGCATGAGAATGCCAACATTATTTTTGGCGCGGTGCAGGACGATGCGATGAAGGAGTCGGTGAAAATCACGGTTATTGCCGCGGGTTTCCGCGAGGTGGCGGGTAGAAAGGCGAGTAACCGGCCCTCGTACCTGCCGAAGACCTGGAAGGCGGGGCGCGAGCAGCCCAGCGTGATCCCCCCGCAGACGAACGTGGTCCAGCAAGTAGCACGCAACGTCAGCGACGTGCCGCATGAAGTGCCTGCAGACGATCTTGACGTGCCGACGTTCTTGCGGCGCCAGGCTCAAAAAGCCTAATTATCCAATTTTCATGCCAGGGCACGGTGTCATGTGCCCTCGCATGCGATCAGCTTCAATTTGAAGCCCCCCTTGTTATAGGTGATTCCTTCGTTCTGATGTCTTTCTTTCCGCGCACACAATCGGTATAAACTCAGCAAATGCCGGGCGTAGTCGGGGTTCACAGTGAAATTCTGACGGCACTCTTGGAGCAGGCTCAACGCGAGCCCCTAAATGAATGTTGTGGGCTGCTGGCGGGGCAGGGCGGAGTAATTACTCGCGCATTTCCTGGAACGAACGCGGCGGACGATGCGGCCAAAGCATACGAAATCGCGCCCGAAGAACTCTTCCGACTCCTGCGCGAAATTCGTACGGCGGGGCTCGAACTTCTGGGTATCTACCACTCGCACCCGGCCGGCGAGAACCAACCTTCAGGCCGCGATATCGAGCGAGCCTACTATCCTGCCGCTGTCCAATTCATCCTTTCACCGCGCGCCGATGCGCCCAAACCTGTTCGCGCATTCTGGATACGTGGTGGCCAGGTGACGGAATTGGAGATTGAAGCGGCGGAGCCGCGGACTCGAGACGCGATCGCCACAATCTAGCGAGAACGTCGTGAGTCTGACGCGCCCGGAGGGAATGCCGCGGCGAACTCTGCGATTTCTTGCCGCGGCGCGCCGGCTGTGGGAGCAGCAACAAGCTTTCCCGCAGGAGCGCGTACCTTCAGCGCCACCGCAGTGATGTCGTCTTTCTGTTGCGATTGAAGTGAGAACTGCCTCACATTCTCGAAAAGGTAATCCAGGGCTTCGTCCGCAGATTTCTGCCAGCAATTCGACCAGGTTTCCGGAAGTTGCTTCCAGGAGAAATCGTCATCTAATTGATTGCGCAGTTCGTGCAGGCCGTCCGTGGCGAAAAGAACCATGTCTCCTGGAGAGAGCCGCACCACCTGTTGTTCGTAAGTCGCGCCTGGCAACAAACCGGTGGGTAAGCCTCCCAGCGCCAGTTGTGAAACGGCGGAATGCGAAACCAGGACGGGAAAAGGCAAACCTGCATTCGCAAACCTCAACTCGTTGGTGAAAGGATCGAAAATGGCATACAGCGTGGCGCAATAGCGGCCCGTCACGGGGCGCACTCGAACCCGCCTGCTCAACAGCGCCAGCACGTCCGCAGGTTCAGCGCCCGTCTTATTGATTCCGCGCATCATTCCCATCACCAGCGCGGCGTACATGGCCGCAGACAATCCCTTGCCGACGACATCGCCTACATAAAGGCCGATCAGCCCGTTGGGCAAGGTGAAGAAATCAGCGAAATCTCCGCCCACTTCCGCCAGCGGAGAGAACCGAAAAGCCAACTCAAAGCGGTTGCTTTTTAATGCGCCGCCGGGAATCAGCGATTGCTGAATCTCGCGCGCCTCAAGAATGTCGGCACCGCAGATGTGATCGCAGCAGCGCGTGTTTCCCGCCGAGCCAGAGCCCATCTCGCCTGTCCTCCTGAGGACGGAGTATCCGAGGGAAGGAAAAATTCAACTGCCCGAGCAAGCAAAGAGCGGGCTTTCGCGGCAATCTTGCTTGCACCCCAGTTTAGCGCACGCTTGCCAGTTGCATTCATTCAGACGTGAATGCGTGTGCTCTAAAGAGCCACCGTGGAAAGGGGAGGGAATTTCGCCAATTACCGCACTCGGCGCTGCTGTTAACGGGTGCGCGCGGCAGATTCAATTGTGACCAACCAAACCTGATCAGGATTTTGCGCGAAGACCTACCGGCGCGACGAAGGCAGCCGCCGCTGCGAGCCGGTCCGCGTAGAGGGGAAATTTCATGGCCACGGCTGCCACATCGGCGCGTACGCGTTGCTCGGTCGAAGAATCGCCCAGGTGCGTGAGCACCTCTGCAATCCATGCCGCGATCTTAGCCATCTCGGGCTCGCGCATTCCGCGAGTGGTGACGGCCGGGCTGCCAACGCGAATCCCGCCTGCCTTCATCGGTGGCAAGGGATCGAAAGGAATCGCGTTTTTGTTGACGGTCATTCCGGCGCGTTCGAGCGCCAGCTCGGCGTCGCGTCCAGTGATGCCACGCGAATGCATGTCTACGAGAAAAAGGTGATTGTCCGTGCCTCCGGTAACGATGCGGAAGTCGCGCTTGGCGAGCTCGGCGGCGAGCGCACGTGCGTTTGCCACCACTTGCTGTTGGTACCCGCGGAAGGCCGGATCCATAGCTTCTTTCAGGCACACAGCTTTTGCGGCGATGATGTGTTCAAGGGGGCCACCCTGCACGCCGGGAAACGTGATGCGATCCAGATCTTTTGCATACTTCTCGCGGCAAAGGACGAGGCCTCCGCGTGGGCCGCGCAAGGTCTTGTGCGTGGTGGTCGAGACGAAGTCCGCGTGTGGCACGGGACTGGGATGAATTCCAGCGGCGACCAGGCCGGCGATGTGGGCCATGTCCACAAAAAACAGTGCGCCGACCGATTGCGCGGTTTTTGAGATGCGCGCGAAATCAATCACGCGCGCGTAGGCACTGGCGCCCGCCACGATCATTTTCGGCTGGTGCTCGCGCGCGAGTCGCTCGATTTCGTCGTAATCAATCGTTTCGGTTTCTTTGGTCACGCCGTAGGGGACGAACTTGTAAGTCTTACCTGAAAAATTCAAGGGATGCCCGTGCGTCAGATGCCCACCGTGCGCAAGATTCATCCCAAGCACGGTCGCACCTGGTTCGAGCGCAGTCATATATACGGAAATGTTTGCCTGCGTTCCTGAATGCGCCTGCACGTTGGCGTGCTCGGCCCCGAAGAGTTGCTTGGCGCGTTCCATCGCGAAGCGCTCGACACGGTCCACATTTTCGCAGCCGCCGTAATAGCGTTTGCCGGGATAGCCCTCGGCATATTTGTTGGTGAAGACGGAGCCCATGGCTTCCAGCACCGCCTCGGAAACAAAATTTTCCGAAGCAATCAGCTCGAGCCCAGTCGCCTGACGGCGGACTTCGTCACGCAGAGCTTCGGCGATCTCGGGGTCAACTGCCTCGAGCGGACGGCTCATTCTTCGCAACTCGGGAGAATCGTTTGCCATCAAAGAATCCGAAGGAATTCTATCGGAGGGTTGTGTCGTTTGCAATCTAAGCCCATGGCAGACGGTTCAGGGCGCGGGTCAAAGTGTTCGCGATTCTGCACAGGAATCGGCGCCTGGCAGCCTCTCCATGCTCGGCGGGACCTCAATCCACGAAATCGATGATGACCCCTTCAGTCCGAAAGTTAAATCCCGCGAACTGCCCGAAGTTGGGCGCGGTCACGTTGTTGAACACGGCGATAAAGTTGCCGTGGTTTGTGACGTTTAGCATGTACACGCCCAGTCGCATGCGGCGCCCTTTGTTGCTCTTCGAGTCAACGAAGGGAATGCGAAATTCGCGATAGAGTTTCCCGTCGAGCGAGAAATATGTTGCGAACCGCTGACCGTTTGGCGCACCCACGTAGTTTTGCAAGACATCGATGTTTGAGTAGGCGTACCCGGTATGAACATCAGTCACCGGGCTGAGCGTGAGCTTCCACGGCATTGAAATAATTCCCCATGCGACGAACCGATTCGGCACGTCGTTGGGCAGAATGCCGTGAACGTTTGGCAGGATGACGGGTTCCGCGAACGGAATCATCACGCTCGGGAGGTTGTTCAGGTCACCCCGCGAACGGCTCCAAATGTAGGATGCATTGGCTTCATCGCGCTTGCGAAAGGTGAAGTGCACCGTTGTCTCCACCTCATGGTAGTGCGCCGAGCCCTGATTCGTGAGCCCGATGAATGACGGCGCGCCCACTGCGCCCTGAAACGGGTTGACCGTGAACACGTTGGTTGTATGGCTGTCGATATAACTGACGCGGGCAATAACGTTTTTCCGCACCTGCCGCTCCACTTCCACATTCCATGTCAGATTCTTCGGAGCTGTTCCCGGGTGCTGCGGCAGAGGCACCCCTGATAGCGGATTCTGACTGCCCACGTACGCGTAGTTAAATGTCACCGGCGGCCCAATCGGCTGGCCCAGCGTGTCGAATAGGGTGATTGCTCGAGCGGGGTTTTGACTGAAGTCCGCCGCCAGCAGAGGCATGAGGCTGTAAAAAAGTCCCGCGCCCGCTCGAATTACTGTCCTGCCGTCCTTGCCTGGCGCGTAGGCCACGCCAGCCCGCGGGGAAAACGCCATCGACCTGCCGGTCGTCTCGCTCGACACCCGGGCGCCTAGATTAAGCGCCCAGTGCGAATCCAAGATCCAATGGTCCTGCAGGTACTCAGCGACCGCCGTATCGGTAGCACTCTGCAAAATCTGGCCGTTAAAGGTTATGGTCTCCGCCAGTGAACCGTCCTGCCGAAGGATTTGCAGCGGATGTGATGACGTTTGGCCTGTGTATGACCGGTAATTCACGTCCATCCCCATACTAAGCAGGTGCCGTCCGTACCAGTGCTTCTCGGCGAGCTGGTAGCTGGGCAGCACTTGGAACTCCCTCCCCTTCCGCGACCATTGATTGAAGAAATTGCCGCCCCATCCTTCTGGCGTGATGAGCATGTCCGCCGGTCCTTGGCCGCGGGCATCGCTGCCGAACTGCGTGTATTGTCCGAGCACGCTGAAAAAGGAGCCCGAATCGAAGACGTACTTGTCCGAAAGGGTGACGGCCTGTCCTTTCTGATTCAAGTCGTTCGACGCGGGCTGCGGCACCAGCGCGTTGATATCCACAAACTGATGACGCAACGGGAACACGTTCAAAGTTGCCGATACCGTTTGCTTCGGCGAAACGATCGCATCCAAGGTGGTGAACGAATTGAAGCCCTGTCTTTTGCTGATGTCGTGCGGCCACGGCAGCCCGCGCACCGTCTGCTTCCTCATCTCGTACTGAAATACTTCCGAGAAAAGCAGTTTGCCTTTCATCAACGGGCCACCCAGTGTCGCCGTTGGAACCGACTCCTTGATCCCGGAAATCTTCCCGTTTTTTCCCAACACCGAAGGGATGATGTTTTTCAGCCGGAATTCCCACAGCTCCGGCGGTGGCTTTGTGTCTATCGTCGTCAGCCCACCTGTGAAGCCGCCAAACGATGCGTCATACGGCGTCTTGAACACTGCAAAAGTCCGCACTGCGTCTGTCGGGACCGGAACCGAGAAGCTCCCCGTCACCGGGTCGATTGTCCACGTGGAGTTCACCATCAGCAGGCTTTGGGTTTCGTCCGCGCCTTTGAAGCTCAGTTTTGCATCCAGGGTTTTCACCACGCCGGGGGTCACCGGCAGCACTTCTCTCACTTTCTCCTGCGTGGTCGGGAGCGCTAGCACCTGCCGTTGCGTGATCGTCTCCGTGGGCGGCGTAGCAGACTCCGTCTCCATCGTTAGCGTCTGTTCGTGGACTTCCACCGACGTACTCAGCGTCTCCAGATCCAGGCGAAGGTTTTCCACGGCCTCTTGACCCCCAGTGAGCGTCACTGCCTTGGTAACAAATTTGAACCCCTGTTGTGTGATCGAGATCGTATAGGCCCCCGCCTGAAGCCCCTTGAATTCAAACTTCCCTGAGTCGTCGGTATCCATGCTCAGCGGTTTGTCGGCGGGCGGTTGCGCCGTCAGGGTCACGGTCACGCCCCCCAGCACGCTCACTGTGTCCGCTTGCTTGGTGGTGATCGTCCCGCTAATCGTCGCAGTTGTCGCCGCTCCGCTGGCAGTCGGACCTTGCTGCGCGAACGCTGGGAGTGCTTCCAGGCTGGCCACAAAGGCAAAAATCAGTAGGAGCGACCAAATTCGAGCTATGCGCAGCGAGCAAGAGCCCGACGCGCCACGCTGTGAAATTCGGTGAGTTGCAGTTGAATATGAATTTATTAAGCCGATCGGGTCGAACATCACTCCCTTTCCTTTATGAGTTTACAGGGCAGCCTGTGGCTGAGAAACTAAAAATAGTACCCGATGTCTCTTTCTATGCAGTGTGTAACGCGCATGACTCATGCCCGGTTTCCTCGGGCCGGAGCTTCACCTTCAAATCCCGTAGGATGCGCACAACCGCAACGAAGTCTCGTCGGATCAGCAGGAAATCGGAGAGGGTCTGGGACTGGCGTGATGAACCACCACAAGTTTGATCTGAGACCAAGCATCCCGTCGGTTCGATTTCGTCACGTTTCACTCAATTTCTCGATGCCCATAGTCGGTCCATCACCAAAAAGGAAACTTCTCCTTTTCTTTTGATAGGGATGCTCCCAGAACCTGACGGCACTCATCTTCGTGGGTAACAGAGGCACGCCGAGGAGGAACAACGGTCGCCGATTGGCGGCGCAAAACGACTGTGGCGTCCCAGATGGCCAGAACGCCATTGACTTTCATCTGGATCAAAAACTTTGAGTTTGGAAATCCGCAACTAGTTTTGATGACCAAGCAAAGGAACGTTCTTCACAAGCGTGTGCGGTCCGCCATAGATGAACTCCTTCGCCACGTTCAAACCCCCGTACGTCAGAAGAAGGTAGTTGCCCATACGAAAGCCATCCATCGCATCGAACCGACTCGGATACCAGCCGAGCGCGGCCGTCTCCGTGCCTGCGTAAGGCGCCGCTATATTGCTGAAGGAAATGACGCGGTGGCCATCGCTACCGCGGCGAGCTGTAACCGTGGAAAGGACTGCATGTTTGAACCGCGGGAAGAAACCGCTGCATTCACACCGGTAGTAGATGGTGTCCTCGCGGAAAATCTCGGCCATGCCATAGCGTGCAGTCGTCGCCACCAGGTTCACGCCGAATTTGCTGGCGACTCGGTCGCCATATCCTTCGATTCCCTGTCCCCAGTCTGGCGGTTTGTTCGTCGCCTGGCCGATGCCGCCGCCAACCGCGCTGCCCACAATGGCATATGGGCCGAAGGAATCGAATAGATAGTTGTGGAATCTTTGACCGAATTCCGGCTTCGTGTAACTCGCCGTGGTAGCAGGCGATACATGTGCCGGCTTTGAGGCAGCTTGAGTAGCAGAGCTGGTACTCGTGGAGCCACCCGTGCCGGCAGACGTTTGCGCCTTAGCCAGTGGTGAGACTCCTGAGAACACCGCGATCACCAATAGACTTGGGACCACCAGGCGCATCATCATCTCTATTTTCTCCTTGCCCATCACAGACGCACCGGTAGCGCCGGTCGCGCCGGATAGCCTACACCAAGTCCTCAATTCTATTCATCAAAAAACAATATTCTTGCGGCTGCCGGGTAGCAGTGAAGAAGAATTTAGACGTGGCTCGTCAGCTGCGGGGGTTGGAACTGACTTTTGGCGGCTGGTGCAGCAATTTAGGTACGCAGACAAGATATGCTGTACTGGTATTGTTGACTGGATTCCGGCCGGGACCGGCGGCTACAGGCGAGCGCCCATCTGCCCATGTAGCCGGGCCAGGCAATATAAAGATCGCTTCTAAGAGGTCTCTGCTAGAGGGGAAAGTCGGTCGGAAGCGGTTTTGCTGGATGCTATCTCGGCGGGAAAATGGTGGGAGTGATGAGCGGGTCTCTGATGCGCGGCAGTGTACGCAAATTGACATGGTCAAGGTTGGTCGCGACATTTCTTGGAGGCCTGAGTTGCGCCGCGCCCTTTTGGTCAGGAACAGCAGGCCAGAATTCGCACGCGGGTCCGGTAACAGGCGTCATTGACGGCGTGGCGTTCGAGGGTGACCAATACTATGTGTACGGCTGGGCTTGCCAAGAGGGCAATCGAAGCTCGATCGGCGTCCATATCTACGCGAATCATCCGGCGGGCGCCACGCCGCCAGGAACGTACGTCATGGCAGGCACGGCCAATCTGGACAACGAGCCCGCCGTCGACCGGGAGTGCCGAGACGCCGTGGGCGGCAAGCACAGATTCAGGATCGCTCTCCCGAACCAGCTGCTGAGAACTTTCCAGAACAAAAAACTCTTCGTGCATGGCATCGCCCTTGTAGGCAACGTTGAAAACGCTGCGCTGGCGGGGTCGGGCAAGTTTGCATTTCCGAGTCCGAAATGGACTCCCGATCCGCCAACGCCCAATTTTCTTGCCGGGCCGCGGGTGTCGGCGTTCGACACTTCCAAGGAGTCCTGCGAGCAGATTGATATTCCGGATGCCGCGGCCCGGGCCTTCCGAGATTACAAGGGAACCGTGCACCTCATTGCTTCACACTACATCACGCGTGCGGGGCTTGGGGCGAGCCTCGAGGCCGCGAAGCACAATTGCCAGGTGGTTTACAAATCGCCGCATGACGGGAACATCGCGGATTTTGACGATGCTACGTGGCTGAATGTGTTCTACAACATCGACGGCAAACGGATCGTCGCGCTCGGGCACATGGAGTACCACGGGTGGGAGCATGCCGGTATGTGTGCGTCAAAGACCGACTCAGTTAGCTGTTGGTACAACGTCGATACATTTAATCTGTCCGAGGATGGCGGCTATCATTTTGCAAGGCCAAAACCGCCAGGAAACTTCTTCCTCAGCCTTCCTTATAAGTATCAGGTGAATCAGGGGCCGGAAGGATACAGCGTGGACGCCAACATCGTTAAGGTGGGCGAGTGGTACTACGACGAGGTATACGCGTGGGCCTGGCCGCCAAATTGCGGCGGAGCAAAAGGGCAGAAGCCGTGCCTTATTCCCGATGGCGCGTGCGCGATTCGCACCGCGAATATTCTGGACCCTTCGTCATGGCGCGGCTGGGACGGCAAAGACTTTACGGTCCAGTTCGTGGATCCCTACCGAGGGGCGGTGGCAAATCCCCAGGCCCATGTTTGCGTCACGGTGCCCTACCTGGATTACTCCACGGGAATCAACTATCACCAAGCGTCTCATCTGTTTGTTGCGACGCTGTGGAACCAGGGCTCAGCCTCCTGGGGACCACAAGGCGTCTACTTTACGACCTCGACGGACTTCATTCATTGGAGCAAGCCGGAGTTGGCGATGACGCAGAATCAAATGCTCAGGCGCGAGCCGGAAGGAAATTGGTCGTATCAATACTTTTCGCTGATCGATCCGAACTCGACGGATTCCAGCTATATGACGATTACGGACACTCCTTATCTCTACTACGTGAGGATGGATGGCAACCATCCGCCCTATCGGCGGGTGTTGTTTCGGCAGAGGATCAAGTTAGGCTGGTTAGCAGAGATAAGACAGAATTCAGGCGCGCACTAGGGCCTCGTTCACATCGGCAAGACGGAAAATCCTCCTGGCCTCGCTGATTGACTTCGCACGGCGACTCCCCTAACCTAACTCGCTCACGGCGCCGATGCGGCGCGAATTCGTATCTCGCCGACGGATGGGGCGCAGAAAAGAGCGGAAAGCGGCATGGCGGAACAGAAACTTCCCACGCGTTCGGATGATTTTTCGGAGTGGTACAACCAGGTGGTCCTCCGGGCGGAGATGGCGGACTACGCGCCGGTGCGGGGCTGCATGATCGTGCGCCCGTATGGCTGGGCGCTGTGGGAAAACATTACTGCTGCGCTCGACGGGCGTTTTAAGGCCACCGGCCACGTCAACGCTGCTTTTCCTCTCTTGATCCCACGCAGTTTCATCGAAAAAGAAAAGTCGCATGTGGCCGGCTTCTCGCCGGAGCTGGCCGTCGTTACCCATGGGGGCGGAGAGAAGCTGGAAGAGCCGCTGGTGATTCGTCCGACCTCGGAAACGATCATCGGCCATTCCTACGCCAAATGGATCCAGTCGTACCGCGATCTGCCCGTGCTGATCAATCAGTGGAACAGCGTGGTGCGCTGGGAGCTACGCACCAAACTCTTCCTGCGTACACTCGAATTTTTCTGGCAGGAGGGACACACGGCGCACGCGACGGCGGAAGAGGCAGAAGCCGAGACGCGCCAGATGCTCGATATTTATACGGATGTGGCTGTCCGCGAAGCCGCCATCCCCGTGATTCCGGGCAAGAAATCCGATTCCGAGAAATTTGCCGGCGCCGATCACACCTATTCCATTGAAGCAATGATGGGCGACGGGAAGGCCTTGCAGTCGGCAACATCGCACAACCTGGGCCAGAATTTTGCCAAAGCCTTCGAAATTCGCTACCTCGACAAAACTGGAGTGCTTCAGTGCTGCTGGACCACCTCGTGGGGCCTCTCGACGCGCTTCGTCGGCGCCATCATCATGGTGCATGGCGACGATCAGGGCCTAATCCTGCCTCCGCGGCTCGCTCCGTTCCAATTGGTGATTGTGCCCATATTCAAGAGCGATGACGAAAAGTCGGGCGTCATGGAATGCGCGGATCGGCTGCGCAAAGAACTGCTGGACGCAGGTATCCGCGTGAAAATGGACGACCGCGAAGGCGTCAGCCCCGGGTTCAAGTTCAACGACTGGGAAATGCGAGGGGTTCCGCTACGCCTCGAACTTGGGCCAAAGGACGTGGCCAAGGGATGTGTGGTGCTCGCGCGTCGAGACCGCCCGGGCAAAGAAGGGAAGTCTTTTGTGCCTCAGCAGGGGATCACCGCTGCTGCGGCCCGGATGCTCGAAGAAGTTCAGAAATCGCTCTACGATCGCGCTCTCGACTATCGCAAAGCGAAAACTGTGGAGCCCGGCGACTACGGCGAGTTCAAGATAGCCGTCGAAAAGGGTTTTGCGTTCACGTGGTGGTGCGGCAGTAGCGAGTGCGAAGGCAGTATCAAGGAAGAAACGAAAGCCACCATGCGCTGCATCCCTTTGGAACAGCCCGGCGGTTCGGGCAAATGCATTTACTGCGCCCAGCCTGCGCGGGAAAAGGCCATCTTCGCACGTGCCTACTAGTACCCAGCCACGCTAGGCCCTTTCTTTCCAACTGCTCCACCAGCCGACCCCGGCATGGCGTTTACTTATCGCGAACAGGTCCCTATAGCGCGCACTTCGAGCACACCCCACAGTGCTAGGATGACTTCAGAATTGCGGGGCTTAGCGGAAATTCAACTTGGGAGGCAGCGGCATACCAATGACCCAGCCGGACTGGTCAAGCGAGCGCGGTGGATCAAAGGTAAACACCGTTCTGACACTTCTCGTCATTGGTTTTCTGGTCTTCTGCGCCGTCAAGATCGTGCCTGCATACTTCGCGAACTATCAGCTCCAGGATTCCATGGATACCGAGGCTCGCTTTGCCATCGCCAACCACAAGAATGACGAAGAAATCCGCGAGGACATTTGGAAAAAAGTGCAGGAGCTGGAGATCCCGGCGAAGAGAGAAAACATCAAGGTAAGCTCCGAGCAGCGTGCCGTAAACATATCCGTGGATTACAGCATCCCGGTGGACTTGCGCGTCTATCAGTTCACTTTGGAATTTCATCCCCACGCGGACAACCATACACTTTAGAATAGGAATCCACTCTAAGGGAGGGTCAGAGGCGCTCGGTCGGAGCAGAGGCGCCCCCCGGCCGCGGCCTTGTCCGCGCATGCGAGGTTCTCGCGGAATTTAGCGGAGAAAACTATTGCGGATTCGCATCGCCCCAGGATTCTGGACATCCCGATACGGTATCGCACTGCTCAGCACAGCGCTGGTAGCGCTGCTCGCCATCACGGGAATTTTCGCCTATTACTACATTCAATTCGGCCGTCTCATCAATCAGCATCTGACAGGCCAGATTTTTCAGAACACCTCACGCGTCTATTCTGCGCCCGGGCATATCTTCACAGGTGAAGCTCTGCGCCTCACAGATCTGGCCAGCTATCTGCTCCGTGCCGGTTACCAGGAAGGCCAGGTTCCTGGGGCCCCGGGGGAATATCGTATATCCGGTTCGACGGTAGAGATTCGACCCTCTGCCGATTCGTTCTTCCGGGGCGCCAATGGCCTGCGCGTTGACTTTTCCGGCTCGAGCATCTCGCGCATCGCCCAGCTCAGCAACGGCTTGGCGCGCGATTCCGCCGAGATTGAGCCTGAGCTGATCACCAATCTCTTCGACAGCTCACGCGAGAAACGCCGCGTGATCCGCTTCGACGATTTGCCCGGCCATCTCATGCATGCCGTCCTTGCCGCTGAGGATAAGCGCTTTTTCGAACATGGCGGCCTGGACGTCATTCGCGTCGTTGGAGCTGCTCTGGCCGATCTACGCGTCGGTCACAAGGCGCAGGGCGCAAGCACGATTGATATGCAAGTAGCCCGCAGTTTTTTCTTCACTACCAAGCGCGAGTGGCGCCGCAAAGTGAAAGAAGTTCTGATGGCGTTCGAGATCGACCAGCGCTTCTCGAAGCAGCAAATCTTTGAGCTTTATGCCAACGAGGTTTATCTCGGCAACCGCGGCAGTTTCGCCATTCGCGGGTTCGGGGAAGCCGCCCAGGCCTATTTCGGCAAAGACGTCCGCGAGCTCACCGTAGGCGAATCCGCGTTTATCGCTGGAATCATTCGCGCCCCCAACCGTTACTCCGCCGCCGAGCGCCACATGGACCGCGCCCTGGAAGCACGCGACCGAGTCCTCGGCCAGATGGTGGAAGACGGATACATCAAGGTGGAAGAGGAAGTGGCCGCAAAAAAGGGAAAGCTCAAGTTCGTGAGCGGCGGGGTGGAAAGCAGCTCGGCGCCTTACTTCGTAGACATGGTGAAGGATCACCTGCTCGAGCAATATTCCGAGACCGATCTGCAGACGCAGAGTTTCCGCATCTACACCACGCTCGATCCTGATCTACAGCGCGCCGCCTCCATCGCAGTGCAAAACGGCATGCAGCAGGTGGACAAGCTCCTCGTCAAACGCTATGGACTCTGGAAAAAAATGGGCCAGCCCGTGCCGCAGGCCCAGATTGCGCTGGTGGCGCTCGATCCGCATACCGGAGAAATCCGCGCGCTCATCGGCGGCCGCAATTACGGGGAGAGCCAGCTCAACCACGCGCTGGCGCGACGCCAGCCCGGGTCATCTTTCAAACCATTCGTGTATGCGGCGGCATTCGACAACGCCGCGCAGAATTTTCAGCCCGTGGTTACTCCCGTCACCACAGTGGACGATGTCCCCACCACATTCCAATTCGACGGCAAAGACTACACTCCCGACAATTTTGGTCAGGAATTTTATGGCACCGTCACTGTCCGCGACGCGTTGATTCACTCGCTCAACGTCGGCACTATAAAAGTTGCTGAGATGATCGGCTACCAGCGCGTGGTAGACGTCGCGCGCCAGATGGGCCTGGGCAACAACATTCAAGCCACACCCGCAGTGGCGCTGGGCGCGTATGAAATGACGCCGCTCGATGTCGCAGCAGGCTACACTCCGTTCGCCACCAACGGTGTCCGTGCAGAGCCTATGTTCATCCGCGATGTGTACGCGGCGGATGGAGGAGTGGAAGAATCTGCACAGCCCAAGACGCGCACCGTTCTCGACCCGCGCGTCGCCTACCTTACGACCACGCTGCTCGAAGACGTGATCAACCGCGGTACCGGCGTCACCGTTCGCTCTATGGGGTTCACGGCGCCCGCTGCTGGAAAAACTGGGACGTCGCGCGACGGCTGGTTCGCCGGTTTCACCTCTAACCTTCTCTGCGTGATTTGGATTGGCTTTGACGACAACCGCGACCTCGGTTTGTCCGGCAGCCAGTCAGCCGCGCCCATTTGGGCCGATTTCATGAAGCGCGCCGTTGCTCTTCCGGCCTTCAGCAACACGCTCGAATTCGAGCCCGCCCCGGGAGTGGTCGCTGAGTCCATTGACCCGCAAACTGGCCAGCTCGCGACGCCTTCTTGCCCGCAGACCGAGCAGGAATATTTCGTCGCAGGCAGCGAGCCTACGCAATACTGCGAACTTCACGGAGGCAGCCATTTTGCAGCGGCGCCATCCGGCTCGTGGCTCGCGCATCTATTCGGCAGGCCCGCGAACGCACCGCCACCTCCTCCTCCCGGTGCAGCCGCTTCGCCTTCAGGCGGGACCAACCAGCCGACTCCCGCGGACAGGACGCACGCCCGAGCAAAGCCGGGCCAGCAGCCCGCTCCTGCAGGAACTGCGCCGTCGGCGGAAGAAGAAAAGAAAAAGGGGTTCCTCGACCGGCTTTTTGGTATCTTTGGAAGCAGTAAAAAGCCTGCGGACAATCAAAAACCCCATCCGTAGGCAAGCGCGCGGCGACTGACCCGCGATCCCGGGTCGAGGTGAAAAGGAGCAAGGCGATGAAATTTCTGGCCCTTGTTACCATCACGCTAGCGCTGGTTTTTGTTCCAACCACCCAGGCCCAGCAAGCGTCGCAGCCGCCCGCTCAGCCACCAGTCAATGAAGTGGCCAGCCCCGCTTCGACGAATGTTGCGGCAATGACGCCGCTGCAGTCCGCCGAATTGCATGGCGACATCCTCATGGCTCGCAAGGAATTTGCGCAGGCAGTAGATGCCTATCAGCGAGTGCTCGCGGACAACCCCAAGAATGCGGCGATGCTTAATAAAGTGGGCGTCGCGTACCAGCAATTGGGCGATCTACATCGCTCCGCGCGCTATTACAAGATGGCCATGAAAGCGGACAGGAATTTTGCCAGCCCAATTAATAATCTCGGCTCCGTGGAATACGAGAAGAATCACTACGGCAAGGCCATCGCACTCTACAAAAGGGCCGCCGTCCTGAAAATCGACCTCTCCGTAATTTACAGCAACCTCGGGTACGCTTTCTTTGCCAACAAGCAATACGCCGAGGCCACCGATTCGTTCGGCAAGGCGTTGGCGCTCGATCCCACAATCTTCGAGCATCGAGGGGGCTTTGGCGCCATCATCCAGCAGCGCACCACCGCCGATCCCGGACTGTTTTATTTCTTTATCGCTCAATCGTTTGCCAGCGGGGGCGATGCAGAGCGCGCCGCCCACTACTTGAAACTCGCGCGCGACGACGGCTATACCAAATTCCGCTCGGCTGAAACAGATCCTGCCTTCACTCGCGTCATCAAAGACCCGCGCGTCCAGGAAGTTCTGCATGTAGTGCCGCAATACATGGACGACGCGAAGAAAACCAATCCGAACTGATCTCCGCCCCGCGGCAGCTGCCCTTGCAACGCGGAAGTTACAAGTCTGATTACAATCTGTTGCTATAATAGCCGCCAAGATGCTTTTCCGGTCATGGCGACTTTTCGCGCTTTGCGCGTACCTTGCCGCCGGACTGTCGTTAGCGCTCGCGGCCACAACCCCGACGCCCGCACCCGCTGCGCAGTCTGCGAATGCCCCCGCGAGAGTGACGCAACTCCTCATCGAGGGCGAAATTGAGCCGATCCTCGCCGAATACATCGTGCACGGCATCGAGCATGCCAATCGCGAGCACGTCAGCCTGATTCTCATCACCATCAACACCCCAGGCGGCCTGGACGAATCCATGCGCGAGATCATCCACGCGATTCTCACCTCGCAGGTTCCTGTGGTGAACTATGTCGCGCCCACGGGATCGCGCGCCGCTTCCGCTGGATTTTTTATCCTTCTTTCGGCGGATATCGCCGCCATGTCGCCAGGAACAGAAACTGGGGCGGCCTCGCCGATCCTGGCCATCGGGGGCTCACCCGTCCAGATTGATGAGACGCTGCACAAGAAAATCGTGAACGACGCAACCGCTTATCTCCGCAGCTATGTCAGCAAGCGCGGCCGCAACGCGGACTTGGCCGCGACTGCAGTAACTGATGCAAAAGCCTTCAGCGATAAAGAAGCGCTCGACGGCAAACTAATTGACCTGGTCGTTTCATCGCCCGAGGAACTGTTCGCAAAGCTAGATGGCCGTACCATCACACGTTTCGACGGCACATCCACGCAACTTGGCCTTTCGCATCCCTTCGTCACAATCCAGGAAATGACGCAGCGCGAAAAATTTCTCTCACGCATCGTGCAGCCTGATGTCTTCTTCGTCCTGCTGATCATCGGCGTCCTCGGCCTCTATACGGAATTCACGCATCCCGGGCTTTTTGCGCCGGGAGTGATTGGCGGCATCGCTCTAGTCCTGGCGCTTTTTGCCATGCATATGCTTCCCGTGAATTTCGCTGGGATACTCTTGATTGTCCTCGCGCTCATCCTGTTCGTGCTGGAAGCGAAATTCCCGACGCATGGGGTGCTCGGCATCGGAGGAGTGGTGGCGATGGTTCTCGGCGCGCTATTTCTGATCAATTCGCCTTTCACGGGAATGGGAGTGAGGTTGCCGACCGCGCTGGCGGTGGTGATTCCGTTTGCGATCATCGTCATCATACTGGCACGTCTGGTGATGAAGTCGCGCGAATGGAAAATCTCCACGGGCGTGGAAGAATTGGTGGGGGAATTTGGTGAAGTCACTGAGCCCGTGGGCGCGGCCGGAAATACCGGAATGGTGTTTGTGCACGGGGAACTCTGGCGCGCTGCCGCTGCGCACGGCCAGCCGATTCCGAAAGGCGCGCGGATCCGCGTGGCCAAAGTAAAAGGGCTGACGCTCGAAGTCGAACCCAGCGGCGCGCCTCTATCCGCATCTTCGTAGGCGAAAGAGTGAGGGAGGAAACGATGGATTTCCCATTGCTGTTGACTGGTGCTTGTATCCTGATTTTCCTGATCTGGCTCTTCAATTCCGTGTATGTGATCAAGGAATGGGAGCGCGGGGTGGTCCTACGCTTGGGGAGAATGCTGCCGCAAGCGAAAGGGGCGGGCCTGCAACTGGTCCTCTACCCGATTGACAAGCTCACGCGCATATCGCTGCGAATTGAAACACTCGATGTCCCGCCGCAAGACGTGATCACACGCGACAACGTGTCTGTGAAAGTGAATGCCGTCTGCTATTTCCGAGTCGTGGACGCCAATCTGGCGCTTTCGCAGGTACAGAACTATCTCTACGCCACATCCCAACTGGCCCAGACCACCCTCCGCAGCTTGGTCGGCCAATTCGAGCTGGACTCCATTCTTTCAGAGCGCGAAAAGGTTAACGCCAAGCTGCAACAAATCCTTGACCAGGATACCGAGCCTTGGGGTATCAAGGTAACGAAGGTTGAGGTCAAACAAGTCGATATTCCGGAGAATATGCAGCGCGCCATCGCCAAGCAGGCGGAGGCTGAGCGCGAGCGGCGGGCAAAAATTATTCACGCGGAAGGCGAATTTGAAGCATCCACAAAGCTGGCGGACGCGGCCGAAGTGCTTGAAAAGCAACCTGCGGCCATCCAGCTTCGGTATTTGCAGACATTGACAGAAATCGGCGTGGAGAAGAACACAACGATCGTCTTCCCGCTGCCGGTGGACATCATCTCGCAGTGGGTGCAGGCAGCCGCGGTTAAGAAATAGTCGCGGAAGCGAAGAGGAATCAGGGACGGATGGCAGGAAACGGAAAACGCGGCGGGAGTGATCGGGTGCTCGAGAGCCGGCACCTCGTAGGTCTATTCCTTGGCGTCGTACTCTTGTGTGGTGTTTTCTTCACGCTCGGCTACGTAATGGGCCGCACGCAATACGGCGGCTCAGTTCACGCGGAAGGCACAGCGCCGTTCGTCGCGCCCACAAGACCTTCGCCCGCGAAAGCAAAAGAGACGCCGCCCGCCCCGGCGCCCGTAAACAACGAATGGGATTTCTCCGCCAAGAAAGACAATACCCATATGGATCCCGCGCCGAAAGAGGCTGCGCCTGCTCCGGCAACGGTCCCGGCCGTCGCGAGGAAAATGGAGGGCGCGGCCCCCTCTGCTACTGCCAAGGCTGCCGCCGCACCGGCGAAATCATCAGCAAATTATCAGCCGCCGAAAATGCCCAAGGGCTCCATCGTCCTTCAGGTGGCGGCGTTGAAGCGCGAAGGCGATGCACTGAAGATGGCCGACGAAATTCAGCAGAAGCGCTTTCCCGCATTCGTCATCATGCTGCCTAGCGATAGCTTGTACCACGTGCAGGTAGGCCCCTACGGGGATGAAAAATCCGCCGAAAACGCAAAACACACGCTCGAGCAAACCGGTTTCAAGTCTATAATTAAACGCTGAATGAATTTTTCCCGCACCACGCGAGTGCTGCTGGCTCTCGGCAGCGGCGTCGCCCTTGGCCTTTCATTTCCAAATTACAATCTCTCACTCTTGGTGTGGTTTGCCATCGGCATGCTCGTGCTGGCGGCCGCCGGCGCGCGTCCCTTCGAAGCGCCCCTATACGGATTTCTCCACGGCCTGGTTTTTTACCCCGTATGCGTGCCTTGGGTGGCTACGGTCGTCCGCGAATATGGCGGGCTCGACCCGTGGAGCGCCGCGGGATTCGTCGGTTTGATCGGTCTCATCGGCGGCTTGATTTGCTCTCTGGTTTCTCTCGGCGTGGCACTGGCCTCGCGGAAAAGCCCAGCGCTGTCCTGCGCGGCCGCTCCATTCCTGTGGGTCACCGCCGAGTATGTCCGCACACGATTGGTCATTTTCGGCTCTCCCTGGGATTTGGCTGGCTACGCGGCCAGCGGCAATCTAGCTTTCCTCCAGGTGACCGCGCTCACGGGAATCTACGGCCTGAGCTTTCTTGCAGCGGCTTATGGCTCGCTGGTGGCCTATGCGATCATCGCGCGCACCAAGCGCGCTTGGACGATCACCCTGGCTACGACTGCCGCCTTGATTCTCATCGGCACGGTCGGCGCATATCTTGTTCCCAGCGCGACACCCCACCACATCGCACATCTGGTGCAAACGAATTTTCCGCAGTCGGAGCGCTACCCGCCCGACTGGCTCCAGGTCCACGCCGGCGAGCTCGACCAGCTCGAGAAAATCAGCGTTGACGCCGCGCGTCGAGCCTCCGGCCTGATCATCTGGCCTGAAGTTCCCGCGCCGTTCAGCTTGCAGGAGTCGATGTTCGGCGATCGCGCCGCGCGAATCGCGCGTGAAGCGGGCAGCCCATTCTTGGTAGGCGTTGTGGATTGGAAGAGAACTCCACAAGGTCTGTGGGCCGCGTCCAATAGCGCCGTCCTGCTCGATCCAAACGGCCGCAGGATTTTCACTTACGATAAGATCCATCTGGTTCCCTTTGGCGAGTATGTCCCGCTGCGCCGCTACCTCGCTTTTGCGGGGAAGTTGACGGCAGACATTGCCGATTTCACGCCCGGCACAAGCTATCGCGTGGCCCAGCTCCCCGAGGGGAGATTTGGCGTCTTCATCTGTTACGAGGCTATCTTCCCCGCCGAGGTACGGCAGTTCACCGCGGCCGGCGCAGAGTTATTGATCACCATATCAAACGATGGCTGGTTTGGGCGCTCCTCGGCCCCCACGCAACATCTCATGATGGCGCGCGTCCGAGCGGTTGAAAATCGCCGCTGGATGCTGCGTGATACGAACAATGGCTTCACCGTCGCCGTGGACCCCTACGGCCGCACCGTCGCGCGCCTGGCCCCGGACATTCGCGGCCAGCTCGATGCGCCCTACGATCTTCGAGTCGACCTAACCCTGTACGCGCGATTCGGCGACTGGTTTGCGTGGGTCTGCATCAGCGTATCCATTGCGCTGATTGTCTCTTGCCTTGTGACGGTGAGGAGGCCATCGCGACAGCCTTGAATCGAGTTTCAATTTTTGAATTCCGAGTTTCCTGTGTAGAATTTAGACATGCCTGAACACATCGAAGATCTGCGACAACGCTACTCCGAGCTCAAAAAGCGCCTCGAGCTCGTGCGGAGTTATCTTTGACGCTTCCTCCGCCCGCAGCCAGGTAGCCGCGCTCGAAGAAAAAATCGGCGATCCCAATTTCTGGCAGGACCAGCAGAAAGCCCAGTCGCTCCTGCAGCAACGAAAATTACTCGAAGCACGCATCGGTGCGGAAGGGACGCTCGACCGCAGGGTAAGCGATCTAGACACATATTTTCACCTTGCCGAGGAAGAATCCGATGACGCCCAGCGCGACTCACTCCTCGACGACATTTCAAAAGAGCTCGCATCGGCCGACACTTATCTTTCGGACCTCGAAACCAAGACTCTTCTGGCAGGTGACAAGGACCGCCTCAATGCCATCGTTACCATCAAGCCCGGCGCCGGCGGCACTGAATCCCAGGACTGGGCCGAGATGCTTCTGCGGATGTATCTTCGCTGGGCCGAGCAAAAAGGTCTTCGCGCCACCGTCCTCGATTCCACACCCGGCGAAGAGGCCGGCATAAAATCCGCCACCGTGCAAATCGAGGGCGAGAACGCCTACGGCATGCTCTCGGGGGAAAGTGGCGTCCATCGGCTGGTGCGCATCTCGCCATTCGATCAGGCCGCGCGGCGGCACACGTCATTCGCCTCCGTTTTCGCCATCCCCGAAATCGACGACCAGATTGAAATCAACGTGAAGCCCGAAGAGTTGCGCATAGACACGTTTCGCGCCGGGGGCCACGGCGGTCAGAACGTAAACAAAGTCGAATCCGCCGTCCGCATCACGCACCTACCTTCCGGCATAGTGGTGCAATGCCAGAATGAACGCAGCCAGCACAAGAATCGTGAGCTGGCTATGAAGGTCCTCCGCTCGCGGCTTTATGAACTCGAGCTCGAAAAGCGTCAGGAAGAAACCCGTAAGCTCGATGCCACCAAGTCCGACATAAGTTTCGGCAGCCAGATTCGCTCCTACACCTTGCAACCTTATCAACTCATCAAGGATCACCGCACCAAGGTCGAGCGAGGCGATGTGGAGAAAGTGCTGAATGGCGACCTCGACCCTTTCATCCACGCCTACCTGCTCTACCGCCGGGATATGGACCAGACCGTCCCCAAGTAGAGATATGAAAGGAATTACCAATGGAAAGGGAAAATCCAGGGTAGTCTGGCGCAGTTCCAGCGGCGATACCAGCCGTTCAACCGCGATTTAAGCCCTTTCGCTGCATAAGATTGACACCCCATAGAGCGCATGCTAGCCTCGATTGTTCAGTCGCAGGCGGACTCGTACGAAGCGGCCCCTGAATTGCCTTTATCTCCCGTGGAGGACACTGTTTTGGCGCATTCTGACGAAAAATACCTCTTCACCTCGGAATCAGTTACCGAGGGTCACCCCGATAAGATTGCGGACCAGATTTCCGACGCTATCCTCGACGCCGTTCTAGAGGATGACCCCATGGGTCGCGTGGCCTGTGAGACACTTGTCACCACCGGCCTGGTTGTCGTCGCCGGCGAAATCACCACCAAGACATACGTCGATTTCTCCGACATCGCGCGCGAAGTAATCCGCGACGTCGGCTACACGCGCGCCAAGTACGGCTTCGACGCCGAAACATGCGGCGTTATCTGCACCATCAAGAAACAGTCGGACGACATCGCCATGGGCGTTGACACCGGTGGCGCCGGCGACCAGGGATTGATGTTCGGCTTTGCCTGCGACGAAACTCCCGAGCTGATGCCCATGCCCATCCAAATCGCGCACCAGCTCACTCACCGTCTTGCTGAAGTCCGCAAAAAAGGAATCGTCGATTTCCTGCGCCCCGATGGAAAATCTCAAGTCACAATCGAATACATTGACGGCCGCCCCGCCCGCGTAGATTGCGCCGTGATTTCCACTCAACACAGTGAGAAAGTTTCCCAGCGCGATCTGCACGATGCCATCTTGAACGAAGTCATAAAGCCTGTTCTGCCCAAGGCCATGGTGGATAAAAGCACCAAGTATCATATCAACCCGACCGGCCGTTTCGTAGTCGGCGGCCCAATGGGCGATGCGGGACTCACTGGCCGCAAAATTATCGTGGACACCTATGGGGGTTACAGCCGTCACGGCGGCGGCGCTCTCTCCGGAAAAGATCCAACGAAAGTTGACCGTTCCGCTTGCTATATGGCGCGCTACGTCGCGAAAAATATCGTCGCAGCAGGATTGGCCACTAAAGTTGAAGTCCAGCTCGCATATGCCATTGGCGTGGCTGAGCCGGTTTCTGTGATGGCTGAAACTTTTGGCACCGGCGCCATCCCCAACGCTCAGATCACCGAGATAATTCGCGCGTTCTTCAAGCTCACGCCCATGGGGATTATCGATACTCTCGATCTTCGCCGACCGATCTATCGCCCAACGGCTGCCTACGGCCATTTCGGACGCACCGGCGCGGGTTTCACCTGGGAACGCACGGACAAGGCTGATGCCATCCGCAAAGAAGCCAGTGTGCGCGCACCCGTAGCTGCTTCGCGGGGATAGACGTCAAGTTTCACCGCAGAATTCGTAGTGGCGGCTCTAAAGCTAACGCTTCTCTGCCATCTCTTAAAATCTATTCGATAGGGAGTTTCTTGTGGAAACAGCACCAAGGCTGACAGGCGACGTAAGAGACATCGGTCTCGCAGATGAGGGCAAGCGAAAAATTCAGTGGGCCAATCAGCACATGCCCGTCCTGCAACTCATTCGCAAGCAATTCATAAAAGAGCAGCCACTTAAGGGCATTCGCATGTCTGCCTGCCTCCACGTCACCAGCGAAACAGCCAATCTGGCCATCACGCTACGTGACGGCGGCGCGGACGTGGTTCTCTGCGCTTCGAATCCTCTGTCGACGCAAGACGACGTCGCGGCCTGCCTGATGAAGGACTACGGCATCCCCACATTCGCAATTAAGGGTGAGGACAACGCCACTTACTACACCCATCTCAATGCAGCGCTCGATCACCACCCACAAATCACCATGGACGACGGCGCCGATCTCGTAACTCAGCTGCTCACCAAACGCCCGGATCTTCTGAAGGGGGTCATCGGCGGCACGGAAGAAACTACTACCGGAGTGATACGCCTCCGCGCCATGGTGAAAGACGGCACGCTGAAATATCCGATCATCGCCGTCAATGACGCACTCACAAAACACATGTTCGATAATCGCTACGGCACGGGCCAGTCCTCAATTGACGGCATTCTGCGCGCAACCAACCTGCTTATCGCTGGCCTGCACGTAGTTGTGTCCGGCTATGGATGGTGTGGCAAAGGCGTGGCGATGCGCGCGAAAGGCCACGGCGCGGACGTGATCATCACTGAAATCAGTCCCACGCGCGCGCTCGAAGCCGTTATGGACGGCTTCCGCGTGATGCCCATGGCCGAAGCCGCAAAAATCGGCGACGTGTTCGTCACCGTCACCGGCAACAAATCAATCCTCACTCACGAACACTTCGAAAGAATGAAAGACGGTGCGGTGATCTCCAACTCCGGCCACTTCAATGTGGAGATTGATATCCCGGCGCTCGAAAAACTCTCCAGCGCAAGAAAGCATGTGCGCCCCTTCGTCGAAGAATTCACCATGAAAGATGGCCGCAAGATTTATCTGCTCGGTGAAGGCAGGCTCATCAACCTCGCCGCCGCCGAGGGTCACCCCGCTTCCGTCATGGATATGAGCTTCGCCAATCAGGCGCTGGCCTCCGAGTACATGGTCAAGAACGCCAGCCAGCTCAAGCCCCAGGTTTATTCTGTCCCCGAGCCCATCGACCGCCAGATCGCCAAGCTCAAACTCGAGTCCATGGGCATTCAGGTGGATAAGCTCACACCCGATCAGGAGCAATATCTCGCTTCCTGGTCCGAGGGCACCTAGTAATCGAGAACGTGGAGCAACGCGGTGGAAGCGCGCGGCTTCGCGATGGTTCCCGGAATCCTTCGCCGCGAAGAAAGTCGATCAGCTCCTCGAAACTTCAGCTCGACAACCGCCCGAGCGCACCGAACCAGGGATACTGCGTGCCCTCGGCCGTGCAAGTGGCTCTCCGTTTACTCTGGATCCTTGATTGCTGGAAATTACTGATGACATTTTCGGAAGTAAAATACTCCCTTTGCGCGCCACCCTACTCGATAAGTCGCCTAGTGCCAGTTGGCTCGCCGTGTGGCATCACGACATGACTTAGCCTATGCTTGCCCCTTCTAGGCGCCTGGGTCGGGACCCTGTTCACTCAAGCAAGAGATCCCTCTTGATCGTGCACAGGCTACTGTGCTTTCCAGAATTCTGGCCCCCGGCATCCGCCGGGACGACCCAAACGCAGGAATCGGTCCCCTGCGCGTGCCTACTGCCACTCATGCTCTTAGAGTCATCGCCAGTGAAGAGATCCACCACTTTTCAGCAACTCTCTCTGTGGTCGAATGTCCAGTTGCCACAAGGGGAGTCTTCGCATTGCGGCCTCTGATTCTCCCTGCGTGGTCCAAATCGGAGTCGCAAGCGGCAGGGGCGTCCTTCACATCGAATATGCCGCACCCGGATTGCTTGGAAACGGACCCGAGCTTGCGATTGCCTGAGTGAGGCTTGTTGTAGCAGCTTCACTTTAGGCGGGCGAATTCTTTTCCTTTAATCCGCGCGTGTTCCCATCATAAAATGCCGGGATGATGCAATCCGCGCTCCAAATCCGACTCGCGCTCGTCACTGGGCTCACGCTGGCCGCAGTGGCTGTTGCCGGAACGGGATCTCGTCAAGAGTCCGTCACGAGTGAAAGCCCCGCTCGTGGCGAAATCGAAGAAATGATTCGCGACAGCGGCGGAACGGTCTCCGTCGCTTTTCGCGCACAGAATGGTACGCAGGAACTGTTGCTCAATGCGGACGCGCGTTTCGAAGACCCCAACGCGCTGCGAATCCCCGTGATGATCACTGTTTACTCGGCGGCTTATTCGCAGAACATCAAATTGAGTGATCCCGTTGGCTCGCGCACCAACTCCGGCCCTGCCACCCAGACGATTGGGGAAACTTGCCAGGCCATGATCACTCAGAATGGGGACCCTGCCACCAACCTACTCCTCGAGCGATTCACCCTCCCGGCGATCCGCGCACAAATCCGAGCCCTAGGCGCTGAGGGTATGGAAATCGCTGCGGCATTTCCCAACAGCGAGAAAAATCACACTACCGCGCGCGCCGTACTGATCCTTCTCTGGAAACTCGCCACCGACCGCGTCATAAGTCCCGACGCGAGCAAGGAGATGGTCGGTCTTCTGGCCCGCTCTTCTCTCCACGCCCCGCCACCCGCCGCGCTTCCTACGCCGTCGGCTCCGCCGGCAGGAGGTTCTGTTCTCCTCCATGACGCCGTCATCGTCTACGGCGCGCACTCCTTCGTGCTCGTCATCCAGGTGCAAGGCCTGAAGGACTACGCCACCAGCGCCGAACTGGTCGCAAGAATCTCCGCCGCCCTCAACAAAGCTATGTAAGGCCGAGTAAAACCGAGTTGATGAAGAAATTGCAGTAATGCTCAGCCTTGCTCCTTTTTCCATCGTCACCCAGTGATCCTCCCGTTCTGGCTGAAATGAATTTCGGCCCTCCTTATTTCACCGCAGGCACAATCATGGGTTCCGCCGTCTTGCTCCAGCCTTTCATCACGATTTTTCCATCCGCGCGCACCGTCCCAGTCATCATCCCATCCGTGTTAAAAGTCGTGGCTACGTCGCCCGCGCGTGTGAGCGCAATTACGCCGGCTTCGCCATGCTGCTCGGCGAGCTCCTTCATGACCACATCGTTCGCCGATTGTTCGAGCGTGACGTGCAGGTAGCGTACGCGCTCGCAAATGTCCGCCGCTACGATATTGCGCATGAAATACTCGCCCACGCCGGTGCCGGAAACAGCGCAACTCGCGTTGTTCGCGTACGTTCCCGCTCCGATGATAGGTGAATCCCCGACACGCCCAGGCATCTTCATCGTTGTCCCGCCGGTGGACGTTCCCGCGGCCAAATTTCCGCCTCGGTCCAGCGCCACCACTCCCACCGTTCCGTGTTCATCTTCGTGCGGCACCGCTGAGGTTTTTTTCTGAGCCGCCGCCCTGGCTTTCTCATACCGCTGCCACTCGCGCTCGTTGTAAAAGTAATAGGGCGACATCAGCTCGATCCCTTGCGACTTCGCAAATTCTTCCGCACCTCCGCTCACCAGCATCACATGCGGGGTCTTTTCCATCACCAGTCGCGCCAAACTGATCGGATTTGCAATGTGCTGCACCGATGCCACCGATCCCGCCGCCAGCGTGCGCCCATCCATGATTCCGGCGTCCATCTCCGGCACGCCCTCGCGCGTGTAATAGGACCCGCGCCCGGAATCAAATAGTGCCGAATCCTCCATCACGCAAATGGTCGCCTCCACCGCGTCCAGGCTCGGCCCGCCGCCCGAAAGAATTTCATACCCTTTCTGGATTGCGCGCACCATCGTTGCGCGCCGGGCCTCCAGCAGCTCCGGCGTCAGATTCTTGTACGCCCCTGCCCCACCGTGCGCCACCAGCACGAACTCCGGCCCAGCCGGCGTCGCTCCGCCGCCAAGCGCACCGAGCGGCGGACGCTCGTAATTAGCCACCACCAGCACCGCCGCTATCACCAGAACAACCGCCAAAAAGTGCCGCGTTATCTTCACGTTGTCCTCCAAAGTGATTTCTCGAATTGCCGGCATTCTACTCCGCTCGGCGCGCCACAGAATTTGAAATGTTGCAATTTGTTCGAGGCTTTCTGGCCCCTTGGTTCTCGAATTTCACGCTTCATTTTCCTCCCATCGATGTCATTCACTTGCCTCGCGCGGCGATTCTAGACTAAAGTGTTGGATTGTTTTGTGAGGATTAGTTGAACTTGACAGAAGGGGCGCATGGAAGGGCCGATTGGGATCTCATCGCGAGCCACCAGCTCCGACTCGCGCCAATTTCTAATCGCAACCACCTGCGAATTGAAATTCCTCTAAGTTATTTAGAACTAATGACATCCGAATTTCTTACTGCAAAAAAAACGCGCATTGCCGATCTCGGATCCTCGGCACAAACTGCGAGCGACAGCGACGCAGTTTCAAATTTCAAGCATCAAGTCTCAGAATCTCGATCAAAATGATGCAAGACTGGGCCAATTGGGGCATCGAGACCGCAAAGCTTCGCGGCGCCACATACGCCGATGCGCGTGTAATGGACATCCGCCAGCGCGACATCTCCACCAAAAACGGGGAAGTTGGCAATCTGATGGAGACCGAAACACTCGGCATCGGTATCCGCGTGGTCGCAAGCGGCGCTTGGGGATTTGCTTCCACGGATCGCCTGACGCGAGAGGGCGTGCAAGCCTGCGCAGCACAGGCGGTCGCTATCGCCAAGGCATCCGCGCTGGCGAGGCGCAAAAATGTGGCGCTCGCTCCCGAGCAAGCCCACGTTGACACCTGGCAAAATCCTTACCTGAAAGATCCCTTCCGAATTGCTGTCGAGCGGCAGATCGACTTGCTTCTAGCCGCGGACAAAGATATGCGTCGCGTCAAAGGCGTGACGCTCGCCGAAGGCTCCATGTCGTTCCGGCGCATCGATCAACTTTTTGTTTCGAGCACCGGCTCTTCCATCCACCAATTGAAAATGCAGTCTGGGGCGGGAATGGTGGCCACCTCCTACGCCGGCAGCGAAATTCAGAAGCGCTCGTATCCCAACAGTTTCGGCGGACAGCACACCCTCCAGGGATACGAGCTGATCGAATCGCTGGACCTGGTTGGCCATGCGCAGCGCACTGGAGAGGAAGCGGTCGCGCTGCATTCCGCGGCGCAATGCCCCGAAGGGACCGGGACAATCATCCTCGGGGCTTCGCAACTCAGTCTGCAGATTCATGAGTCGATCGGTCATCCGATCGAGCTCGATCGCGTGCTAGGACAGGAAGCAAATTTCGCAGGCATGAGTTTTCTCACTGTGGATAAGCTGCGGAAGCTGCAGTACGGTTCCGAAATCGTCAACGTTGTCGCCGACGCGCGCCTGGCTCACGGCCCCGGCCTCGGCACATTTGCCTACGACGATGAAGGCGTCCCCGCGCAATGCACTCCGATTATCACGAACGGACTTTTCACCGGCTACCTGAGCAATCGCGAAACTGCCGCTGCGATTGGCGAGACGCGCTCGAGCGGCACCATGCGTACTGAATCCTGGAATCGCTTGCCCATCATCCGGATGACCAACGTCAGCCTGAATCCAGGGACATGGAACTACGAGGATCTGATCGCCGACACTGACGACGCCATCCTGATGGAGACGAATCGGTCGTGGTCCATTGACGACCGACGCTATCAATTCCAGTTCTCGACTGAAATCGGCTGGGAAATCAAGAACGGCAAAATAGCGCGCATGATCAAAAACCCCAGCTATAGCGGCATCACCACGGAATTTTGGAATAACTGCAACGCCATCTGCTCCCGTGATCACTGGACTCTCTGGGGCACGCCTAACTGCGGAAAAGGGCAGCCCATGCAGACCATGGGCACGGGCCATGGAGCCGCACCAGCGCGCTTCGGGAATATCAAACTCGGAGCGGCTTTCGCGAAATGATTAGAGTTCCAGCAAGAGCGAAATCAAAAATCACAGCCTTACGCAGAAGCGCGTCGCCGGATGGGGCGCGGTTCACTTCCGCCGACCTGGAAAAAATTGCCGAGCGCATTCTGAAATTTAGCGATGCGCGGGAAACCGAAGTCGAAATCAGCTCCACTACCGACGCGCTCACGCGCTTCGCCAACAATACGATTCACCAGAACGTTGCCGAGCACACGCTTCAGGTCTCCGTCCGCGCCGTCGTGGACGGCCGCACCGCTCGGGCCGCAACGAATAAAACCGACGACGAATCACTCCGCCGCGTCTGTGCGGCGGCCGCGCGCTTGGCGAAGAATCAGCCCGAATATCCTGAATTGCTCCCCATGCTCGGCCCGCAAAAATATCAGAAGACTGTGCGCTTTTTTGCCGCGACAGCGGAAGCCACTCCGCAGGATCGCGCCCGCGCCGTCGCGCGCGTTTGCAAGATGGCGGAAAAAAGCAAGCAAATCGCGGCGGGAATTTTCTCCACCGGTGAAGTGCAATCAGTTCTCGCGAATTCCAAAGGCCTGGTCGCCCGCAACGAGGAGACGGACGCCGAATTCTCCGTCACCATCCTTGAACCAAACTCTTCGGGTTGGGCCAAAGCCAACTCGCCCGATGTCCAAGAGATTCAGCCCGACGCGCTGGCAGCCGTCGCCAGCCGCAAATCATCCGATTCGCGCTCTCCACGGGAGGTTCCTCCTGGACATTACACCACGATTCTCGAACCATCTGCTGTCCTCGATCTCGTTGGGTTCCTGTTCTACGATTTCGCGGGCACGGCGGTGCTCGACAAGCGGTCCTGCTTCAACGACCGCATGGGAAAAAAGCTTTTCGGCGACAATATCTCAATCTGGGACGATGTTTATCATCCCCTGCAGGCCGGACCCCCCTACGATGGCGAAGGCTATCCAAGACACAAAGTTTTGCTCGTGGATCGCGGTGTGCCGAAAAATCTAGTTTATGCGCGTGCCACTGCTAGGAAAATGAAATCGAAGCCCACCGGCCACGGCTTCGCATTGCCGAATGAATATGGCGAAGCGCCGATGAATCTGGTTTTTTCAGGCGGGGACAAATCCGTGGACGACATGATTCGCTCGACCGAACGCGGTATTCTAGTTACGCGTCTCTGGTATATCCGCGAGGTGGATCCCTACGCCAAGGTCCTCACCGGCATGACGCGCGACGGCACGTTTCTTGTTGAGAACGGTCGCGTCGCCGGTGGCATTCGCAATTTCCGTTTCAATCAGAATATTCTCGAGATGCTTTCAAATGTTGAGATGCTTGGCCCCGCCGCCCGCGCGGCCGGCGAAGAATCATTCGAGATGGTGGTCCCCGCAATGAAGGTTCGTGACTTCCACTTCAGCGAAGTCACGAAGTTCTAGAAGCTGGAAATTCAAGGCTGGAAGCAGGAACAGTGAATCGCGCCCTGGCGCGACCTGTGATTTGCTCTGAGTTCTTTTTTAATGATTTTCGACTCTCAACTGCTTCTCAGTTTTTCGAAAACTGCAGGCTCGTGATCGCCCGGTTGATCACATTCTCCTGAATCTGTACCAGATCGGATTCCGCATAAGTCATTCCGAAAATCGTGTAGAGGTGCGCGCCCAGCGGCACGAATACAACGATGCCCGACCATTCATGGTCGTTCACGCTCCCACGAAATCGATGCGCAATGGACGAGACTCCCGAAACAACCAACCGTTTCTGATCTGTCACGCGGAAGCTGGCCATCACTTCGCGCAGCCGCTGTTCAGCCTGGTCTATGGTGTCCGTTAGCGTCTCACCGGCGGGTGCGAGGCCGATCATGAGATACGTTCGCTCATCCGATGTTCCCAACGCTGCCAGCGCCCCCGGCATGATGGCGCGCGCACCCGCGATGAGATCCCATCCCGGTGGTTTATACATGCGAAAGCCGTACGTGTCGTTCACATATAAATTTCCGCTCACCTCTTCGCGCACTGGTGACGGCGCAGCTGGTTTTGCAGGTGATGGCGCCGGTGCTGCCGCAGTAGCAGGCGTAGGAGATTTCGCAGCTACGACCGCCGGAGCAATCCTCGTCGGGGTTGGCGCCGCAGAGATGGCTGGAGGCGTTGTTGAGGCTGCGCCTGGCGCCGATGAATTTGCTGGACTTGCCGTTGCAGCTGCGGTCGTAGGAGTCGTCGGCCTTTTGCTCGCTGGTATTGCAGCTGGCGCAGCTGGCGGCGCAGAAGCAGCGGGCGATGCAGAGGCTGCAACCGGCGTAGAGGCGCTCACGGGAGCTTTGCTGGCAGTTGCCGCAGGCGAAGGCGCGGCGGTGGTTTCGTTCTTCACGGCCTTCGGGGGTGCGACGGTTCTATCTCCTGCCGGCTCGATTTTTTTCTCAGTGCCGGAATTTGCAGGCGAGTCTGACATGGTGATGGTGGCGACCTGGTCTCTTAGCACCACGGCGTAGCCGTAGCTGGTTTTCACTTTGAATGCGTCCTCTTCGAAACCCACAATTGTGCCGGTGATTTTTGATCCGTCTTTCAGTTTCAGTTCGTCAGCGCTTGTCGGTCGAGACTGCAGCCCTGCCTCACTGCATGCGAGCAGGGTGATTGTTGCCAGGAATTTTACGCCTCGCTTCATGGCATCGAGTATGGCGCTTCGCCTTCCGCGCGGCAAGTCCTGGAGGTTGTTTGTTGTTACGTTAGTCAGCAAGAACTGCCGCTATGCTTTGTGCCGGATGAATTTCTATTTGCGGGGCTAGTGCGAGGAAAGGAGCGAAGGCTTCGCGGAGGAGCGCGCGATATTTCGCGCGGTCGTAACCATGGAAACCTTCCCAGGCAGCGAAGGCGCGCACACGATCGTTGGACACGGGCGAGCCTGCATTCGTGATGACGTATTCGATGGTTTGCCCGGGACGCAGGCGGACGCCACGGCCGAAAAGCTGCTGCGCGGCAATGGCGGTATGGCTGGCTTTGCGATAATCGCGGGGCGCGCGCGTGAGCCGCTTGCTGATGAGCAAATCTTCGACGGGAACTTCACCGTTGGCGAGCCGGTCTTCATAACGCGCGACGAGCCGGACAGCCTCTTCGAGACGCCGGCAATATCCATCGTAATCGCGCGCTTCGGCGAGCAGCGCGAGCACTTCACGCTGCATGCGGGCGATGAGCGGCGGCGTATCGTGGCGGCGGGATTCGAGGCCGCGAACTTTCAGCTCGCCTTCGTCACTGACCGCGAAGAAACGGTTTGGCACCGGAACATCTTCGAATTGTTTGGACGGCAGAAAGACGACGTAGCGATAGATGGCTTCAATCGAGAGCGGGAGGCGCGTGCGTTCGGAGATTTCACGCGTGAGGTCTTCATAATCCTCGCGAGTGGCGCCGGTTTTTTGAACGTAGAGCGAATCCACAAGCGCGTGAATTAAATCGAAGCCGCGATTTTCGGCGAGTTCCTTGGCGACGAGCAGCGTTTCGCGAGCGTAGGCATTGATCGCTTCGTGTGCTTCGATTTTTCCGAAGCGTGCATTTTTGTAGCCGGTGTAGCCGAAGCAGCAAACCAGCAGCCATTTCAAAGCGTCGCGCTCAAGTTTGTAACGCTGGTTGCGATTTCCGGAGAGAACCGGCCCCTCGTGCATGCGCTGCTTCCATTCGGCGCGTTTGGCAATCAAGCGCTCGACGACGCGGCTGGTAATGCCGCGACGCCGCTGGCAAATGCGATAGCCAAGCTCTGGAACAAGCAGCGTTTCTGGGCAGCACAGGCAATTCACGGTTTCGGGTGAGATATTGAAATGTGCCATGATGCTGGGATATTCGCTGACGAAATCGAGCTCGGCGACATTCGGAAAAAATCCGAGTTTGGGGACGAAGACGAGTCCGCCGCGGTCGGCGGTGAGCAATTCGTCCGGCGATTTCGGATCTTCGGGCTCGGCTTTTTGCTCGGGGATAAGCACGCCGTCGTGATGTGCGAGCTCCATCTGCATGTAGGAAATACCGGTGCCGGTGGTGGTGCGTGCGGCATACTGCACCGGCAATTTGGTGACGCGCACAAGCTCCCACAATCCTGCGAGCTCGCATTTATCGGCGATAAAAGAGTTTTGCGTGTCCACGTGGAGGCGGCCGAAAAGCGTGGTGGCAGTATTTTTGAACAGGATGCGGCCGTAGCTCATGTAACTGCGCGCACGGCTCTGCTGTATGCGCGCATTCGCGTCACGATTGAGCGGAATCGCAAGACGCAATTGCTCTGCTTGCTGGCAGACGCGCGGCAGAATGGTGGAATCGCCCCAGTCGGTGATGATCAGATCGGGATCGTGCTGCTGGAGGAGATGCTTCATCGCGACGGCAGCGGGCTCGCCCGATTCGTCGAGCTCATAGGAACGGCCGTCCACTTCGACTTCGAGCGATGTGAGTCGGCCGTGCGCCGGATCTATGCAAGAAAGGCCGCCGAGACGCACTTGCATAATGTCGAACGGCGGGGTGTCGTAATCGAGCGCCCATTCATCGTCACAGCAGGCGATGGCCTGCAAACGATTTTCTTCATCGGATTCGATTTCCACGCGCGCGAGCGGAAAGATACGGCGTTCCCAGCAATACATCGAGGCGAGTATCAGGTCGCTGTTGTAGAGCCGCAACCGAGAATCGAAGCGATGCACCCAGCGCGACCATGCCGAATAATCGCTTGGGCGCGCGACGGAAATTTCGAGCACTTCGATCGGGTCGCGCTCCCAGATATCGATGCGCTCCGTGAGCTCGCAGGCGATGCCGCGGCCACGCGCGGAGAGCGCTGTCTGAAGATGACGCAGAGATTCACTCGGGCCGGCCGCGTAGAAAGATGGCGCGAAGCGGTCAATCAGAAGATGACGTTTCCGGTTCGGCTCGATCAGCCACAGCTTCATCCCCTGCGGGGAGGGATAGAGGTCGAAAATCCAACCCTGGAGTTTCATGGAGATCCTCTTTTTTCACGTGCAGCGCGCGCTCGAGCGCGTCCATGCGTTTTTCCTGATCCAGCGCAATCGAGAGCAGGATCGCTTCCATGGGATTGTCGTGGCACTGATAGGTGGCCGCCTGCGTGTAGAAGCGGGCGCGATGGAAGAGACGGTCAAAAAATGGCTGGTCTTCGCGGCGAAGAGCACGGCGGAATTTCGTCCAGCGCGCGGCGGCGTTGTGGATCAGTTGAACAAATGTCGGAACGGTGCGGCCCATGGGAGTTTTCTTTACGTAAGCGAACGAAGCATCGCGCGCGGGGATTTTTCACTGACGAGTGAGAGCTTGTCGCCTTCGGTGACGGCGAATCGTGAAACCTGGTCCGCTTGCGCCAGGAGCTGCGCGAAAAAAGATTTGCGCGGCGTTTCGAAAGATGTGGCGTCGGTGAAGACGGCGGTCGCAAGCGGGAGCGGTCGCAAAATGCGCAGCGCTTCGAGAGCGTGGCGAAATGATACGGCAGCTTCCCGCTCGCGCACGTCTTCATCGAAATACAAATCTGGAAGCGCGGTGACGATCAGCACGCGCGCTGAAAAATTTTCTAGCAAACGCGGCATGCGCGCGAGCAATTCGGTCAATTGAAAGCAGGTGAACGCGCGGGCCACGCGCAGGCGTTTGTTGAAGATGGCGGCCTCGACATCACTCTCGTGGGCAAACCGCGCGATCAGCAGCGGGTCGAAGCGGTTCGCGCCGTCCAGGCACAGCACCGGCTTGCCCTGTGCCACCAGGCGTGGAAGAAAATAATGGAACAGCCGCGGCACGTCCGGATGGCCATGAAATACGGCGAGGCCTGTTTCCGGAAGAGTCCAGGGCATGCGTTTTGGACTGCTCTCGGGAGCAGCGGCGAGCGGCACAAGGGAAGTAGCAGCAGCGCGTGCAGCAGACACAGCAGAGGCATGGCGGCTCATAGATAGTCCTTGTGGCAGGAAACGGGAAGGGCAGGGGCAATGGAACTTCGGCGGGTGAGGAGCGGTCCGTGAGAGCCGGGTAGATCCCGAAGGATGAACCCTGAACGGCAATGGGGCCGCGATCTCACCCGCCTTCCCGTTACCTCTACCGCCGAGAATTATAGGCGAACAAAAAGCGAAAGTCAAGGAGGCGATTTTGCGGCCCGATTTCTGACGTCGCTACAGAGAGTGGCCTCCCACATCAAAGCCACAATTCAGCCGAACGCGATTCACAAACTCCTCGACGACTTCCCGGGCGCGGCTCGAATTCACCTTGAACTCGGCTAGCGCAGTTTTGAAGCGTTCCAAATCCTGAGCCAAAACCCTGTCATGACTCAGGATGTACCGACCGATTTCGGAGACCACCAACGGCTGTGAACATCCAAAACACCTTGGACGAATGAGCGGGAATTGTGGTGGGTCCGGAAGGCTGGCGGCAATGTATTTGCGCGGTGGCCCGAAGCGACTACCGCAAGACTGAGGTTCGAGTTCCTCTTCCACCCGGGCGAATTCATACCTTGAGGAAAATATACCCCCCGTGCTGAAGGGTCGTCCAGAGCTGAACTAAGCAATAGCGCTTCCAGCGCCTGACGTAGTACCGAATCGCGTGATTTCTTCACACGGCGCATCTTCCCAATCCCTGCGAGTAGTAAGTCAGTGGACGGTTAGCCGGAAACTGACCCACTACCTATTATTTTATTTCTTTCGCTTGCGCCGGGATGGTGCGGGGCTTGCGGAAGCTTTGGGTTGAAGCGCGAGGAGCTCGGTCTTGAGGCGGGCGAATTCTGTTTCGAGGGTTTGAAATTCTTTTTCGGCGCCATCGGGATTGCCGGCTTTGCCCATAAGTTCGAGGCTGCGCGCGGCGGCGACAACCTGCGGAGCACCGAAAATGGCGGCGGCGCCTTTGAAGGCGTGGGCGGAGGTCGCGAGGTTGGCCGGAAGTTTTTGGGCCACGGCACGGCGGATATCAGAGATTTTTTTCGGGGCATCAGCGAGAAACGATTGGATGAGCGACTGAGCGAGTTTTTTATTCCCGGCAGTCGAGCGTTCCAGATGCGTGGCAATATCTTCAAGAGCAGTCACCGGCCCCGCGGAATCCGCCTGCGACGGACCGATCTTCTGTCCGCCGCGAGACTTGGACTCGATGGTTTGAAACAGGACGTGCATGTCGAAAGGTTTCGTGAGGTAGCCATCCATGCCGGCTTCGATGCGGCGCTGCTCGTCTTCCTTTGCGACGTTGCCAGTGAGGCCGATGATGATCTGATGATTTCCGGAAGCGCGTTCCATCTGGCGAATGTTGCGGGTGGCTTCGAGCCCGTCCATGCCGGGCATCTGCTCGTCCATCAGCACCACGTCGAATCTCTTTTTCTGCAGGGCGGCGATCGCTGCACGTCCATTTTCGACTGCGACGACGGAGTGGCCGCGCTTGTGGAGCAATTCTGTAACCAACTCGCGATTCACATCTGTATCTTCGGCTACGAGGATTTGCAGCCGGCGAGGGGCTTTGCCGAGATGACCGGGCGCGAGAGGAGCGGGCTGTTCCTTTGCCACGGGTGCTGCAGGAGCAATGGGGGCAAGAGGTTTTTCCGTAGCAGGATGTTTTTCGGTACCGTGATATTGCGTGAGCTTCATGATGCGTGGGATTTTAAACCAAAAGCGCGAGCCCCCGCCCGGACGATTTTCAGCGCCAATGTTACCGCCCCAGCGCTCGACGGTGATCTTGCAGAAGTAGAGTCCCAGTCCTGCTTTTCCGGGGCGGTCTTTCCCTTTTGAGAAGAGGGCAAACAGATTGTCAGTATCCGCATCTTTCGGGAGGCCAGGCCCTTCGTCATCCACAAATGCGAGCAGGCAGTGGACTCTATCTTCGATGCCGACTATGACGGCCGAACCCTTGGGCGTGTAACGCATGGCGTTTTCGAGCAAGTTGCCGAAGATGCGCTCGAGGCGCGACGCGTCGCCGACAACCTTCCAGCCGCGGGCAACCTCGAGGTGAGGATCGAGCTGGAGACGAATGCCTTTTTCGAGGAAGGCGGGCGAGAATTGTTCGATCACGCGCTGTGCGCAGGCAGCGATATCGGGCGCGTCCGCCGCGGCGCCGGGAGCGCCTTGCTGAACGGCGAGCTCGCCCGAAAAAACCTCCAGGATTCCGCGAATCATTTGTTCCTGGCGTTGCGATTCGCGCTGTCCGGTTTCGATCATACGGTGTAGCTCGCCGGGAAGCGTTTCCATGGAAAGCAGATTGAAGCAGCCGCGCATGGCGTTGAGCGGTTGCGAAAGATCGTGAATGATGCAATGCAATAGGATTTCTTTCTTCTGGATTTCGCGGAGGAGCTGTTCGTGCTCCAGGAGCGCCTCACGCGCGGTCTGGAACAACTTCTGGCGTTCCGAGTAGGAGGAGGACAGGTTGCGGATAATCAGGATTTTCTTTCCATCAAGGCGGATGGCCCAAGCCTCGAGCGGAGTTTCATGATTGGCGATATCGCGCTCGATCCAGACGGGAGAGTTGGCCGCGCCTTTTCTTTTTGAATTCCAGAACCCCTCAGCATCCACGAGAAAATTCTCAAGGAACGGAGATTGCTCGGCAAGACGCAGAGTTTCCTGGCGGGAGTTTTGCGCGCCCCAGACCGTCTTGCACCAATTCGGATAGGCGCCCACGGCCTGAAATTCGCCGCCGCCAAGATATTCGAACAGCGCATACCCCTGTTCCGAGAGATAGGACTCAAAAATGGAATTGGCTGCCATTTTATTGACTAAACATCGCGAGCGCGAGCTGTGAAAAGATTTGCTCGACCGACTCGCCGGTCTTTGCGCTGCTCCGGAAAATGCGCCAGCCTTCGGCGGCCAGCCGAGCTTCACGGTCCGGATCGATTTCCCATTGCGTCGCGAGATCACACTTGTTCAACACGAGGACGGCGGGAATTTCCCCCATCGTTTCCGTGACCCGATGGGCAAGAGCCAGGGCATCCTCGAGCGTCTGGCGGCGCGTGCCGTCGGCGACGAGCAGGTAGCCAGACATGCCGCGGAGGTAGGAAATTTGAACTTTTTGGAACGCGTCCTCGCCGTGGATATCCCAAAGAACAAGCGTGACGTCATGGCCATCCGCGTGCACGACTTTCTTATCCACTTTTACGCCGATGGATGTGTGGTACTGTTCGGAGAAGATGCTCTCAACGAATCGGCGTACCAGGCTGGACTTGCCGACGGAAAACGAGCCGAGCATGCAGACTTTCTTCTGGAGCATGGGACTGAACGGCTCAGTGTACCGGAGGAGCGGGGGAAAAAGCGACTTTGAAGGTGACACTGCGATTGTAGCGCCGGCCCTCTTCCGTGTTTTCGGCGCGCAGCGGCTCGGAAGTGGCAACTCCGCGCGGGCGCAGGTTGGCAGGGTTCACACCGGCGCGGCGAAGAGTGCCGAAAATCTGGTCGGCTCGCTGCTTGCTGAGCGGGAGATTGGTGGCCTCGATGCCGGTGCTGTCGGTGTGACCGACGATATCAATCGTGACCGTTCCACCGAGCCGGCCGGCTAGGAGGAGCAGGGTTTGAAGATCCATTTTGCCCTGCGCTAGCGCTGCTTGCTGGCCGTTTTCAAGCTCCGTGCGCCCCAGCGGAAAGACTAGAACCGCCGATTCAAGTGCGCCCTTCAAGCGGTTAAGTTCGAGGAGATCCGAATTCTGGAGGTGAGACTCGTCAATGGCGTTCACGCCTGCAATCCACGGCGCGCGCTCCTCGAACTGGGCAATCCACTTGGGGGGCGCGACGCCTTCGGCGTGGAGTTGGCCATTCTTGTAGGAGAGTTTCACACCCACGGGGGGACGCAGGAATTCGTTCGCGCGTCTGGTGACGATAACGCTGTCCAGAGAATAGAACGGCAACAGCTCGAGATCGGCCTTCTGCGGATCGAAACCCGCCTGAGAAAGCAATTTTTCAGGATCGGGCGCGAGCGGATCTCTGAATCCCTGAACGTGAAAGCGCCCTCCTGATTTATTCACTGAGACGACTGCGATTCCGGGTTGCTGGCGGAGCGCGGCCAGGAAGCGGGACCATTCCCAGAGCAAGTAACTCGAGTAGCCGATCCAACCAAGCACGACCGCCAATGCAATTCCGCCCGCAATAATGGCAGCGCGGTGTTTCCTCCTTCCTTCGTCTTTTTGTACGAATCGCGCTTCAAGAAGTTGATGGAGGGGGTCGCCGGCCGCACGGAACGGGCCAGTCTCGCCTTTGAATTCCGCCAGCGCGGAGCTGAAATTCTGTTGGATGCTTTCGAGCGCTTCCTTCATCTGCAGCCGATAATTCGCAGGCGCGTGGCCGCGGATGACGGCGGCGAGAACGGCGTCAGGGCTTGCCTCGAGCCAAATTTCCAACTCTTCAAAATTCATGCTGCCAAGCAATTCCTCGCCGGCTGACTTGAAGGAGTCGCGCGCGAACTGCTGAATGGCGGAAAGCATGCCGGCAACCATGTCGGGGTCCTGAGTGGCGACGGCCGGAGCGACGACGTGATTGAGCACCAAGCCAGTCTCGCGGTGAATCAGGAAAACCTGCTCCACACGATAGAGCAGGCTATGCATCAGCACGATTTCCGCGAACGGTTTGCCGATGCGGAAGGCTTCAATGCGCCACTGAATCCCGCGCAGCGAAAGGCTGTGCTCGAGGGCCTCGTTGAAGGATTCGAGCATGGAACGCAGCGTTTCGCTGATGGATTTGCGGATGGCAGGGCCCATTACGGGAAAGAGCGCGTCGGCGAGAACTTGTGGGTTCCTACGCACTGATTCTCGTAGTGTCTCCTGGATGGTGGGTGCGAGTGCTTCGGCGAGAGCCTGGTCGTCACCATGCTCACGGCGCATCTGGATGGCTTCGACGACGACGGAGCTGACGTCTTCGGCGCGGCGCTCCATGCTGTCAAGACGGTCGCGAATTTGCTGCAGGCCTTCCTGTTCGGGCGCGACGATCAGATGGCGGAGTTCTTCCAGGGCCTGCTGATCCTCAGTGTGGTTTTCAGGCGTTGGCGGCACTGGAGCGCGGCGTTGGGCTTGCTCAGGCATGTCGAATGGTTAGGTTTGTCCCGACAGGCCCACCGCGACCTGCGGAGAATAGTTGATTCCGACCTGGCCGTTATTTTTCCGGAAGCTCCAGATCGTTCTTGAGGCGCAGCGAAAATTCCGCGAAGAGATCGGCAAGCGCGGCGCGGTCGGTCTTCTCGTTGCGCAGCACCTCAATCTCGGAATCGAGCGCGGCTCCCGCTTCGCGGCGCTGCTTGTCAATTTCGTTCATCACGGCCTTGGAATGCTCGAGAATTTTCGAGCGGAGTTCGCTCTGGCCATCGGCAAACGATTCTTCCAGCTGGCCGAGCTTTTTCTCGAGGCCCTTAGCGGCGTCTTTCAGCTCGCGCGAAAGTTCCTTTAAGCCGTCGGTGCGCTCCCCTTTCTCGGTCTTCAAACGGGTGCTGAGCGAGTCCACTTCCTGCTGCACGAACCCGCTGAGCGTGTCGAGGCGCTTAGCCATGTCCTCGCGCAGGTTCTCGACCGCCTTGGTGACATTGTCCTCGAGACGCGCGAAGCGCTTCTCGTAATCGCGCATCTGCGAGCCGAATAATATGTCGCGAATCTTATCTACATTCGCGCCTTCCGCACCTTCTTTGCCCGATGCACTCGGAATTTTCGCTTCCGCCGGTGATGCCATTTTCCTACCTCTCCTTTTGCGACCCTTCATGCCCTGCGGGGGAGACTTGCGTCTGTTGGTTCGGGGCATGGCCGGACAGTACTACGAAAATATGGCCGCCGCAATAATCACCTTGCCAGAAGCGCATGAACGGCTCGATAGACCAGATGGAGTGCCTAAACGATCCGTGCGTGTATCACATCCGTCTCATGAAGTGAGCGTCATGCCAAGCCAGAAGGCGAACGTCAACAGCGTGGTCAGCATGAGCATCAGACGCAGACGCTTCTTGCGAAGCGTCGCGATGATCACGGCCATGGCGCAAACCAGAAATGCAAGTTGCGGCCAGAACACCCTGGAACCCAGCCCATTCGTCCACTGGCTTGCCGAATCCTGAATCAGGACGGAGGCGAACGAAGTTGCCGAGGCAAGGGAAACCGCCACCACACCCGCGAGCGCCGTTCCCTTGACCCACTCCGGCACTACCCTGGTTTTTCCAGCGTCGCGCCAATCTAACCAAGTCTGCGCGACGACCAATCCCACAACCGCCACAATGAACAGCGCCACGTCCCCCTCCTAAGCTAGGGCCGCTGCCGTCGATTAACGCCCTCAGAACATAGCCGCCTTGCCTCGAACGGCCTCGCCGCTTCGACAGATCCCATGGTCATCTCTAGTTCAATAGTCAAGTCACTGCTTGCCGTCCCAGCCGTCTCAGATCGGGGGCCGAAATTAGCTCGGGCTGAATTCGCCGCGCAGGATCAAGTCTTCGCTCAACACTCGCGCCTGCGTATACAGCTCGACTTCGGCAGGGAACGCTTTCGGTGAAGTCTTCGCGGGCAATTCGCCGATGATGCGTTTTAACTCTTCGTCGAAGAGGCGCGTGATCAATTCCGGCGTATGGATGACTTCTTCACCGTTCTCGTCAACGATTCGGACTGCGTTGTGATGGCGCATGCGCTGCGCAATCATCAGCCGGTAGATGCGGTCGGTGGCGAGATCTTCCATGTAGCCATCGAGGAGGCTGGCGCCGCGGCCGCTGAGCACGCCGTGGCGATAGCGAATCACGGTGCGCACGGCCGCGCGCGTCCCGGCAACAGTGTGCTTGCCAACGCCGGCTGGAATTGGGCGCAAGTCAGGATGCGTGTTTGGATTCGATGGGCGCGCCTTCAACTGATTCGGGAATGGAAACTGCTTCACGGCGATTTCGTTCTGATCTGGATGGCCAGTCCATGCGCCATCCATCAGCGAGAGTGCTTCATTCTTCTTGTCCTCTGCTAGTACCGCAAGTGCGCGCGCGTTCAGATCAGGATCTTCGCGGCTGGGGAAAAGAGCAGTCATCCCGCCGATGGCCAGCATGCCGCGTTTGTGGCATAGCTCTGGCATGAGATTGCGCAAATTCTGGAAGAAGGGGACATCGTGCGGAATAGTGTTGCGATCGGGCAGCACCCAGCTCGGGTCGTGCAGATTGAAATGAATCAGGCTGGCCATGTAGTCCCAGCGGCCGAGATCAAGCGCGACAATGTGGTCGCGGAGATTGTATGCAAACTCTTCCATTTGGTAAGCGAGGGGATGCGATTCTACTAGCGCCATACACTTGACGTAGTCTTTGGGCCAGCCCTTCGCGCGCGCAATGGCCTGGAACAAATCGCGCCACCAGAGCGCTTCCTCTGCCGATTCGGCTTTCGGAATGTAAAAAGTGAGCGGGTGCTTGATCTCAGCCGGATTCACCTGAAACGCTAGCAGTGCCACATCAAAAAGTGAGGCCGCCAAAATTTCTCCAGCAATGACTCCCGCCTGTCGCATGTGGAGCCCGCGTGGGCGCAGGATGTAAACTGTCTTGCTCGGCTGAATCGTCACGGTGCGATTGCGTTTCTTGTCGAAGTAACTGAGTTCGCTGCGCAGTGCCGCCAGGATATTTTTTATGCCGAGCATGAGGTGCGGCCAGGAGTTGGCCATCGAGTCTTCGATGTCCAGCATTACGCCGGGAGCGCCGGAATTGAGCATCTTGACGACCATGTCGGCGTCATCGGCCGGGCCGGTCATCTGATTGCGCTGATCCTGGCACCAATCCGGCAGCGCAATCTTCCAGTCCTCTCTTGTGGCTGCTGAGGGCGGGAGATAATCGGGCAGACGGCCTTGATGCGATGCGGCGAGCGTCGCCGCCTGCTTCTCGAGCAGTTTCCGCTGCCATGGAGTGAATTCACGATGTAGTGGAAGCAGGAATTCGACGAAGCCTTTAGGAAAATCGCGCGCGGCGTCAAATCCAGCAGGGGCCGAGTTCATGCCCATGATCGGTCCAGGGACAGGACTCTGAGCTTGCATGCTAGCCATGGATGTGGGTACCTCGCCGGCAGATTCTATAGCGCCGGGGGTATAAATCAACGGGTTGAAATGCAATCCGGCCACGTCCCCAGGGACGCCTCTTGACGGCAGCTTATGCGTGGCAATCGCGCTTCCAAAGGCTACCGGCGAGGGCTGTTGTGAGCTGGAACTAACTTATTGAAAATACGGCTGATAGAGAGTCGATGATGCGAGGGGCGGCGCCAAACTCCGGGATTCGGAACCGGGCATCGGGTGAATTGCCGGAAGATGCAAATAGTTTTTCCCTATTGGGCAAGGTTTTTTCATTTTTGCACAGGCACGGTATATACCGGCGAACAAGGCCGGGCACCGCAAGTCAGACTCCCGGGCACTGCTACGCGTGGTTGTCATTCCTGTTACCGGACCCCGCGGGAGTCAATCGGAAGCGCGATTGAATCTGCTAGGATAGCGGCGGAAATGCGAAAACCTTGGGTCATCGCGCATCGTGGCGCGTCGGGGCACGCGCCGGAGAATACCCTCGCAGCTTTTGAGCGCGCCGTGCAATTGGGAGCGCCGTTCATCGAGACGGATCTGCACCTGACGCGCGATGCCCGTTTTGTGGCCATCCATGACGCCACGCTCGAGCGCACTACCAACGGACGCGGCAATGTCCACGATTTCACGCTTCACGAATTGCGGCGTCTCGATGCTGGGTTGTGGTACGACCGCGCGTTCATGGAGCAGCGCATTCCCACGCTGGAAGAGGTGCTGGAATTTGCGCGCAAGCACGATGCGCTTTTCTACCTGGAAATAAAATACGACGCAGCATGGGGTATGCATCACGCCCTTGTCGGTGCGCTACGAAAAGAACAGGACGCAGCGCGCACCATTGTGATTTCGTTCGACAGCGGGACAGTGGAAAGCGTGCGAAAGCTTGATGCTTCCATCATGACGGGTTTGCTGGTGGATGATTTCCAAGCCGATTCCGTAAAGGCGGCAGTGGAGATTGGCGCAAGGCAGCTCTGCCCTCGCTTCTCGAGTGTGACGACTGATTTGGTAGCGCAGGCGCATCGCTCTGATCTGCATGTGGCCACATGGACGGTCAATGATCCGGAGGATATGCGCAAGATGATCGCCGCGGGCGTGGACGGCGTGATGACGGATTTTCCGGACCGGCTGCAGTCAGTCCTCGAACCGTAGGTCCTCTCTCAGCGAAGCGCGTACCCACCGCATTCAATTCCAGAGAACACAAAGAAGTGACACGAGCGCCTATCCTAAACCCCACGAATATAACCTCGCGAATTGCGCGAGTGAAAGTTGCTCGGCGCGCGCATCGGGGCGAAGACCGCACTGAGCCAAGGCCCCATGGATCTGCTCGTCGGGCATTTCCTCGACCAAATTGTTTCGCAGAGTCTTGCGTTTTTGTCCGAAACAGGTAGCGATGAATTGGATGAATCGGTGTTGATCGGCAATATTTAGTGAGGTGTATTCGCCAGGAATGGTCATGTGCAGGAGCGCGGACGTGACACGCGGAGGGGGCCGGAACGCGCCCGGCGGAATGCGAAAAGCAATTTCGGGGCGCGCGTAAAACTGGCAAACGGCCGAGAGATAGCCGTAGTCGCGGCGGCCGGGAGCTGCCACGATGCGCTCGGCCACTTCGAGCTGGATCACGATGTGGATGGAATTGAGTCGCTCGGTGTAGGTGAAGAGTTGATGTAAGATCGGTGAGGTGATGTAGTACGGGAGATTGCCATAGACGCGGAAATTGACGCCGGCAATTTTCGCGAGGTCGAGCCGCAGGACGTTGCCTTCGGCAATTTCGACATCGCCCCATCGGGGTGCATTGTCCTTCAGTCCCGCCGCTAGCCTTGGATCCGCTTCGATGGCGATTACGCGCCGACCATCTTTGGCAAGCAGCTGTGTCATCTCGCCGTGGCCCGCCCCGATCTCGATCCAAGTTTCCTTGCCTGCGCGCGGAAGCGATTCGAGAATACGTTTCCGCCAACTGAGATTGCCCAGGAAGTGCTGTCCCATCCGCTGTCGCGCCATCAGGCTTTCGAGTGTAGCAATTTCATGTGGAAATCGCCTGCAGCGGCGGCTTGACGAACCACGCGCGTTCCGTTACCGTTTTTGTTTCGATTGAGGTCCAATGAAAATCCTGTTTGTTTCCTCGGAAGGGCTGCCGTACTCAAAGACGGGCGGTCTGGCGGATGTGGTGGAAGCGCTACCGAAAGCCCTCGTCGCCATGGGGCACGAAGTGGCTGTTCTGTTGCCGCGCTATCACGGCAACAAGATCACCGCGACTATTATTTTCAGCGTCACCGTTTCTTTGGGCGATACGCTGCGATTTCCCACGCTCGCGGAAGGGCAGTCGGTCGAGGGCGTCCGCTACTTCTTCGTGGACGATCCCGCGTACTTCGACCGCGAACAACTCTACGGCGACAAGTCCGGCGATTATCCGGACAACGCCGAGCGCTTCGCAGAATTCTCGCGCGCTGCGATTGAATTTACAAAGCGTGTCTGGCTGCCTGACGTCATTCACTGCCACGATTGGCAAGCGGCGCTGGTGCCCGTGTTGTTGCGCACGCAGCATTCAAACGATCCCGTTGTCCGGTCGCTCCCTGTGGTTTTCACCATTCACAATCTTGGATATCAGGGTCTTTTCCCGCAGGCGGTGATGCGGAAAATCGGGCTGCCGGACAACCTTTTCACCATGGATGCGCTTGAATACTACGGCAAAGTGAATTACCTGAAAGGCGGCTTGCTGTTTGCGGATTACTTGACTACCGTGAGCCGGCGCTATGCAAAAGAAATTCAAACGCCGGAATTCGGCCTGGGCTTGGAAGGTGTCATTCGCTATCGCGCTGACAGGCTCGTCGGAATCTTAAATGGCGTGGACTACTCGGTCTGGAGCCCAGAGGCCGATACCTTCATCGCGCAGAATTATTCGGCGCACAATCTCGACGGGAAGAAAGCCTGCAAGAAAAATCTTCTCGACGGGTTCAAGATGCCTGCGGAAAACATGGAACGGCCACTCATCGGTATCATCTCGCGCTTCGCAGATCAGAAAGGCTTTGACCTGATCGCGGAAGTGGCCGCTGATTTGATGAAAGAAAATCTCGCGCTCGTGGTTCTCGGCACCGGGCAGCCTGAGTACGAAAAGTTGTTCAAGGATCTGGCGGATGAGTACGCGGGGCGAGTCGGCGTGAAGGTCGGCTTCGACAACGCGCTTGCGCATAAAATCGAGGCGGGCGCAGACATGTTTCTGATGCCGTCCCGCTACGAGCCTTGCGGACTGAATCAGATTTACAGCCTGCGGTATGGCACGGTCCCAATCGTGCGCGCGACGGGCGGGCTGGATGATACCATTCAGAATTTCGAGACCAAGTCGCACCAGGGAACCGGCTTCAAGTTCGAGGATTACGCCGGGAAAGCGCTATTGCACAGCGTGCGCGCAGCGCTCAAAGCGTACCGCGATCCGAAGGCCTGGCGCGCGGTTCAAGCTAACGGGATGGTCAAGGATTTTTCATGGAAAACATCGGCTGCCTCATATGTCACGTTGTATGAAGCGGCTAGACGGACTAGAATCCCGCGGCCGGCTGGAACATCTAAACACTAGCGCAGAAAGGCCAGAGCAAGGCCCGCCCGCGCAATAAGGAAAAACATGGCTGATAACGTTCAAGCTGTAAATGACGCTAGCTTCGAGAAGGATGTGGTCGAAGCCAGCAAGACTCAACCCGTGATGGTGGATTTCTGGGCCGACTGGTGCCGCCCGTGCCATATGCTGTCGCCGACGGTGGAAGAAATCGCGCGCGAGCATGCAGGCAAGCTGAAAGTGGTGAAGCTCAACGTGGATGAGAACATCAATGCCGCGGGGAAGTTCAACATTCGCGGTATTCCCACATTACTGGTCTTCAAAGGCGGGCAGGTGGCCGATCAGATCGTCGGCGCCGTGCCCAAAGAACAAATTGTAAAGGTTCTCGAGCGCCACCTTTCCTAGGCGCATCCCCATGACACCGAGGGGCGACCGCGTGACCTCAAGCAAGCAGGAAACGCATCGCGACGGGTGTGCCGCAACACAGAAAAAATGCGAGGCGTGCGGTGAAATGTTCACTTGCGGCGAGGCCGAACCTGGCTGCTGGTGTGAAGCCTTGCAGCTCACGAGTCAGGCTGCAGCACAGTTGCGAGCCACTCACACAGATTGCTTGTGTTCTCGCTGCTTAGCAGCGGTTGCGGCCGCCAGCGACGTGTGATCAGATGGGTATCCCATCTCTTGGGAAGATTCGAATGACAGCACCGGGAAAACAGAACCGTCAGCGATGCCATTGGGCAAAGAGTCCTTCGATGGTTGCCTACCACGACGAGGAGTGGGGCGTCCCGGTCCACAATGACCGCCTGCTATTTGAATTTCTGATTCTTGAAGGGGCGCAGGCGGGGCTGAGCTGGGAGACAATTCTAAACAAGCGCGAGAATTACCGGCGGGCTTTCGATCGCTTCGACCCGAAGAAAATCGCTCGCTACGATCGACGCAAAGTGCGCTACCTGCTAGCGAATGCCGGGATCGTGCGCAACCGCCTGAAAATTGCGGCGACAATCTCCAATGCCAAAGCATTTCTCACGGTTAAGAAGGAATTCGGGAGCTTCGACCACTACATCTGGCAGTTCGTCGGCGGCCACCCAAAGAAAATCGATTGGGCCAAAGCGAAGCGCGTCCCGGTATTCACGCCAGAATCGAACGCCATGAGCAAAGACCTGAGGCGTCGCGGCTTCCGATTCGTCGGCTCCACAATCTGTTACGCCTTCATGCAGGCCACCGGCATGGTCAACGACCATACGCGAGATTGTTTCCGCCGGACGATCGGGTGAGGCGCAGCGACTCAATTTCGATAAACGGGCTAATCTGGATCTAGCCAGGGATATAAACGGTCATCTCTCCAAAGAGCGCTTCCAGTCTTGCGCGTGTGTACACGACAGGCGTATGTGACAGGATACGGGGTGTAATTTATATAAGCTAAAATATCGCGGGCAGAATGAATATCTCCAGAACCGTTCCCGTCAACGTGAGGAGTTCTGCGACAACCTGCCTTTTCTTTGCTTCATCCACTCAATCCCTCGCATTGTTCTCATCAGTTAAGAAAGGAAACCACAAAAGACAGGTGACTATCAGGCGAGTTAGTGCGCGGCGAGACGCACCGGGGCTTTGCAAGGTAAAATACAAGTACTCCCAGGCGGCAGCGAGAAAGCATGGGGTGAAGATTCCGAACCAACTGACCCACTATGCTAAAAACAAGCTTCCCCTGCATTTTCTCAGACTGGGTTTCGGAAGGTCCGTAGCATCACTCCAACGGCACGACCCTGTTCCATAAAACATCGCGCATCTTGCGTTCCTTCCACTCCCGAAAATTTCGCAATCCCGGCGGTGACCACTGACAGGCGGGTCACAATGACCGCATTTCATTTCTGCAGACCCAGTCTAAACTACTTAAGACATAACGGAACAACTGTACGCTAGTCTGAAATCAGAAAGCGACCCAACTTCAACTCCTGACAAACGCGCAAACCGGGAAATGAGTCGCTGGTGGCTCCGCCGCAGGCTTGCGTTGAAGGCGGGTGGGGCGTACCATCTTCATTCGGCGTTCGCCGCAGCATCCTTCCTGTAAGGCTTCACGCGTCAATCTGACAGGGGATTGTGCGGCCTGCGATGACTTGGGGTGACGACGCGGATGGACAAACCTGCAAGCAAGGCGATCGTAGTTGTCGGCGCGCAGTGGGGGGACGAAGGAAAGGGCAAGGTCGTTGATTATCTCGCGTCCTCTTTCGACTATATCGCTCGGTACGCCGGCGGGCACAATGCCGGGCACACTGTAATCTTCGACAATCATCGCTACGTCCTGCAATTGATCCCCAGCGGCATTTTGCGGACCGACAAAAAAGCCGTGATCGGCGCGGGAACAGTTGTCGATCCCGGTGCGCTCGTCAACGAAGTTGAAAACTTGCGCAAGTCCGGGATCGAAGTGCGCGGGCGACTTTTCTTAAGCAATCGCGCCCATCTGATTTTTCCGTACCATCGCGAAATGGACAAAGCATCTGAAGCTGCGCTGGGTGCCGCGAAAATTGGCACCACCTCGCGCGGCATTGGCCCTGCCTACGAAGACAAAATGGCGCGGCGCGGAATACGCGTCTGCGATCTCCTCGATGCGGACCGGTTCCGCGAAAAGCTTGAACGCGTGATCAAAGAAAAAGACGCTATCAGCCGCGCCACATACGGCCACCCGCTCGAAACAGCCGGCATCCTCGATCAGTATCTCGAGCTCGCCGCGCACATTCGCGGGCTGGTCGCCGACACAGCGGTGCTACTGAATCGGGCACTCGACAAAGGCGAGTCGGTTTTGTTCGAGGGCGCGCAGGGCACGATGCTCGATATCGACCACGGTACCTATCCCTTCGTCACCTCGTCCAACGCAACTTCCGGCGGCGTCGCCACCGGGCTAGGCGTTGCGCCGACACGGCTCACCGGCGTCGTCGGCGTAACCAAGGCCTACGCCACGCGCGTGGGTGCGGGCCCGTTCCCGACAGAGATGCCCGACTTGGATGCAAACGAGGTGCGCCAGCGCGGAAACGAATTCGGCGCGGTCACGGGTCGCCCGCGGCGCTGCGGTTGGCTTGACCTTGAGGTGCTGCGCTTCGCGAAAATGCTCAACGGAATTGATTCGCTAGTTGTAACGAAGCTCGACGTCTTCGACGCGCAACCCGAAATCAAAATCTGCATCGGCTACCGGTACAAAGGGAAGTCGCTGGAAGAGATCCCTGCGGAGGTCGAAACGCTCGCGCAGGTGGAGCCCGTTTATCACACGCTGCCCGGATGGCGAAAGCCGACCCCCGGCGTTCGCGACGTCAAGGACTTGCCCACTGCCGCACGCGAGTACTTGCAGTTCATTTCCGAGAAGCTTCAGGTCGAAATCGGAATGGTCTCCACCGGCCCGGAGCGCGATGCCACCATCGTTCCGCGAGGCACGAAGCTCGCATCCTGGCTCTGACCCGCCATGCTTTCCTATGAAGCGGCGCGCTCAAAAGTAATCGAGGTGATTCGCGCGCGTGCCAGCCAGCCCCTGAAGGAATCAATTGCATACGCGCAGAATCCGGCTCAGGCGCTCGGCCGCGTGCTTGCCGAAAATATTTCTGCTGATCGCAATTACCCGCCTTTCAACCGCTCCACTCGTGACGGATTTGCTCTGCGCACCCTCGACGCGGCTCAGCCTGGCGCGAAGCTGCGCCTGATCGGCGAAAGTCGCGCGGGATTCTCGTTCCACGGCGTTGTTGAGCAGGGCACTTGCGTGCATATCATGACCGGCGCGGCGGTTCCGCGCGGTGCAGACACCGTTGTGATGTTCGAGCATGCGCATGCTGATGGCGACACGGTCGTATTCGACCAGCAGGCACAAGCGCACCACAACTACGTTCTTGCGGGCAGCGAAACACGGGCCGGTGAAGTGGTAGTGAAGGCTGGCACAAAGCTAAGCTACGCGGAGCTCGCGATGGCGGGTCAGGTTGGCCGCTCGAAGCTCATCGTGAGCAAGCGCCCGCGAGTGGCCATACTTTCGACGGGTGATGAAGTGGTGGTGGTGGATCAAACGCCAGGCCCGTTTCAGATTCGCAATAGCAACAGCTTGTCGCTTGCCGCACAGGTGGCGCTTGCTGGCGGAGAGCCATTGCTGCTTGGCATCGCGCCGGATGAAATCGGACAGCTTCGCGTGTTGATCGAACGAGGCCTGGAAGCCGACATGCTGGTCCTCACCGGCGGCGTTTCTGTCGGAAAGTACGATCTGGTGGAGCAGGCTCTGCGCGAGCTGCAAGCGGAGTTTTTCTTTGATGCGCTGGCGGTTCGGCCTGGCAAACCAGCGGTTTTCAGCTGGTGCAAAGGGAAGCCCGTATTCGGACTGCCGGGAAATCCGGTTTCGACCATGGTGACGTGTGAACTGCTGGTAGTTCCCGCGATTGAGCTGATGAGCGGGCACAAGCCGGAACCGTTGCCCCTGTTCAAAGCCAAGCTGGTGCATCCCATCGAGCAGCGAGCCGCGCTCACGCATTTTCTGCCCGCCCGAGTCACCTGGCCGAGCGGCGAGCCGACCGTGTCCCTATTGCACTGGGAAGGTTCGGGAGATATCGGCGCGGTGGTGCGCAGCAATTGCTTCCTGGTTGTGCACGAAGCAAAATTAAAGCTTGCCGCGGGCGAATGGGTCGCCGTATTGCCTCGCCGCGGAGCGTTCTGATCTTAGCTGAGGATGAAGAAGCCCTCCCATTACGACGAAAAAGGGCGTGTGCGCATGGTGGACGTCACGTCCAAGCCCGCGACCTCGCGTCAAGCCGCCGCGCACGCCTTTGTGCGCATGCAGCCTGCAACCGTTAAGTCCTTGCGCCGCCTAAAATCGCCGAAAGGCAATCCGCTCGAGATCGCGCGCATCGCCGGAATTACGGCCGCCAAGCACACGGCAGAGCTGATTCCGCTTTGTCACCCCATCGCGTTGACTCACGTAGATGTGAGCGCGAAGCTATGCCAGAATGGAATTGAGGTTACCGCGGAGGCCACGGCCACAGGACCCACAGGCGTGGAGATGGAAGCGCTGGTGGCTGCCTCTGTCGCAGCACTTACGATCTACGACATGTGCAAGGCGCTTGAGCGCGGCATGGAGATTACGGATTTGTATCTGCTGAAAAAATCCGGTGGGCGGAGCGGCCTCTACCAGCGTCCCGCGAAGCGTGCGCGGCGATGACGCCCCTGAAAGATGTCAAAGTCCTGGTGGTGGACGATAATGCACTGATCCTCGACCTGCTGATGAAGGGACTTTCGCCGCATTGCGACGCGCGCGCCGCAGGCGATGGCGCCGACGCGCTGCTGAAGATTGTGGACGATCCTCCCGACCTTGTCGTTTGTGACTACCGCATGCCTGGGCTCGACGGCCGGCAGCTGTATGAAAAGCTGCGCGCGCGCCAGCAGACCAAGCGCATCCCGTTTATTTTCCTCGCCAGCCGCACGGACATCGAAGAAAAATTGCGCCCCATCGTCGAAGGCGTCGAAGAATTCATTACCAAGCCATTTTTCCTAAAAGATCTCGTGCGCAGCGCGAAAAAAGTTGTGGACCGGCTGCAGCTCGAAAAATTGCAGAACCGTGCTGTACGTCCCGGCGTCATCCAGGGCCGACTTGAGGAAATGAGCATCCTCGACCTGATGCAATCGCTCGAAATGGGCCAGAAATCCTGCCGCCTCACGATTCGCCGCGGCGACGAGACCGGCGAACTGTTCTTCTGCTCTGGCCAGTGCACCGACGCGAAGATGGGCTCCTCGGAAGGCGAGACAGCCGTCTTCCAGGCAGTCCGCTGGGCCGACGGCGAGTTTGAAATTGACTTCAATTCCGCGCCCACACGCTCAACGATTTCGCGCACCACCACCGGGTTGCTCATGGAAGCCCTGCGCGTGATGGACGAGCAGCAGCGCGATGGCTCGGACGATGGTGCAGGAGCAACCGACGGCTAGCCCGCCGCCTATCACGCCATGCGCGTCTCCGTCCTCACCATCAGCGATTCAGTTGCCACCGGCAAATATGCGGATCAGTCCGGGCCTGCGGTCGTGGCCCGGTGCAGGGAACTCGGCTGGAAAATCGCGTCCACCGCCGTACTAGCCGATGACCGCACGGCCATCGAAACATTCTTAAGGGACGCCGCCGCGTCCAACGATCTGGACACCGTCCTCACAACAGGGGGAACGGGAGTAGGTCCGCGCGACGTGACCCCGGAGGCTACACTTGCGGTCGCCGAACGGCTCATCCCTGGAGTTTCCGAACACATGCGCGCCGAAGGACGCAAGAAGACGGATCGTGCATTGCTTTCACGCGGCGTCACTGCCATCCGCGGCAAGACACTCATCGTGAATCTGCCCGGCAGCCCGCGCGGCGCCGTGGAATCGCTCGACGCCATCGCCGAACTGCTTCCCCACGCCGTCGCCGTGCTCAACGGCGCCCACCACGAATAGCTGTTGCGACCTGTCACTGTGTCGGAGAGTGTTTCCGCCTCCGTTCCGATACGGAAGCCCCACGTTCATCACATTGAACTTCGAGCATCACCGCTCTGATGTGAAGGATTCCGAGAATGAACTAACTACAGGGTTGGGGCGTCATGTCGAAACTCCCGGTAGGTCGGGCTACGGAAACTGACGCAGAATCGCCGAACGCGGGTCGAACGAACGGCATTGGCCGCGCCTTGGCCGTTGTGTTAGGATGGCGCTCTTAAATCCGCGATGCCGCACCAATACATTCCGATACTCATCTACGCGCTGCTCGCGGCTGCATTTCCCGCGGTCACGCTCGCTGTTGCCAAATACATCCGGCCGGACATGAAATCGATTGGCGCTAGGCTTGAGCCCTACGAATGTGGCGTCCCCCCCGAAGGCGGCTCACGAGGTCGCTATTCGGTGCGTTTCTACATCGTGGCAATTTTATTTGTCATTTTCGACGTTGAGACAATTTTTCTGTTTCCCTGGGCCATCAAGTTCAACCAGTTGGGCGCTTACGGCTTGCTCACCATGTTTGTCTTCCTAGGGATTCTGTTGGTCGGGTATGTCTGGCTTTACCGGAAGGGCGCGCTTGATTGGGTCTAGGCGGCCGAATTTCTTCTTTCCTGATGCGTTGACGTTGTTTTTGGAGGTGTGTTAAAAAGGCGGGCTGCTCGCGGCCGAGGGATCGAATCCGTGCTCTCGTATCCAGCGATGGCAGACATTAGAACTGATGGCCAACGACCCATCGGAAAAAGTGCCTCCCTCACAGCCGCCGGAAGGCAAGGCGGAAGGCGCTCCCGTTTCTCCAAAAGCTGCGGCTCCTGCTGCCGCTGCTCCTCCGAAGGCTGGCGCGCCTCCTCCGCCCAAAGTAGTGACCGCCGCGCCCATCCCGCTCGATAACGAACTGGTGCAGCGTCTGGAGGCGCATTTCGGCGAGGCGATTCGCGAAGCCACGCTCGACCGCAAGCAGGCCATCGTCCTGATCGCCGCAGAAAAGCTGCGCGAGATCGCGCGCTACTGCCGCGATGAAGAAAAATTCGATATGCTCGTGGACTTGACCGCCGTGGACTGGCCCAAGCGCGAGAAACGCTTCGACTTGATTCTGATTCTCTACTCATTCGCGAAAAACGAGCGCCTACGCCTGAAAGCGCATGCGGGAGAGAACGAGCGGGTGCCAAGCTCGGTCGAGATCTGGCCCGCCGCGAATTGGCTCGAACGCGAATGTTACGACATGTTCGGCATCGTCTTCGAAGGCCATCCGAATCTGAGGCGGATTCTGCTGCCCGATGAATGGGAAGGGCATCCATTACGGAAGAACTACGACATTTTGAAGCAGGATACCGCCTGGGTTCGGGAAAACTTGGGAATCGAGAGCGGGCAATAGCGCCCGAGAGAAAATGAGCGACTCGCGTACAAACGGCAGCTCGGAAGTTGTTACGACGGTGCTGGGCGCCGACGAAATCATACTCAATATGGGGCCTCAGCACCCCTCCACACATGGAGTGCTTCGCGTGAAGCTGAAGCTCGATGGCGAGCGAGTGGTGGAATCCGAATGCATCATCGGGTATCTGCACCGCGGCGTCGAAAAAATCGCCGAGCATCGCAGTTACCAGCAGTTTGCGCCTTATGTGGATCGCATGGACTATGTTGCGGCAGTATCGAATGGCCTGGGCTACTGCGAGGCTGTCGAAAAATTGCTCGGCGCGGAAGCTCCACCGCGCGCGCGAGTGGTCCGCACGATTTTGACGGAGCTCCAGCGCATCGCCAGCCACCTTCTCTGGCTTGGCACTCATGCGCTCGATATCGGCGCTTTGACGCCCGTGTTTTACTGCTTCCGCGAGCGCGAAGAAATCCTGAAAATCTTCGAGAAATATTGCGGCGCGCGCCTGACCACCCATGCATTCCGTATCGGAGGCCTTCAATACGAGACCTACGACGGCTTCGAAGAGGAAGTGAAGCGGTTCTGCGTTGATTTCGCGCAGAAAATCGATGAGTACGAAACACTTCTTACCGAAAATCGTATCTGGGTCGGCCGCACCAAGGGCGTAGGCATTCTCTCCGCCGCAGACGCGATTGCCCTCGGCGTTACAGGTCCCGTCCTCCGTGCTAGCGGGGTGAAATGGGACCTGCGCAAGGCCCAGCCTTACGCCGCCTATGACCAGTATGAATTTGACATCCCCACGCGCGAGGCCGGCGACACATACGACCGTTACCTGGTGCGCATGGAAGAAATGCGCCAATCGCGACGGATTTGCTTGCAGGCGATCGAGAAGATTCCGACCGGCCCAATCATGGCGAAAGTCGGCAAAGTCCTAAAGCCGCCTCCGGGCGAGGTGTATCACTCGATCGAAGCGCCCAAGGGCGAGCTGGGTTACTACATTGTGAGCGACGGCACCACGCAGCCCTACCGAGTGCGCGTGCGTCCGCCATCATTCATTAATTTGCAGGCGTTCGATAAGATGGCGCGCGGCTCACTGGTGGCCGACGTTGTCGCCATCATCGGCACGATTGATATTGTGCTCGGGGAAGTAGACCGTTGATCGCGATCGTTGAAGCCCAAGGAGCGGCCGCCGCGCGCTCAACATGAGCCAATTGATCCCTCCTGCGATCATCCCCTACGTGATGCCGCTGGTGTATGCGGTGGTGATCGTCGCTGTGTTGCCTCTAATGGCGGGCTATATCGTGCTCCTCGAGCGCAAAGTGATGGCCGACATGCAGGCGCGGCTCGGCCCAATGCGCGTGGGACCGCACGGACTTTTGCAACCAATCGCCGACGCCGTGAAGCTACTGCTGAAAGAAGACATCATCCCCAATGACGCAGACCGGTTTATGTTCTACGTCGCGCCGCTCGTTAGCGTGACCATGGCGCTGCTCGCGTACGCGGCCATGCCCTTTGGGCCTGCGTTTCAAATCGCCGACCTTAATGTCGGCTTGCTGTTCATTCTCGCCGTCAGCTCGCTGGGAATTTACGGCATCGTCCTGGGCGGCTGGGCTTCGAACAGCCACTACTCGCTGCTTGGCGCGCTTCGCAGCGCGGCGCAACTGGTGAGCTATGAGACCGCTGCCGGCCTCGGTCTCGTTTCTGCGTTGCTGCTTGCCGGCTCGCTCTCGATGAAAGATATCGTGCAAGCACAAGCGGACCAGGGCGTCTGGTTCATTTTGGTCGCCCCCATTGGATTTTTCGTGTACTTGGTGGGTTCGATCGCGGAAACGAACCGCGCCCCCTTCGATCTACCGGAAGCAGAATCGGAACTTGTTGCCGGCTACATGACCGAATACAGCGGTTTCCGATGGTCGCTCTATTTTCTGGCGGAATACGCCAATATGATTATTGTCGCCGGGATTGCCACCACGCTGTTCCTCGGCGGCTGGCTGCGTCCGTTCCCCCGCCTGCATCAGCATCTTATCGGTACGTCCCTTGAGTTGCTCGACGCACTGCCCTCGCTCATTTTCATAGCCATTGCGCTGTATTGCTTCCGGCTTGCACCGCGCCAGCCTGTGCGGATTCAGAAACTGGTGATGGCAGCGGCTGGCGGCCTGTGCCTGCTGCTGGCGGGAGCGATGGCCGGGTCATTGTTCGCTTCACCCGCGGTGATGCAGGGAGTTCACGGCGGTTTCTGGTTCATGGTCAAGGTGATGGCCTACCTTTACGCCTTTCTATGGATTCGTTTCACGTTCCCGAGATACCGCTTCGACCAATTGATGCGGCTCGGGTGGCGCTTCCTGATTCCACTCGCTCTCGTCAACGTGATGGGGGTGGGCACTGCGATTGTGCTCCAGCAGCTATGGGGCTGGGATCCGCGAGGGGCAGAGCTGGTCACGCTGGCTGCGACAATTGGCGTGGCGCTGTTGCTTGCGCATGAAGACGAAAAGCCTGCCTCGCAACCGCTGGCGGAGGGTGAGTAAATAATGTTCAGCCACACAGTGTTTTACTTTTTCGCGCTGCTGGCGGTGGCCTCCGCCATCATGATGGTCACGCGCCGCAACATCATTCACAGCGCCGTGTATCTCATCACCACACTGCTCGCGACCGCCGGAATCTTTCTGCAGCTTGATGCGGAATTTCTTTTTGTCGTGCAGATCATTCTGTACGTGGGCGGGATCATGGTGCTGTTCGTGTTCGTGATTATGCTCGTGAATCTTGACGTCTCCCTGCGCCTGGTCCAATTCAACCATCAGCGGTTCGTCGCCGGGGCTCTGGCGCTGATCTTGGGCGGGCAGGTATTCATCGCATTCAGAGTTGGGCGAGGCGTCTTGCCGCATCCTGTCTTGAGGAGTATGTCGCCGAAAAACACCGAGGCAGTGGGCGACGCGCTGTTCACACACTATATGCTGCCGTTTGAAATTGCCTCCATCCTGCTGCTGGTGGCCATGATTGGCGCAGTCGTGATGGCCAAGCGGAGGGTTTGATGGCGCCCACGATGATTTCGCCTGATTATTATCTGATGCTGAGCCTGGCGCTGTTCACGATCGGAGTGATTGGCGTCCTTACGCGTCGCAACGTCATCATCATTTTGATGTCCATTGAGCTGATCCTGAACGCCGTGAACATTAATCTTGTCGCGTTCTCCCGTCTCTGGGGGGATGTGAACGGTCAGGTATTCGCGATTTTCATCATCACCGACGCAGCTGCAGAAGCAGCCGTTGGCCTCGGCATCATCCTGGCGTTTTTCCGCAATCGTGAAACACTGCTGGCGGATGAGATGGATCTACTGAAATGGTGAAGGCCATCGAATGAGCGCGCCACTGACATATTTTCTTGACCACATCTGGCTGATCCCGCTGTTTCCACTCGCAACGGCGGCGGTGATGCTGTTCTGCGGCCGCCGGCTCCAGAACAGCGTGGTCAACCTTCTGTGCGTGGGCAGCGTGTTTCTGTCGTTCCTTTACTCCTTGGGCGCGTTTCTCCAGCTCACGGCTATGCCGGCCGGCGAACGAATTGCCACGAAAATTCTGTTCGCGTGGATTCCTGCAGGCCCGTACCACATGCTCGACGGCAGGATCGCGAATTTCGTTGCCGATTGGGGATTCCAGCTTGATCCGCTCTCCGCAGTGATGATTCTCATCGTCACCGGCGTCGGCTTGTTGATCCACGTGTATTCGACCGGCTACATGGCGCACGAAGGCGGCTACTACCGCTTCTTCGGCTATTTGAATTTGTTCATGTTTTCGATGTTGATGCTGGTGCTGGCGAATAATCTGCTGCTGCTTTTCGTCGGCTGGGAAGGCGTGGGCACGTGCAGTTATTTGCTCATCGGTTTTTACTTCCATAAGAAATCAGCGTCCGACGCGGGGAAGAAAGCTTTCATCGTCAACCGCATCGGCGATGCGGGTTTTCTGCTCGGTATTTTCCTCACATCCGCCGTACTAGGCACGATCCGCTTCGCAGAAATCAGTCCCTCGCTTGCAGCTGGGCATTTCGCGATTGGAGATCCGCGCATCACGGCCATAGCATTCCTGTTCTTTGTCGGCGCCACAGGTAAATCCGCGCAAATCCCGCTCTACGTCTGGCTGCCTGACGCGATGGAAGGCCCCACCCCTGTCAGCGCGCTGATTCACGCCGCCACCATGGTCACCGCCGGCGTTTATATGGTCACGCGCACAAATGCCATTTATCAGCTCGCGCCTTCCGCCATGGCCATCGTCGCCATCATCGGCGCCATCACGGCACTCTTCGCCGCTTCGATGGGAGTGGTGCAGAACGACATCAAGAAGGTTCTGGCTTACTCGACAATTTCTCAGCTTGGCTACATGTTTCTGGCGCTCGGCGTGGGCGCATTCGCCGCCGGAATCTTCCACCTGATGACGCATGCATTCTTCAAAGGCCTGCTCTTCCTCGCCGCGGGTAGCGTGATTCACGCGGTCTCAGGCGAGCAGGACATACAGAAAATGGGCGCGCTCTCGGGCAAAATCCGCAAGACCTATCGCACAATGCTCGTAGCCACGCTCGCCATTGCCGGCGTCCCGCCGCTCGCAGGCTTTTTCAGCAAGGACGAGATTCTCGGTCACGCCTTCCGCTCCAGCCATCTCCTCTGGCTCATTGGCTGGCTCACCGCCGGCATGACCGCGTTCTACATGTTCCGCCTGCTGTTCCTCACTTTTCACGGCCAGTCGCGCGTGGACCATGAAGTCGAGCATCACATTCACGAATCGCCGAATTCCATGCTCGTCCCGCTGATGATTCTCGCGGTCCTCTCCGTCATCGGCGGCTGGGTCGGAATCGGCGGGCGCTTCGAGCATTTCCTCGCTCCAGTCGTGCGCGTCCAGCGGCACACCGAAGGTTTTCATCGCGTGCCGCTTATAGGCCAGGAGGGAGAGTTCCGTTCGGAAGACGCAAGGAAGGAACTGGAGCAAGAGCTCGGAGCCACGACTCCGGCTGCTCCTTCCGAAGAGATCATCCTCATGGGCGCATCCGTTGCCATCGCCTTCGCGGGGATCGGCCTGGCCTGGTTTCTGTATCTTAAGCGCACGGATCTGCCGGACAAGATTGCGAAGAGCCTGGGCGGTTTCTACCGCCTTGTGTGTAACAAGTATTACGTGGACGAGCTTTACGACGCGCTATTCGTGAACCGCGCCAAGGATCTCGGCCTCGCTCTCGGTTCGTTCGACCGCAACGTGATTGACGACGCCGGCGTCAATGGCGCCGGCTGGCTCACGCGATTCATCTCCAAAGTTTCGATGTGGTGGGATACCTGGATTGTGGATGGTTCGGTACGTCTAGGCTCGTTCTTTGTTTACTGCCTTGGCTTTGTGTCGAAATTCCTGGAGACCGGCTACGTTCAGAATTACATGTTGCTGATCGTCGTCGGCCTAATTGGTTTTCTGGCGTATTACTTTTATTTGGCGCATCACGTGATTCACTGATGGAACTCGTTCGACGCCTCGATTCATCGAGCCAGGCGAGGGGCGGCGTTCAACTAGAAGGCGAGGGAACGGATGCTCTTCGATAACGACCACATATTGCTGACAATCTTGTTCACGCCGCTGGTCGGGGCGTTTCTGATGCTCTTCATCAATCGCGAGAACGCCAACGCGCACCGATGGATAGGCAACATTTTCGCTGTCCTCGGCCTGCTGTTTTCGCTCCCTCTGATCTGGCGCTTCAAGTCCAGCGCCGATGCTCCGCAATTTCAATTCATCGTCGACCACTCATGGATTCCGTCCATCGGCGCGCGCTTCACACTGGGTATCGATGGCCTGGGCTTCCTGATGGTGATGCTTACTACCGTCCTTGGATTGATTTCGATTTTTTCCTCTTGGTCCGCCATCCAGAAACGCGAGAAGGAATATTACATTCTGTTCCTCCTTCTCCAGACCGGCATGCTCGGCGTCTTCATGTCGCTCGATTTTGTTCTCTTCTACGTTTTCTGGGAAGTGATGCTCGTGCCCATGTATTTCCTGATCGGCATCTGGGGCAGCGAGCGGCGCCTGTACGCGGCCATTAAGTTTTTCCTGTACACACTGGCTGGCTCGGTGCTGATGTTGCTTGCGATTCTCGCGATTTATTTCAACGCAAACACTTTCAGCATCCTGGCTATTTTGAAATCGCCCAATGTAATGTTCACCGTGCAGCTTCAGAAATGGCTGTTCTGGGGCTTTTTCTTCGCGTTCGCAATCAAGGTGCCGATGTTCCCGTTCCACACCTGGCTCCCCGACGCGCACACCGAAGCCCCCACAGCCGGCAGCGTTATCCTGGCTGGCGTCCTGTTGAAAATGGGCACATACGGCTTCCTGCGTTTTTCTCTTCCGATGTTTCCGGATGCGACGAATCGCTATCGCGGCATCATGATCGCACTCTCGCTGATTGGAATTATTTATGGCGCGCTCGTCTGTATGATGCAGAAAGATATGAAGAAGCTCATCGCTTATTCCTCGGTCAGCCACATGGGCTTCTGCACTCTCGGAATCTTCGCGCTCACGCCGCTCGGACTTTCTGGCAGCATCATCCAGCAAATCAACCACGGCATTTCCACCGGCGCGCTCTTCTTGATCGTCGGCGTGCTCTACGAGCGCCGCCACACGCGCCTCATCTCTGAATTCGGCGGCCTATCGACACCGATGCCGAATTTCGCCGCCGTTTACATGATTGTCACGCTTAGCTCTCTCGGCATGCCGCTGCTCAATGGTTTCGTGGGCGAGTTCACCATTTTACGCGGAGTTTTCGAAGTACGCTGGCAATGGGCCGCTTGGGGCGTGCTGGGGGTGGTTCTCGGCGCAGCTTATCTGTTGTGGCTCTACCAGCGCGTGATGTTCGGTAGCATTACCAATCCCGCAAACGAGCATTTGCCCGATTTGAACGCGCGTGAATATGCCACGCTGCTTCCTCTGGTCGCGCTTGCGTTCTGGATCGGAATTTATCCCAAGCCGTTGTTCGACGTCCTGCGAGTTCCGGTGGCCAGGCTCGTCCAGCGCGTGAATCCGAATGAGCTCTCTGCGCGACCACCAACCGCATCGATCGTGACTTTGCCGTCGCCCGCCATGGCGGCGAAGACACCGACATCGCTCGCAGCTCCAACGACTTCCCCGACGCGTGAGGCCAGATAAATGAACTGGGGAGACATTCTCCAGCAGTCGCAGCGCGACTTCCCGCTCGTTTTCCCCGAAGTCATGGTCGCATTCTTCGGGCTGGCCATTTTGCTCACCGATTTTCTTCTCGGGCCCCGCCAGAAGAACTGGAATTCGCTCACTGCCATGCTCGGCGTTGGCTTGAGCGCCGCATCGCTCTATGTGATTATGCCTGCGGCGTCTGGTCCACACGGTCCCACGCCTGGCTTCGACGGTGCCATCGTCATTGATCCGTTCTTCATTTTTTTCGGGTTCGTTTTTCTCGCTTCAACCGCCCTAATCATTCTGATTTCCGTCCGCTACATGGACCTCGAAGAAGAGCAGCACGGCGAATACTACGCGCTGATGCTTTTTTCGACCGTTGGCATGATGTTTCTTGCGTGCGGCAACGATCTCGTGGTGCTGTTCATCGCCCTCGAGACCATGGCGCTCAGCTTCTATGTGCTCTCGGGCTTCCTTCGACGTGATCGCAAATCCAACGAAGGCGCGCTGAAATACGTCCTGATGGGCGCATTCAGCTCCGGCATCCTTGCTTACGGCTTCTCGATACTGTACGGCCTGGCAGGCTCGACCAACCTCGACGTCATCTCCGCCCGCATCGCCGAACGCCACGCTCAGCTCCACGGTAACGATCCGCTGCTTTACCTCGCGCTTGGCACTGTCGCCGCCGGCGTGTTTTTTAAAATCGCCGCTGTGCCATTTCACCAGTGGGCACCCGACGTTTACGAAGGCGCTCCCACCTCGATCACCGCCTACGTCAGCGTAGCTTCCAAGGCCGCCAGCTTCGCGTTGCTGCTTCGTCTCTTCCTCACGGTTTTCTGGCCCGTGCGCATGGATTGGGTGATGCTGCTCGCAGCGGTGGCGGTGCTATCGCTCACGGTCGGCAACCTAGCAGCTATGACGCAAACAAATATCAAGCGCCTCCTGGCCTACTCTTCTATCGGCCACGTCGGGTATATCCTCCTCGGCTTCGTCGCCGCCGTGAATCCTGATGATTCGCTCAACCAGCGCGGCTTGCAATCCATGGCCTACTATCTGTTTGTGTACGCTTTCTTCAACACCGGCGCATTTGCCATTGTCATCGTACTGCGCCACAAAGGCGTCATTGGGGACGAAATCGAGGACTTGAACGGCCTGATCCAGCGTAATCCCGGCGCGGCTGTCCTGATGCTAATTTTTCTTCTCTCGCTCGCAGGCATCCCGCCCACGGGAGGTTTTGTCGCCAAGCTACTGATCTTCTGGGCGCTCATCGAAACCAAGCACAACTTGCTCGCCATTCTCTCCGTGCTGTACATTCTCCCCGCGGTGTATTACTACTTTCGTATGGTTGCCGCGATGTTCGTGCGCGAATCAACCGACCCGGTCTTGCCGGTGATCACCCCCGCGCAGAAATTCGCGCTCGCCACCATGGTGATCATCACGCTTGCCGCCGGTATGTTCCCCGAACAGTTCCTGCGCCTTGCCACCTATTCAATCCTCCTGCCCCTGGGTCGTTGAACGCGGAGCACGAATGGCCTCACCACCTCCTGCTCCGCAAAAGAATCCCGGCGGGATCGCTCGACAATTCGCGCTCGCGATGGAGCTACCGTTCCTCCTCGTAGGTGGCGCCTTGGTCGGCGGCCTTCTGGGTTTCTTGCTCGACCGCTGGCTGCATTCCAAGCCCATTCTGATGTTCATCCTTGGAGGACTGGGATTCGTCGCTTCGGTTCGCGATATGCTTAGGAGACTGCAGAAAAATGACCCCGACAATTCCGGAAACGCGGGAAAATGAGCGGGCCATTAACCTCTCCCGTCGCATAGCGTGGCTCACTTTGCTCCTCGGTTTCCTGTCGGGTTTGGTCGTTGTGTTCACAAAATCTCCGCGAGCGGGCCTGGGAATAGCCGTCGGGACTATTCTGGCGTGGCTGAATTTTCGCTGGCTCGATCAAACTTTGGCAGCCCTTGTCAGCGTGGCCCAAGCCGGCGCAGGCACTCCCCAAACTCGCGCCCCGCTCAGCATTTATTGGAAGTTTGCGGGCCGTTACCTGTTGATGGGTTTCGGTATCTATGTTACTGTTCACTACTTTGCAGTGCCCGCCTTGAGCGTCATCCTGGGCCTGCTCGCACTCGGGGCCGGGGCAATTGTCGGCAGTCTTTACGAAGTCTATCTGGGAACTGATTAGAGCCTTGCGAGGTCTGAAGGAAGAATGAACGAGCGCCTCAACTGGTTTACCATCCTGCTGAACAAAATCTTCGGCCATTGGGCGCTGGCCATTTCGAACGCCGTCCACATCCGCCCGCATGACCCTGCTTATCCTATCCCGAACTACATGGCAGCAACGGTGGCCGTGCTTTTGATCAGCATCGTTTTCTTTCTGTGGCTCAAGCCGAGAATCTCCGTCGATCGCCCGGGCGGTACTCAGCAGGTCATGGAAATGCTCCTCACGAATCCCATGGGCGTTGGCATCCGTGATTTGTTGGATGAAAATGTCGGGCACGGCGCGCGTGAATACCTTCCGATGGTCGGCTCGATCTCAATCTTCATCCTGTTCGCAAACGCGATCAGCTTGATACCCGCCTTTCTCTCGCCTACCGGACACCCGAGCGTTCCTCTTGCCTGCGCCATCGTCACTTTCGTCTACTACAACGCTGTTGGCATCAAGCATCAGGGCGCTCTTGGCTATGCCAAGCATTTCGCCGGGCCGGTCTGGTGGCTTGCCTGGCTGATATTCCCGGTAGAAATCATCAGCCATTGCGCTCGACTGCTTTCTCTCACGGTCCGTCTGTGGGCAAATATTTTCGCCAGCGAATTGATCTATGCCATCTTCCTGGGCTTGTTCATGGCCCCCGCACTGGCCGTAGGCCGCACAAATCCTGGTCCGGGCCTGTTGCTTGGAATTCTTCCGGCCACGCTTCCTGTGGCCTTTATGGGTTTGCATCTTTTCGTCGCCGTGGTACAGGCGTTCGTCTTCACCATTCTTCCGGCACTTTATATCGGCATGGCTACGGCCGAAGAGCATTAATCCGGCATCATCGCTGACCAATGTGATCCCGGCTGCTTGAGGATGACGGGAGCCACCTCCTGGCGGCGCTTCATAAAAAGGAGAAGAGAGTGAAAACACTGTCGAGGTTACTCACGATGTTGTTCGTCGAAGCAGTCGTGGCGCTTCCTGCGCTTGCGCAGGCCGAAGCAGGCAAACCCCCCGAGCACGTTGCGAAATGGATCGTTCTCGCGGCAGGATTCTCAATGGCACTCGCGGCTTCGTTTTGCGGCATCGCGCAATCACGCGTTGCCGCCGCTGCCTGTGAGGGCATGGCTCGGAACCCCGCGGCTGCTGGCGCAATCCGCACAGCCATGATTCTTGGGCTCGTGTTTATTGAGACTTTGGCGCTCTTCACTCTCGCCATCGTCTTCGCCAAAGTCAGTTTCTAACTGTTCCCGGTCCTCGGGCTCGGAAGTTCGCAGGAACTTCCGGGCCTTTGCTTATCAGCTCGCGATCTGATCTACTGTTATTATCTGCGATCACAATCCTGTCGAAAATATAGGTACTCCTGTGAATTAAGTCTCGGTCATGAAACTCCACCGGCACCGCTGTTCGCCACCGTGGCGGCCGCCAATATTCCTTTCGAGGTGTTCAGCTTCTGATTTTCTAATCGCAAATTGAGTATCGGGAACGCAGCTAACTCCCTCAAATTCGGCGTCCGGATTCAATCGAATCATGAATAATTCCGCCATTTGTCGGACCGCTTCGTAACGGAGCAGTGATAATAGAGGGAACAGTGGGAGGCGGAGTCCGCTAGCGCGCGGAGGTGAACAGCGAATCGGCCGCAGTTTTGGCCAAAGCAAGAACGCGCGCTGGGAGGACTCCGAGATATAGAGTCCCAACGGCCGCGATAACCAACGCGACAGTCAGTGTGGGCGCGACGCGCGTCGGGGTATATTCCTTTGAAGGCTCCCAGAAGTACATCGCCACGATCACACGCAAATAGTAGTACGCACCCACGACGCTGTTGACCGCCGCAATCACGACCAACCATACAATCCGGGAGTCGAGCGCCGCCTGAAATGCAAAAAATTTCCCCAGGAATCCGCCCGTAGCAGGGAGGCCCAGCAGCGAGAGCAGAAACAATGAGAAGCAGGCCGCAAGCACGGGCTGCTTGTTCCCGAGCCCGGCATAGTCTTGAATCTCGAGCCGCTTTTCGCCCGTCTGTCCCAGATGCGCTAGCACTAAGAATGCGCCCACTTTCATCAGCACGTACACAGCGAGATAAAAAAGGACTGCCGCAACGCCGACAGCGGTCGAAGCAGCGAACGCCACCAGGATGTACCCTGCGTGCGCGATCGAAGAATAAGCCAGCATGCGCTTCACATTGGTCTGCGCCAGCGCGGCAAAATTCCCGATGCACATCGTCAGTACAGCCGAGGCCCACACCGCCCAGAACCACGTCCCGTGGGCCGACCCGAACGACACATAGAAAATTCGCAACATCAGCGCAAACGTCGCGGCCTTTGGCCCGGACGCCAGCAGCGCGGTCACCGGCGTGGGTGCGCCTTCGTAAACATCCGGCGCGTAAATCTGGAAAGGTGCAGCAACCACTTTGAATCCCAACCCCACAAAAATCAGCCCGAGCCCGAGAATCGCGAGGGCCGGTGGGTGAGCCAGGCCCTGCAAGGTCGTCCGTACCAGATCAATTCGCGTCGTCCCCGTCGCTCCATAAGTCATGGCGATCCCGTACAGGAAAAATGCCGTCGCGAACGAGCCGAGAATAAAATATTTCAACGAAGCTTCATTCGATTGCGCCGCGCGCTTGCGAAAGCCCGCCAGGACGTAACTCGAAATTGAACTCATCTCCAGACCCACAAAAGCAGTCACCAATTCACTCGCCCCCGCGAGGATTCCCATCCCAGCCGCGGCAAACAGCACCAGCGCGTAATACTCGGCGCGCTGTATCCCCTCGTGTTCGAGGTACTGGACCGAGCCCAGAATCACGAGCGCCGCCGCACCGATCACGATTATGTGGACGAAAACGCTGAACGCATCCATACGTATCAAGTCGCTGTAGGCAGGGCCCGGATCCGATCCCGCAATTTCCACGCATCCCAGCGCCACAAGCATGCCGATTAAACCGAGCCATATGAGGCTTCGCTTGCGCGTCGCGCTGAGCAGCGAATCCACCACCATAATCAGCACGCCGAAAAAGCAAAGCGCAATTTCCGGCGCAATCCGCTTGATATTGGTAATCTGCTCGGCGGGAATTTGCATCACGGACGCGCCCGCTTCAAGGTCGTATTGGCCAACGAACCTTCCGCATGCGGTGATGAGGAAGGAATATTTTGCGTACCAGCCGGGGGCACCAGTGTCGGACGTGACGCGTCGCGCACGCGATCCATCTGCCTCAAGACATTGTTGGTCGAAGCCTCCATGCGCCGCGTGAAAAGCGGGGAAGCGACGCCCATAAACAAAATCACCCCCGCCACCGTCACCAGAATCACTCGTTCACGAGTGGAGGCGTCTGGAAGCGTACGATTCTTCTCCTCCGTCACTTCACCGAGGGCTACACGTTGATACGCCCACAGCAGGTAAATTGCCGAGAGCACCGCACCGGACGCGGCCCAGGAGGCCCACGCGGCATGATGTTCGAATACACCAATCAAGATGAGAAATTCGCCAACGAACCCGTTGAGCAGTGGTAGCGCGAGCGATGAGAGACAAATAAAGAGAAAAAACGACATCAGCACCGGCATCGGCGTCGTCAGTCCCCCGAATTCCTTAATTTCATGAGTGTGCCGGCGATCGTAAAGCATTCCGACGCCGAGAAAGAGGGCGCCAGTGGACACTCCATGATTCAGCATCTGGTAAATCGCGCCTTGAATTGAAACGGTGCTGAACGCAAAAAGTCCCAGCACCACGAATCCGAGATGGCTCACGGATGTGTAAGCCACCAGGCGCTTCAGGTCGTGCTGCACGGTCGCCACCAGCGCGCCGTAAACGATTCCGATGATGGCGAGCATGCCGATGTAGGGAGCCATCTTGTGCGCGGCGTCGGGAAAAAGTGGCAAGCAGAATCGCAACATGCCGTAAGTTCCGAGCTTCAGCATGACGCCTGCAAGAATCACGGACCCGGCCGTCGGCGCCTCCGTGTGTGCGTCGGGCAGCCATGTGTGCAGCGGGAAGAGGGGCACCTTAATCGCAAACGCCAGGAAGAATGCGCCAAAGAGGAGCAATTCCGTCGCTGCAGGGAGCGTGGTCACGTTGAGCCTGGCCTGAATTTCCAGCAAATCGAAGGACCCAGTCAGGTTGTAAAGCCACAAAATGGCCACCAGCATCAGGATCGACCCGAACATGGTGTAGAGAATAAATTTCACCGCCGCGTAAATGCGCCGGTCGTGTCCCCAGATCCCGATCAGGAAATACATGGGGATCAGCGTCAACTCCCAAAAAACGAAGAAAAGAAAAAGATCGAGAGAGACGAAAACGCCGATCATGGCGGTCTCGATAATCAACAGTGCGATGAAGAAGCCCTTCACGTTTTCCCGAATCGACTGCCACGAACAGAGAATCGCGAGGGGCGTCAGAAACGTCGTCAGAAGCACCAGGAACAAACTGATTCCGTCCACGCCCAGGTGATAGCGAATATTGGCCCCGGCAATCCAACTGTAGATTTCTGGGAATTGATAACTGGGATTAACGCGGCTGAACCCCGGCAGCAGCCAGAGCGAAATCACGAACTCAGCAAGCGAGACGGCCAGCGCAATCCTGCGAATCCAAGTATGATCCTCGGAACGCAGCACCAGCAGGGCAGGCACTCCCAGCAGAGGCAGGAATGTGATTACCGAAAGCAAATGAGATTGCTGATTCACGCTAAGGCGCCATCCGCATCCAGATTCCGAGCAGCAACACCGTAACGCCAACCGCACCAATTACTACCCATCCCGCATAACTCCGCGCATTTCCGGATTGAAGCTTTCGCAACTCGCCGCCGGCCCCCCGCGCTACGCGCGCCGCGCCGTTCACCGTGCCGTCAATCATTCCTTCGTCCACCACGTGCCAAAGGACGTTGGTCGAGAGCCACAATAGTGGACGCACAATCAGCGCGAGATAAAGTTCATCCACGTAATACTTGTTCATCAACACCGTGTAGGGTCCATGAACACTTTTCGCTAGATCTTCCGGCGCCTTGGGCTTGCGAACGTACAGCCACCATGCGACGAAAAAGCCAATCAGCGCCACCAGCACCGCCACACCGGAAAGTTCTAGTTCAAGCTTATGGTCAGCAGCTTCGATTTCTGCCAGGGCTTCAGGCCGCAGGGTGACCTGACTCCCAGAGGGGCCCATCGCATCCAAATTTCCCGCAACCTTTGCAAATTCCGAAAACTGACCTTGACGGAGGTTCGAAGCGTCCTTAAATACTGGGCCGAGAAAATTGCGGAAATAGTCCTGGCCGCCCCAGAATTTTGGCGCGGCAAACCAGCCGCCGACTGTTGCAAAGATCGCGAGGATTACCAGCGGCACCAGCATGTTCTTCGGCGATTCGTGGACGTGCACTTTGTGCTCGTCGTAGCGAGGGCCGCCGAAGAATGTCAGGAACACCAACCGGAACATGTAGAACGAAGTGAGTAGTGCCGCGGCGAGAGCCACTGCGTAGAGCGCTTTATTCGCATACGGCCCGGTATAAGCGCTGTAGAGGATTTCGTCCTTGCTGAAAAATCCAGCGAAAGGCGGAAAACCAGCGATGGCCAGCGTGGCGATAAACATTGTCCAGTACGTAACGGGAATTCTCTTGCGCAGGCCGCCCATCTGGCGCATGTCCTGCTCGCCCCCCATCGCGTGAATCACGCTGCCCGCAGCGAGAAACAGGAGGCCCTTGAAAAACGCATGCGTCATCAAGTGAAAAATACCGGCATGGAAGGCTCCCATTCCGCAGCCAAGAAACATGTAGCCAAGCTGCGAGACAGTGGAATAGGCAAGCACTTTCTTGATGTCCGTTTGTACCAGGCCGATCGTTGCAGCGTAGAAAGCTGTGATCGTCCCGACAATCGCGACCGCAAGCATGGCGATGGGCGCGCGCGAAAAGAGTGGATTCATGCGCGCCACCATGTACACACCTGCGGTGACCATCGTAGCGGCGTGAATCAGTGCACTCACGGGCGTCGGACCCTCCATCGCGTCCGGCAACCAGACATACAGCGGCAGTTGCGCCGATTTCCCGATCGCGCCGGTGAATAGCAGCAGGCATATCGAGGTGAGCACGCCGACATCCGTGGGGCTCTCCACAACCTTGGAAAAGATCGTCCCGAAATCCACGGAGCGGAAGGTCCAGAACAAAAGCAGGATTCCGACTGTAAAACCGAAATCACCGATGCGCGTGACGATGAACGCTTTCTTTCCAGCGTCCGCCGCAGATTTCTTCAAGAACCAGAATCCAATCAGCAAATAGCTGCAGAGACCGACGCCTTCCCAGCCCACGAACATCACCACGATATTGGCCGCCAGCACGAGCGTCAGCATAAAAAACATGAACAGATTCAGGTAACTGAAGAAGCGGTAATAGCCGGCTTCGTGTTCCATATAACCGGTGGAATAAATGTGAATCAGCAGGCCAACGAAAGAAACCGTCAACAGCATCACGATCGTAAGCTGGTCCGCCTGTAGCGAGAAATTCACTCGAAACGGGCCGGCAATAATCCATGTGAAATAGTTCTTCACCCAGGGAATTTCCCCGGGCGAGAGCTGTGCAAATTCGCGTACCAGCTCGGCAACTGCGAGGAATGCGAGCGAAACCGAACCGATGGCTACGGAATTCACCGCACGCTTGGGCCAGTTCTTTCCGAAGAGGCCGTTGATCGCGGCGCCAGCAAGCGGCAGCGCGAGAATGATCCAGAGATAGTTGAGCAACACCATCAGAATTTAAGTTGGTTCACGCGCTCCACGTTGAGCGAGTGGCGATTCTGTGCGATAGTAAGAATGATCGCGAGACCGACCGCGGATTCCGCCGCAGCGACCACAATCACAAAAAAGACGAACACCAGTCCGTCCAGCTGGTTGTGCGCTCGGGCGAAGGCGACAAATGCAAGATTCACGGCGTTGAGCATCAACTCAATCGCCATGTAGATGGTGATGATATTGTGCTTCAAAACGAATGCGATCACGCCCAGCCCAAACAAAATTGCGCTCAGGACGAGGTAGTAGGAAACCGGGACGACGCTCATTCATCCCTCTTTGCGAGAACCAGCGCGCCCAAGATGGCGATTAAGATCAGAAATGAAGTCGCTTCGAACGGGAATAGGTATTTCTGAAACAACATTTTCGAGAGCGCGCGTGTGGACACCGCTGCATTGGTTGCTTCCGAGCCATTCGCGACGCTGGCGCCGATGGCCGAATGTGCGAGCCAGTGCGCCAGCTCGAACAGCAGAAAAACGCCTAGCGGAAGTCCGGCATACTTGGCGACCTTGCTCCAATTGGTGCGCTCTTCCATGCCGGCATTGAGCAGCATGATCACAAACACGAACAAGACCATGATGGCGCCCGCATACACAATGACCTGAACGGCAGCGACAAACTCCGCGCTCAGCATCAAGTACAGCGCGGCAAGCGCAACCATTACCATGATCAGCGAAAGCGCGCTATGGATCGGTTCACGCGCAACAATCAACAGGACCGCGCCGGCCACGGCAATGATGGCGAACACAAAAAATAGAATGAAAGCCAGGCTCATCAGCGATTCACCAGTACAGGAAAAATGATGCACAACGCCGTCACCACCAGATTCAAGAGGGAGACCGGGAGCAGCAGCTTCCATCCGAAGGACATCAACTGGTCATAACGGAAACGCGGAAGTGTTCCGCGCGTCCAGACGTAGAAAAACAGAAACGCCAGCACCTTGGCGAGAAACCAAAAGGGCCCCTGGACCACCGGCATCACTCCCGGGAGCAGGCACAGCACACCGAGGCCGAGCGCGAGCAGGGTCACGACTGCAAATTGTATGCGCGCGATCCCGCGCATGTTCATCACCGTGTCGTACGCGGTGTAGATGCCCGTAAGCAACAACAAGGCGCCGGGCAAAAAGTGCGTCCAGGTCCATGAATCCGGAAACAGTGAGAGCCAGCCCCCGAAGAATAAAATCGTCGCGAGGCAGGACACCGTAATCATGTTCGCGTACTCGGCCATAAAAAACATTGCAAACTTGAAGCTCGAATATTCAGTATGAAATCCGGCGACCAATTCGGTTTCCGCCTCGGGCAAATCGAATGGAACGCGATTTGTTTCCGCAATCGCAGCCGTGATGTAGCAGAGGAATCCGATGATTTGGGGGAACACGTGCCAGCGCGGAATGAACGGCAGGTAGTGATAGTAGCCACGCTGATGCTCGATGAGCTCGTTAAAGTTGAAAGAACCTGCGAGCAGGAGAACACCGACAACTGAAAAAGTCATCGAGACTTCATAGCTGATCATCTGGGCGGAGCTGCGCAGGCCGCCCAGCAGCGGGTATTTGCTGTTGGAGGACCATCCCGCGAGTGCCACGCCATAAACGCCGAGCGAGGTGATGGCAAAAAGCAATAGTAGCCCGACATCAACGTTGGCGATCACAAGCTGCGTAGGCTGTCCGAAGATATAAATTGTGGCGGGGCCGAAGGGAATCAGCGCGAGCGTAGTGATCGCAAGCGTGAGTGCCAAAGACGGCGCGAGAATATAAAGAACCTTGTCTGCGCCCGGCGGCGTGACGTCTTCTTTGAAAAGGAATTTCACGCCATCCGCCAAGGGCTGCAGCAAGCCATGCGCACCCACGTAATAAGGGCCCCAGCGCGATTGAATGTGCGCAACGACCTTGCGTTCAAACCACGTGAGGTAGGCCAGCGTCGTCAGCGTCAGAAACAGCAGGATGACGATCTTGACTAGCGATACCACCAGGATTGGATGCTGGGTGATGAATTCCACGGCGTATCCTTGGCCTCGCTCGTCGAATTAAGTTTGGAACAATAGCGCCCGAGTGTCCCGCTCGAAAACAAATAATCCTCCGAAGAAAAAACAGCGCCGGCCGGAACGTCGTACTGCGGCTCAACGGATTGGCAGCTCGCTGTGCTATGTTCTACTCCGCCGGCAAGCAAACTCGCCATAGAAAGTTCGTAACCCGCCACGTGCTGGCGAATTTCGTCCATGGCGGCTTCAGGCGTGCGCAGTCGAATCGGCGACCCGACCCCGAGCTCCCCGAGCTGATGCGACAGGATGCGAATCAAATCGAAATCGCTGCGCGGGCCCTGCGGATCGAGGGAGCGGTGGGTCATTTGCACTTCACCCGCGGTGTTCGTCAGTGTGCCATCTTTTTCGTACGTCGAGGCAGCGGGCAGCACCACGTCGGCGCGCTGAGCTGTTTCGGTCAAGAACATATCGTGGACGACGAGCAATTCCAATCCCCCCAATCGGTCAGGCTGCCCAACGCCGAATGTCTTGACAGGATTTGCGCCAACGACATAGAGAGCTTTCAATTTTCCTGCAACTGCTGCTTCCATCATAGCGCGAGCATTGAGGCCAGGAGCGGCAGGGATTTCTGCGCCCCAAAGTTTTCCAAAGCGCTTGCGCTCGACAGCGTCGGACAGCGGGACATAGCCCGGCAGTCTGTCGGGGAGAATTCCCATGCCAGCAGCGCCGCGGGAGTTCGAATAATCGCCCAGCGCCATGTAGCGAGTCTGGCCGGAGAGGCGAGAACCAAACGCAACCAGATCCCGAATTGCCCCCCCCTGGATACTCGCGCCAAAAATTATGACGACGTCGGATTCCTTTTCGAGCGCAGCCTTCAGCATGGCAAGGTCGCTTGCGGTGTTTCCGTCGAATTGCCCTTCTCCCGTCGCGAGCCAGCGAACTGCACCTTGTTCCGCGCCTTTGGCCACATCGACGGCGAGCGACGCCTGGCGGTGAATCTTGCTCGGGCGGGAATTGATAGCATAGAGCCGCAGACCGTGATGGCGGACACCGGCGCGAATTTGCCAGCCGACCAGCGGATTCTGTTGCGTCACGTCGTTGCCGATTAGCAGCACTGCGTCGGTGGTGTAAACATCCCTCATGGTCGCGAGAGCTGCCTTTGCTCGCGGGCCAAGGGTGGCGGCCAAGCCTGCGTAATCGGCGGTGCGATGATGGTCAATGTTGTTCGTGCCCAATGTCGCGCGCGCGAAACGATTCAGCAGATAATCTTCTTCGTTAGTGGTGTGATTCGAGCCGATTACCCCGATGGCAGCAGCACCTGCTGAGACGCGGACGTGTTTTAACCGGCGCGCAATTTCCTCTAGTGCGTCTTCCCAGCTTCCCGGCTCAAGCTTGCCATGGCGGCGAATAAGCGGTTGGCGAATGCGCTCGGGATTGCTTGTAAAGTCGAAGCCAAATCGGCCCTTGCCGCACAGAAATTCTCCGTTGATTCCGGAATGGTCGCGATTATTGGCGCGCAGAATTTCATTGTTACGGATACTGAGGGTGGTCTTGCATCCATTCGAGCAATGCGCGCAGGGGGTACCAACGTATGTCATTTCCCACGGCCGCGTCTGGTAGCGATATGTTCCACTGGTGAGCGCGCCGACCGGACAGATATCAATGCACATACCACACTCTTCGCAAGCAAGCTCGCCAGGTCTGTTCGGCAGAATCACGGACTGCACTCCGCGCGCGCCAACGCCCAACGCTTTCACGTCCATGCCTTCATCGCAAACGCGCACGCAACGGAAGCAGAGGATGCAGCGCGGCGCGTCGTAATAAACGAGCGGCGACCATTTCTCTTCTGGATAATGCAATTTTTCCTCGGTGAATCGACTGTGGTCCAGGCCGTAGCGAAACGTCATGTCCTGCAGCTCGCACTCGCCACCTTTATCGCAGACGGGGCAATCGAGCGGATGATTCGAGAGCAGAAACTCGATCATGTCCTTGCGCGCTTTGTGCACTTGCGGCGTGTCCGTTTTCACCACCATGCCTTCCACCGCAACGAGCGTGCACGCCGTTTGCAGCTTGGGCGCCTTCTCGACTTCCACCAGGCACATGCGGCACGCGGCTTGCAGCGACAGTCCCGGGTAATAGCAGAACGAAGGGACCTCGACGCCCTCGCGTTTGGCCACTTCGATCACGAGCGTGCCCGCTGGCGTGATCACTTTGCGACCGTCGAGGGTGAATGTAATTTGTTTCTGTTCCGCCATGCGTCTCCTAGTGAGCTCCTGCAATCATCTCGGCGGGCTTGTAAGCGCACTTGCCGTGGAGATGATCCTCGAATTCGTTGCGCCACTTCTTGACGATGCTGATGGTGGGCATGGCTGCGGCGTCGCCCAGTGGGCAGAATGTGCGGCCGAGCATATTTCTTGAAAGCTCATCAATCAACTGGATATCTTCGCTGCGGCCGCCGCCCACATGGAAGCGATCGAGTATTTTGCGCAACCACGTGGTTCCCTCGCGGCACGGGATGCACCAGCCGCAGGACTCGTGCGCGTAGAAGTGCATGATGCGGCGCGCCACATCCACCATGCAGGTATCTTCGTCAATAATCACAGTGCCGCCCGAGCCCAGCATCGAGCCGGCTTTGGCCACGGAATCGAAATCGAGCGCGATATCAATTTCATCGGCCGTGAGTAAAGGGCACGAAGTCCCGCCGGGGATCACGGCTTTCAGTTTCTTTCCGCCGGCAACTCCCCCGGCAACTTCTTCGATCATGCGCTTCAAGTTGAAACCCAACGGAAGCTCATATATTCCCGAACGATTCACGTGACCGGAGATCGCGTAGAGACGCGTGCCTCCATTCTTCGGAGTGCCCAGGCTGGCGTACCAATCGCCGCCGCGCAGAATTACGGACGGAACAGAGCTGAGCGTCTCGACGTTGTTGATTACAGTGGGGCAGCCGTAGAGTCCCACGACGGCAGGGAAGGGCGGGCGAATACGCGGATAGCCGCGCTTGCCTTCGAGCGATTCCATCAGCGCCGATTCCTCGCCACATTCGTACGCTCCTGCCCCGGTATGCGCCGCGAGTTCGAAATCGAATCCACAGCCGAGAATATTCTTGCCCAGGTAGCCTTTTCCGTAGGCCTCGCCGATGGCCGCCTCCACAATATCGATGACGTAGCGATACTCGCCGCGGATATACACGTATCCGCGGTTCGCTCCCACCGCGCGTCCAGCGATGACCATTCCTTCGATCAACTGATGCGGGTCCATTTCGAGCAGCGGGCGGTCTTTGCAGGTGCCGGGTTCGCTCTCGTCGCCATTCGCGAGAATGTATTTTTGCTTGCCCGGATCCTTCGGCACAAAACTCCACTTCATCCCGGCAGGGAAGCCCGCGCCGCCGCGCCCGCGCAGATTCGATTTCTTCATTTCCTCGATAATCTGGTCGGGCGTCATCTGCTTCAGTGCTTTTTCAAGCGCCTGATAGCCTTCGTTCTTCAGATACACTTCGAGCTTATTCGAGTTGGGAATTCCAAAGCGCCGGCTGATCACAGGGACTTCGGCCGGGTTACGTTCGTGCACGGCACCCGTAAGAACAGGCACCGGCTTCGCTTTTCTGCCTTCCTGAAGCTGCTCGAAGAGCGCGTCCACTTTATCGGGATCGAGATTCTCGTAGTAGTCGTAATTCACTTGCATCGCGGGCGCGCCAGTGCAAGCGCCGATGCATTCCACTTCCTCTAGCGAGAAGGTTCCCGTTGGTGAAACTTGTTTATTGCCGATTTCCAGGCGCTTCTGAACGTGCTGAAAAAGCTCGTTGCCGCCGCGGAGCATACAGGAAATGTTGGTGCACACCTGAATGTGGAACCGCCCGGCCGGCTTGCGCCGCAGCATCGAGTAATACTCCAGCGTTTCGGTGACCTGAATCATGTTCAGGCCGACGCGGCGAGAGATTTCTTCCAGCAGCTCATCGCCCAGGAATCCATAGTGATCCTGCGCATACAACATCATGGGAATCAGCGCTGAACGCTTTACCGGGTAGCGGCCGAGCAGTTCCGTAAATCTCGATTCCAGTATTGGCGGCAGTTGCATCTGCGGGACTCGCTTGAAAATCTAGCGGTCCACTTCCCCCAGGACGATATCGGTGGTACCGATGCAGGCGACGACATCAGCGATCAAGCAGCCCTCAGCCAGCTTGGACAAGGATTGCAAATTGATGAAAGACGGCGCACGCACTTTCACGCGGTACGGTTTTGACGACCCGTCGCTGGCCACAAAAAATCCCAGCTCCCCGCGGGGTGATTCGATCACTTGATACACTTCGCCCGGCGGCGGCGCGAATCCTTCGGTGAATATCTTGAAATGGTAGATGAGCCCTTCGATAGAGGTTTTCATTTCCTCGCGTGAAGGCGGCACGATTCCCGGAGCAACGGTACGGATGGGGCCCTCGGCCGGAATCTTTTTCATCGCCTGGCGCACGATTTTGATGCTTTCGCGAATCTCCGCGACACGCACCTGATATCGCGCGAAGCAGTCCCCCGCCGTCTGCGTCTGCACGTCGAATTCGAATTCATCGTAGCTCGAGTAGGGGAAAGCCTTGCGGACGTCGTAGGCGACACCGCTGCCGCGCAGCATCGGGCCAGAGGCACCCATAGCGATAGCGTCGGCAGCGCTCAGGATCCCGATCCCCTGTGTGCGGCCCAGCCAGATGCGGTTGTTAGTCAACAGGTCTTCGTACTCGTCAACGTGTCCGGGCAATGCATCAATCACGCAGCTCACGCGGTCAAGCCAGCCCGGTGGCGGTTCGAGAGCCAGGCCGCCGATCCGGAAGTAGCTCGTCATCATCCGTTGGCCCGAGACATACTCGAAGACCTTCATAATTTCCTCGCGCTCACGGAAAGTGTAGAGGAAGACGGACATCGCGCCCAGATCAATTGCATGCGTCCCGAGCCAAACCAGGTGCGAGCCGATGCGTGTCAGCTCCGTCAGCAGCACACGAATATATTGCGCCCGCTTGGGAACATCGATTTCCAACAGCTTTTCAACCGCCAGGCAGTAGCACAGATTATTCGAAAGCGGGGCGAGGTAATCGAGACGGTCCGTCAGCGTGATGGCTTGCGAATAGGTCTTTGCTTCACAGCTCTTCTCGATGCCGGTGTGCAGGTAGCCGATCACCGGCTGCGCTTTCACTACGAGTTCGCCGTCTAGCTCTAGGACCACGCGTAGTACCCCGTGTGTAGACGGGTGCTGGGGGCCCATGTTCAGGACCATTGTCTGCGCCGTGCCGGACGGTGTCTCAATCGTCGTGGTCATGGTCTAGCGATCCTCATCGAGGCTCAGCGATAGCCCTCGACCGGATAATCCTTGCGCAGCGGAAAGCCCTCCCAATCGTCCGGCATCAGAATGCGGCGGAGATCAGGGTGCCCTTCAAAGCGGATGCCAAACAGATCGAAGTTTTCCCGCTCGTGCCAGTTGGCGGTGGGCCAGACGGGGATGACGGTGCGCACCACCGGGTCATTCCCGCCCAGACACACCTTCAGCCGAAGGCGCTCGCGTCGGTCGAGCGAGAGGAGGTGGTAGTTCAGCTCGAAGCGAGGTTCGAGAGGGAAGCGGTCTAGGGTCGTGATGTCCGAGAGGAACGAAAACCTCAGGGAAGGCTCGCTGGACAAGTATTCGGCGGCCCGCAACAGGTGCTCGCGAGGGACGACGACCGTGGTTTCGCCCCGGAATTCGATCACTTCGGCGACCGCCCGGGCGTCCCACTCCCTCAGTTTATGCACTACTGGGTTCTTGTCAGTAAACTCTGATTCCACAATGAGTTCGATTCCGGAGGGCGATCAATGGCTCCAGTCGAGCGCGCCCTTCTTCCAGAGGTAAACATATCCCGCAAACAAAATTATAATGTAGAGCAGCATCTCCGCAAAGCCGAAGACCTTCAGCTCCCGGTAAACCAGCGCCCATGGGTAGAGGAAAATGGCTTCGATATCGAACAAAATAAAGACCAGGGCCACCATGTAGAAGTGCACAGAGACAGGAGCGCGGGCATCGCCGGTGGGACTGATCCCGCACTCGTACGGCTGGTCTTTCTCTCGGGACGGCTTATGCCTTCCCACGAGCGCCGAAACAACCACCAGTGCGGCGGAGAGCCCTGCTGCGAGTATAAACATCAGCAACAAGGGCCCATAGTTGTCTAGGTAATTGCTAGAGCTCATTTCAAAACCCTGCGTAAGGTAATCATGAAACAGGCGATATGAAAGAAGGCTTCATAAATGGTGATCGAGCGATCGTAGCGGATCACCAATCGGCGGAAGTTGCCGAGCCAAGCGAGGGTGCGTTCCACCTTCCAGCGACGCCGGTATCGACGCAGAGCGCGGCCATCTTGGGTGCGCGGCTTGCTGCGATTCCCACGGTGGGGTGCTACCAATTCGATCCCCCGTGCCGCCAACCGCTGGCGCAGCGGATCGCTGTCGTAGGCGCGATCGGCAATCACCCGCGCCGGTTTCTGGCGTGGCCGTCCGCCGCGATGTCGCCGGGTTACCTGGATCGAGGTGAGCGTTTCTTCCGCGAGCCGGACCTCATTCGGGGATGCAGAGTAAAGCTGCTTTCCCAAAGGAACACCCTCGCCGTCGACCACCACCATCCACTTCGTGCCCTTGCCCCGCTTGGTTTTTCCGACTTTGCAGCCCCTTTTTTCGCCGGAGCAAAACTGCCGTCCAGAAACGATTCGCTCCAGTCGAGTTGCTCGCGTTGGTTCAGTTCCGCCAGGAATGCACGCCAAATGGTGAGCCAGACTCCCTGTTCTTCCCAATCCCGAAGTCGCCGCCAGCACGTTGCCGGTGAAGGAAATTCCTCGGGCAAATCCTGCCAGCGAGCCCCGCTGCGCAGAATCCACAGAATCCCTTCGAGCACCTTGCGATCGTTGGCCGGTGGTCTGCCGCCACGTGGGCGCCGGGGCCGTTTCGGAAGCCAGGGACGGATCTTCTCCCATTGGGCGTCGGTCAGCAATCGACCGTATCGCGCCATCGGTCCTCCCTTGGCGCTGCTGCTCGGATTTATCTCGCGTTTTCGCCAAACTAACCATCATCTATCCAGTGCCTTGTACCCAGTTTTGAAACAGGTTCTA
>Ga0210384_10000072_pt1 | contig 147511 bp, 129 predicted proteins | sample IncBWH2MmetaG_FD_160574 | JGI IMG/M metagenome (GOLD analysis project Ga0210384, IMG submission 160574) | Forest soil microbial communities from Barre Woods Harvard Forest LTER site, Petersham, Massachusetts, United States - Inc-BW-H-2-M | ecosystem: Environmental > Terrestrial > Soil >...
GCCATCAGTTACGGTATGCTCGATCCGGCGAAGGTCGCTGAGAGCCTGAAGACCCGGCCGGAGATGGTTCATGTTATCTTGACCGGCAGGAATGCGCACCCGGCAATCGTCGAACTGGCTGACACGGTCACTGAAATGCGGCAGGTGAAGCACGCGTACGAGAAGGGCGTGATGGCGCAGAGAGGAATTGAATACTAGGAATTCGCAATCTTCATGACGTGGTTCAAGCGACAATCCGGCGAACTGGACGGCACGGGCGAGAAAAAAGTCCGCACCGAGGGATTGTGGGTGAAGTGTGAGCATTGCCGGCAGATCATCTGGAAGAAAGATCTGGAAGAAAATCTGAACGTCTGCCCAAAGTGCGATAAGCATTTTCGCATCGATGCCCGCACCCGCCTGGCCCAGCTCTTAGACGACAACCAGTACGAAGTTTTCGACGCCAATCTGGTCTCGACCGATCCGCTGAAGTTTGCTGACCTGAAGACCTATGCATCGCGGCTGGAGCAGGCGCAGGCCGATACCGGACTGAAGGATGCGGTCATCAACGCGCGGGGAAAGTTGAACGGACGCCCGGTTATCATCAGCGCCATGGAGTACTCGTTCATCGGCGGCAGCATGGGAGCGGTGGTAGGGGAAATGATCACGAGGGCCATCGAGCACGCCACGGAGAGCAAGGCACCCATCATTATTGTTTCGGCTTCCGGCGGGGCGCGCATGATGGAAGGCGTGATCAGCCTGATGCAACTGGCCAAGATCTCAGCCGCGCTGGCGCGGCTCGACGAAGCCCGGGTGCCATACGTCTCGGTGCTGACCGATCCCACCACCGGAGGCGTGACCGCCTCGTTTGCCATGCTCGGCGATTTAAACATCGCGGAACCTGGGGCTCTGATCGGATTTGCCGGGCCGCGCGTAATCGAGCAGACCATTCGGCAGAAGTTGCCGCAAGGTTTTCAACGCAGCGAATTTCTTCTTGAACACGGCATGCTCGATGCGGTCGTACCCCGCAAGCAGCTTAAGCCATATATTGGCCGGGCATTGGAATTCATGGCCGCTGCCTGAGTCCTCAGCTCTCAGCCAGATCGCTTCTTACCCCATTCGGACCGCATCTTTCCACGTTGACTGCGGGATCGTAGCAGACTCCGAATCGCAACCGGCAAACTGGTAATCTGAAAGCTGATAGCTGAAGGCTGATAGCTTGCCCTTGTCCTACGAAACCGCGATTGCACGCATGTACGCGCTGGGTCACGAACTGGCACAAACCCCATCGCACAAGTTCGACTTGGCCCACATGCGCGTGCTGCTCGGAGCTTTGAATCATCCCGAGCGGAAGTTTCCAGGTGTCCTGATTGCCGGAACCAACGGCAAGGGCTCGACGGCGGCTACACTAGCCTCCATTCTCCGCGCCTCGGGTTTGCGGACGGGGCTGTACACGTCGCCACACCTGGTGCGGATCAACGAAAGGATTCGCATCAATGGCTCTGAAATCAGCGACGAGGATTTCGCTTTGCTGCACGATGTCGTCGATCGCACCGCCGAGCGCCTGGTCGAAGAAGGCGAGTTGCCCTGGCATCCCAGCTTCTTCGAGATGCTCACGGCGATTGCATTTGAGTACTTTGCCCAGAACAAGGTAGAGATTGCCGTGCTGGAAGTTGGCATGGGCGGGCGATTGGACGCGACCAACGTGATCGAGCCACGAGTGAGCGTGATCACCGACATCTCGCTCGACCACCAGAAGTTCCTGGGCAACACTGTGGCGGAGATCGCGCGCGAGAAAGCAGGAATTATCCGGCCCGGAGGAGTCGTCGTGACCCTGCCGCAACAGCCTCAGGCAAATGATGTGATTGGAAATGCGATTCTGGATCTGGGAGCACAGGGCGTAAGCGCGGTGCCCTATGTGCCGCCGGTTTCCCCGGGCAGTGAGGCATACCTCGTTCGTAATACCGACGAAAAGCCTTTGATCGCGGAGTTCGCGGAGGAACGTACAGAGGAGGCCGAGAAAACCGCTTCGCAACCCGGCGGCTACATTTCGCGTTATCCCTTGCTTGTCATGGGGAAGCAGATCCTGGTGGAGACCCTTCTGGTTGGCCGGCATCAATTGCGGAATATCGCGCTGGCGATTGCGACCGCGGAAGTTCTCAGTCATCAAGGGTTCGCAATTACGCCGGAAACAATTGAACGCGGCATCCGCGAAACGCGTTGGCCCGGGCGTTTTCAGGTAGTCCCCGCCCAGCCCGGCGCGCCCGGATACGTCTTCGATGTCGCGCACAACCCAGCAGGGGCCTGGGCGCTGCGCTCCGCTCTGTCCAATTGTTATGAAGATCGTGGGCTGACATTCGTGTTTGGAGCCATGCGTGACAAAGCGATTGGCGAGATTGCCGAGATCCTGTTTCCGCTGGCATTGCGAGTCATTGCCACGCGAGCGGACAATCCGCGATCGGCCACGCCAGCCGAAATTCGAGAGGCAGCCACGCGCACGGCGACCGACATCGAAGATGCTATAGACGTCCCATCGGCGCTCGATCGAGCCCGTTCTCTGGCCGGTCCGCAGGGCATAGTAGTTATAACGGGTTCGATATACATTGTAGGTGAGGCAATGCGAGTCTTAGGAGTGAAGGTCTAGCTGAATGCAGGAAGTACACACACCGGTCGGAGAGGAAGCGCAGAGCAGTTCGCCTGTGTCCTCGCGGATGTCTTCGGGCCGCACCCCCGACCTCGCCGGGCAAGGCGAGCGCTCGACAGTCTCTCCAACCAAGAAATATGGTTGGCTTAGCCGTTTTCGTTCCTACTTTATTTTCGATCCCCTGGTTTGGCTGTACACCGTGATCCTCGGGATCATCTCTATCCCGGTGTCTTTGTTTGGGGAGAAGACTCGTATCCTGCATAGTTTTGCGCGCTTCTGGTCGTGGCTGATCATGAGGACGATTCTTTCCCCGGTAAAGGTCACTGGGCTGGAGAAGATCGATACTTCGAAGGCGCACGTTTACGCGGTGACTCATGCATCCGCGCTGGACATTCCCGTGCTTTACGTTTACTTGCCCTTCCAGTTTCGGATTCTGTTCAAGAAGGAATTGCTTTCGTACCCAATCGTTGGGTGGCATTTGAGACGGTCGGGACAGGTTTGCATCGATCAGCAGAAACCGACGCGATCAATTGCGCATATCCGGTCGGCCGTGAAGAGTCTGCAAGGCGGCTTGCCGCTGGTGATTTTTCCCGAAGGCGGCCGCACCCCGGATGGCGAGATCAAGCCCTTCATGCCGGGAGCGTTCTATCTGGCGATCAAGGCGCAGGTGGATATCGTACCCATCGCGCTGGTCGGAACCTACGAACTACTGCCCATGAATACGTATCACATCAAGTGCCGGCCGCTGGACATGCGGGTGGGCGAGCCCATTTCGACCAAAGGCTATTCGCTGCGCGAGATGGAAGAGTTGTCGGCCAAAGTTCACCAGGCGATGGAAGATCTCTACTACGCAGGCAATGCTCCCGTAGGCCCGGACGCCCCCGTCCGGGCCAGCTAGGATACTGGCTCCACAGGCGGAAGAGGCCCGAGCATGAAAACGGACAAATGGACTTCGGGCGCAGACTACGATCAGTGGATGGGGCGCTGGAGCCGCCTGCTGGCGCAAGAGTTCCTGAACTGGCTGAATCTGCCTTCGGATTTGCGCTGGCTCGACGCTTGCTGCGGAAGCGGTGTACTCACGGAGGCCATAGTTGATCGCTACGCGCCCGCTCGGGTTGCGGGTATCGATGCGTCTCCCCAGCAGATTGAATTTGCCCGCGCACATCGCCTCCGCCCTGCCGTCAGCTTCGAGACCGGGGATGCCATGGCCCTCCCTTTCACTGATTCCAGCTTCGATGTCGCCGTCTGTGGTCTGGGTTTGAATTACGTTCCGGAACCTGATCGCGCGCTACAGGAAATGCGCCGTGTTACGATCCCCGACGGCGTGATCGCAGTTTACGTTTGGGACTACGCCGAGGGAGCACGCTTTCTACGCGAGTTCTGGGATGCGGCCGCATCTGCCGACCACGAAGCGCTGGCACACGATCAGGCATGGCGTTTCCCTCTCTGCAATCACGAAGAACTGCGGAAGCTTTTCGAAGACGCTTGCATGAAGCAAGTGAACGTTCGCGCCCTCGACGTTATCACCCGGTTCGCGAGTTTCGAGGACTACTGGCGACCGCTCCTGACCGGACAAGGCTCTGCTCCAGGCTATCTCGCGACCCGAGATGAGCATACTCAAAGCGCGATTCGCGAGCGTTTGCGTGCCTCACTTACTACCGACTCCGAAGATGCGATCCAGCTGCCCGCCCGTGCGTGGGCGGTTCGTGGGCAGCGCTGAATTCACTAGAACCTGACATTTCTCCTCCACTCATTCATAATGCTCAACCGGAGGGTCGGAATGAAATTTCGTGTTGTGCTATTTCTATTTTCATCTCTCTTCGTAATTCAGGCTCACGCCGCTTCAAAACCCACGGTTGCCGAAGCTGAGCAGTTCATGAAGCAGGCTCAGGTCCGCCTAAACGAGATCGAGGTCAAAGCAGCTCGGGCCAGTTGGGTACAGGAGAACTTCATCACCGATGACACCCAGGCGTTGTCGGCCGATGTCCAGGATCAACTCACGGCCGCGACCACGGAGTTGATTGAACAGGCCAAGCGGTTTGACGGACTTTCACTCCCACCAGAACTGGCACGCCAATTCATGCTGCTACGGCTGTCCCTGACCGCGCCCGCTCCGAAGAATCCTGCACTAAGAAAAGAGATGACGCAGATCGGGGTCTCAATGGATGCGGATTACGGCAAAGGCAAGTACTGCCGCAAGCCGGACGACTGCCTCGACATCACGGCGATCGAGCGAATCATGGGAGACAGCCGCGATCCCGACGAACTGAAAGACCTTTGGCTGGGATGGCACAAGGTGGGCGCTCCCATGCGCCAGCGCTACGCGAGGTTTGTCCAGCTTTCGAACCAGGGAGCTCAGGAACTTGGCTTCAAAGACACCGGTGCGCTATGGCGCGCGGGCTACGACATGACTCCAGAACAATTCAGCGCCGAGGTCGAGCGGCTCTGGCAGCAGGTTCGACCGCTGTATCTTTCTCTGCATACCTACGTCCGGGCCCGCTTGGTGCGAAAGTATGGGCCGCAGGTCGTGCCACCGGACGGGCCAATCCCCGCGCACCTGCTCGGCAATCCCTGGGCGCAGGAGTGGGGCAATGTCTTCCCCATCCTTGGACTGGATGAGAAGAGCCGCGGCTACGATTTGACCGCCTTGTTGCAGGCCAAGAACCTCGATGCCAAGGGCATGGTGCATTACGGCGAAGGTTTCTACAAATCGCTGGGCTTCGCTCCGTTGCCGGAAACCTTCTGGAAGCGCTCGCTCTTGACCAAACCCCGCGATCGTGACGTCGTCTGTCACGCCAGTGCGTGGGACATCGACAATCTGGACGATCTGCGGGTGAAGATGTGCATCCAGATTCGCGCCGACGACTTCGTCACGATCCATCACGAACTCGGACACAACATGTATCAACGCGCCTACGAGAACCAACCGTTTCTATTCAAGAACGGCGCCAACGATGGTTTCCACGAAGCCATCGGCGACACCATCGCATTGGCGATCACGCCCGAGTACCTGAAGACGATTGGACTGCTGGCCAAAGTGCCGTCTGGAGATAGCGATATTCCGCTACTGCTGAACCAGGCGCTCGACAAGGTGGCGTTTTTGCCCTTCGGTCTGATGATCGACCAGTGGCGCTGGAAAGTCTTCTCCGGTGAAATCGCTCCCGCCGATTACAACAAAGCTTGGTGGGATCTTCGCTTGAAATATCAAGGCGTCGCCCCTCCGGTCGCGCGCAGCGAGGCAGACTTCGATCCCGGCGCCAAGTACCACGTCCCCGCCAATGTGCCGTACACGCGATACTTCCTCGCCCGCATTTTGCAGTTCCAGTTTTATCGCGCCTTATGTCAGGCGTCGGGATACTCCGGCCCGCTAAATCGCTGCACCTTCTACGGCTCGAAAGAAGCGGGCGCGAAATTCAACAAGATGCTGGAGATGGGACAGAGCAAGCCGTGGCCGGACGAGTTAGAAGTTCTAACCGGACAGCGCCAGATGGATGCGAGCGCGTTGCTGGATTATTTCGCGCCGCTGCAGAAGTGGCTCGACGAGCAGAACAAAGGGCAGAAATCCGGCTGGTAAGAATCACGTAGCCCAGCACTCGTTCGGGGGCGACCAAGAGTATGCACGAACACCGTCGCAAACTGCGGCGCTTCGCACCGCTGGGCGGACGCGGGCGTCCGCCCCTGGCGTGCCTAGTTCCCGTTCAGCCATTCTTCGTACGCCTTGAATGAATACGGCCTGCCTAGGAAATCGCTTACCAGCGTTGCGGCGGGCTTCGTGCCACTGGCACCGAGAACTGTGTCGCGATACTTTCTCGCGATTGCGGGGTTGGTCAACCCATCCTGCCTGAACTCCGTGAACATGTCTTTCGCAATCACCAGCGACCACATGTATGTGTAGTAAACCGCGGAGTAGCCATTGAGATGGCCGAATGCGGTTTGCATATGCGTATCGGCAACGAATTTGAAAGGCGTGTATTGCTCCTGCAGTTGGGCTACGAGTTTGGTTGTGTCCAGTCCCTGCGGATCGCGGTTATAGAAATTCAGGCTGATGGCCGCGTAGAACATTTGCATGTGAACACCGAGGGCGCGGCCAAATTCGTCCGCGGCTTCGGCCTTTTTCGCCAACTCGGCCGGGATCGGCTCATTGGTCTTGTAGTGGCGGGCAAAGGTTTGCAGGATGGCAGGGTCTTTGGCCCACTCTTCGAACATCTGCGAGGGGGCTTCGATGAAGTCGTTCTCGAGATCACCGGTGGCCCAGGTTGTGTTTCCTCGAAAGATCCCGTGCAGCAGATGCCCGTACTCGTGGAAGAAAGTAATTACGTCGTCGCGTTCCATCAGGCCCGGACCGTCCGTGGCTTGGGGAAAGTTACAGACCAGCACGTACTCCGGCAAGCGAAACCCTTCCTTCCCGGTGGCCAGGTTAAACGTAGCATAGTGCTTGTATTTGTTGTCGCGCGGGAACATGTCGAAATAGATCCGGCCAAGCAGCTTGTTGCCGTCGAACACGTCGTAAACCGCGACATCCGGATGCCACACTTGGGCCGTAGTTACGCGCTTGTAGGTGATGCCGTACATGTTGCTGGTCAGATCCAGGATTCCCTGCAGCACGCGCGAGTATTCAAAGTACGGGCGCACCGCTTGGGAGTCGTATCCGTATTTTTCGATAGTCGCCTCGTGCAGAAAATGGTGGTAATTCCAGATATCGACGGTAGTGGCGGCAGGATCCTGTCGCCGCCTGTAAGCCAACAGCTGGTCGTAATCCCGCTGGGCGCCGGCCTGCGATGCCGCTGTAATCTTCTCGATGAAATCAGCCGCATTCTGCTTGGTCGCGACCATCTTGTCTTCCGTGACGTACGCCGCCCAATCGGGATACCCCAAAACCTGAGCCAGTTCGTAACGCTTCTGCAGCATGCGTGACAGAACCTCGAGGTTCTTGGGGTAAGCGCGGTGATTGTAAAGCTCAAAGAACGCCTTCTGAGCTGCCTCATTCGTGGCATATTCGCGGAAGGGAATGTAATCGGTGTTGTCGGTCCTGAGCGTCGCTTTGCCGGAGGCGTCCGGTTTGTGGGCCTGCTTGTAGTCTTCAGGAAGACCATCCAATTGCGCCGGATCCAGTTGCAACGTGCGCACGTCCGCAGGAATGTTCTGGTCGAACTCCTGGCCGATCTTTACCAGTTCATCCTGCAACTGCCGGATTTTCGCCCTGGTGGCATCGTCGCGATCGACCCCGGAGCGATGGTAGTCCCGCAGCGTTGTCCGCGAAAAATAACTCCCAGAGCCGCTGAGCTTAGAACCGTCGAGCGAAGCCAGGACGCTGTACATGTCCTTATCGAGCGAGATATCCGTTAACAGTTGGCTGGCCTCCTGTTCGCAGACCTGGGCGGCATCGCGAAATGGCTTTGCCGGATGCACCTGCTCGGCAAGCCCCGAGCGGGCAGCGGCGTCGCTCGCGATCAAGATCGTGGTATCGAAAGCTTGCAGCGTTGCCGTGGCGTCGCGCGGCACTTTGGTGGCTTTCATCTCGGCGACTTGCTTCTTGGTCAATTCAAGATCGCTTCGGCAGGATGCGAGGAAAGCTTCGGGTGTTCCGGCCAGCGTACTCGAGGCGACTGGGGCGAGTGTTTGCGACTGAGCAGCGGCGGCAGCACCTATGGCGAATACAGCTCCAAACAACAACACGGCGGTTCTCTTATGATTCATCTTTTGTCCTTAAAATTCTTCACCTGGGTTCGAATCAGGCTCGGGGGGCCAAATCAGATAGACGTAAAAACCAGCAAGAAGTGAGGTTCCAGCTTAAATTTGAAGCGAAGAAACGGTCAAGCTGGGCTGAGATCATGTGGGCCTGGACGAGGGCGTCTGCCCCTACGTGTTTTATACTGGAAAAGGAATCCTATGGCAGACAGCATTCATATCAAGCTCCCGGACGGGAGCGTCAAAGAACTACCCAAGGGCGGCACTGCGCTCGATATCGCCAAGTCCATCGGCCAGCGATTAGCGGACGCTGCCCTCGTGGCGAAGACCAACGGCGATCTCATCGATCTCACCCGGCCGTTGGAGAAAGACACCGACCTTCGCATCCTGACCGACCGCGATCCCGAGGCGCTTGAAGTTTACCGGCATTCGTCCGCGCACCTGCTTGCGGCGGCGGTCCTCGAGCTTTTTCCCGAGACCAAGCTCGGACACGGCCCTGCCACCGAAACCGGCTTCTTCTACGATTTCTATCGTCCAACTCCGTTCACTCCACAAGATTTGGAAAAGATCGAGAAGAAGATGCAGGAACTGGTGCAGCAGAATATTCCCTACGCGCGCGAGTTTCTGCCTCGCGACCAGGGACTCCAAGAATTCAAAAAAGAAGGCGATTTCATGAAGTGCCATTTCATCGAGCAGTTCACCAAGCCCGATGAAAAGATCTCGGTCTATCGCACCGGCAAGTTCACCGACTTCTGCCGCGGGCCGCATCTTCCTTCGACCGGCAAGATCAAGGCCTTCAAGCTGCTCAGTATCGCCGGCGCCTACTGGCTTGGCGACGAGAAGAACCCGCAACTGCAGCGCATCTATGGGACTTCGTTTTTCTCGAAAAAAGACCTCGACGACTTCCTCAACAAACAGGAAGAAGCCAAGAAGCGCGACCATCGCGTACTGGGACAACAGTTGGATTTATTTTCGATTCAGGAACTCGCCGGGCCGGGCCTGATCTTCTGGCATCCTAAGGGCGGAATCATCCGCAAAGAGATGGAAGACTGGATGCGCTCCGAGTACATCAAGCGCGGCTATTCGCTCGTGTACACCCCACACGTCGTACGACGGCAGTTGTTTCATGTCTCGGGTCACGAAGGCTACTATTCCCAGAACATGTTCGACTCCATGGAGCTCGACGATGCCGAATATCGTCTCAAGCCCATGAACTGTCCCGGCCACATTTTGATTTACGCAGACTCGCTGAAATCGTACCGCGACCTGCCAGTGCGCCTCGGTGAACTGGGGACGGTCTATCGCTACGAACGGTCTGGAGTCATGCATGGGTTGTTGCGGGTGCGCGGCTTCACTCAGGATGATTCCCACATCTTCTGCACCCCGGAACAGATCGAAAGTGAAATTGGAGGCTGCCTGGATTTTGCGCTCGAGGTGCTGAGAGTCTTCGGCTTCGACCAGTACCAGACTGAGCTCTCCACCTGGGATCCGAACGACCGCAAGAATTTTCTGGGATCGGAAGAGCAGTGGAACCTGGCCAACCGCTCACTCGAAAATGCGCTCAAGCAACGGAAGATCGAATACAAGGTGATCCCCGGCGAAGGGGCGTTTTATGGGCCGAAGATCGACATCAAACTGGTGGATGCAATCGGACGCCTATGGCAGCTTTCGACCGTTCAGGTCGACTTCAATCTGCCACAGCGCTTTAATCTCGAATATGTCGCCGAAGATGGCACCCGCAAACAGCCGGTCATGGTCCATCGCGCGCTGTTCGGATCGATCGAGCGTTTCTTCGGTGTGCTGATCGAGCACTACGCGGGCGCGTTTCCGGTGTGGCTATCTCCTGTTCAAACCACGATGATTCCGATCGCCGAGCGCCATGTTGGCTACGCGAACCAAGTCGCCGATCAACTCAAGGCTGTCGGCGTGCGCGTAGAAGTCGACGCTCGAAACGAAAAGATGAACGCCAAGATCCGCGAGCACGCCATGCAGAAAGTGCCGTTCCTGTTGGTCGTCGGCGACAAAGAGTCCGAAGCCGGCATGGTCAACGTCCGCACCCGCGGCAGGGAGAAGACCGAAGACATGCCAGCCGCGGCGTTTGTGGACAAGATCAAGAAGTTGATCGCCGACAAAACCGCGGCGCTCTAGCAAGACTGATTGGTTCAGACAATCCAAGTTTTGTCATCCCGAGCGAAGCGAGGGATCTGCAGTCCTTAGCGGATGGCAGGAAACAGATTCCTCGTGGCTTCGCTCCTCGGCATGACAAGAGGATCGATTTCTTGCGATAAGGGCGGCCTCGGCCGCTGAGGTTACGTGATGGTATCTGACCTTTCAAAGAAGCGCGTAGCCGTCCTGGGCGCAGGAAAGATGGGCGGCATTCTGCTCAAAGCGCTTCTGGAAAAGCAGTTGTTTTCCACTAAGACGACCGTCGCCACCGTCCAGCACGAAGACAAGGCTCGCAATCTTAGCAAGAAGCTGGGAATTCCGGTGAGCACCGACAATCGGGCTGCAGCACGCCATGCGGACATCATTCTGGTCTGTGTCAAGCCGCAAATTGTCGACCAGGTAATCGAACAGATCCGTCCCAGCGTGACCAGGAACCAGATCATCATTTCAGTGGCCGCTTCGGTCCCGACCAGCCGGATCGAGCGGACGTTGAAGCGCGCCATGCCGGTCGTGCGGGCCATGCCGAACACTCCTTGCGTGGTCGGTTGCGGGATGACTGCCTTGTGCAAGGGAAAGTTCGCGACGGCAGAGCACCTGGAAATCGCGAGCACGCTGTTCGGGGTTGTGGGCAGAACCGTCGTTGTCGACGAGAAGCTGATGGACGCAGTGACCGGATTGTCGGCGAGCGGTCCTGCGTACATTTACATCATTCTGGAATCCCTTGCCGAGGCCGGCGTGAAAGTTGGGCTGCCTCGCGACGTCGCTACTCTTCTGGCCGCGCAAACGACCATGGGCGCGGCGACCGTGGTCCTTGAAACCGGCGACCACCCCGCGTTGCTCAAAGACGCAGTCACTACTCCAGCCGGGTGTACGGTGGACGGCATTCTGGAACTCGAAGAAGGCAAGCTGAGAGTAACGCTGATCAAAGCCGTAGTAAAAGCCGCACAGAGAGCCAAAGAGCTTGCGAACGGCTGAGCGCGAAAAATGGAGGCCGTGATAATCGGCGTCATCTCGGACACTCACGGCCTTCTCCGTCCTGAAGCCGTCGCCGCTCTGCAAGGGTCCGACTACATCATTCATGCCGGAGATATCGGCGACCCGCAAATCCTCGACCAGTTAGCCGCAATCGCACCACTAACTGCCGTGCGCGGGAATGTTGATCACGGCGCGTGGGCACGGAAAATTTCAACCACGAGTGTCCTTGAGGTCGGCGAGGTATCCATCTACGTGCTGCACATCCTGCAGGATCTCGACCTGAAGCCGGATGCAGCGAAATTCGCTGTGGTCGTCTACGGGCATAGTCACGTTCCCAAGCTGGAATCGAAGAAGGGTGTGTTGTACTTCAATCCCGGCAGCGCCGGGCCAAAGCGGTTCAAGCTGCCGGTGAGCGTGGGACGACTGACGATTGAAGGCGCTCAGATCGACGCCAAGATTCTCGTGCTCGAAACGAGCACGTAGGCCGGACGCCCTCGTCCGGGCAGTGAGCGAAGGTCACAGGGTTCGCCGTCCGCTACAATCGCCGTAGTGTCCATCCAGTTTCAGATTGAGTCTCGATCCGGGCGCGCCCGAACCGGCCGCTTGATCACGCCTCACGGCGCAGTCGAAACCCCCGTCTTCATGCCCGTTGGAACGCTCGCCTCGGTCAAGGGCGTGCCGCAGGACATTCTCGAGGAGCTCGGAGTTCAGATTCTTCTGGGGAACACTTATCACCTCTACTTGAGGCCGGGAGTCGAACAAGTCCGAAAATTGGGCGGGCTACATCGCTTCATGGCGTGGCCACGCGCGATCCTCACTGACTCTGGCGGCTTCCAGGTTTTCAGCCTGACGGATCTGCGCAAAGTCACGGAAGAAGGCGTGACGTTCCGCTCGCATCTCGACGGGTCCTCGCATTTCTTCAGCCCGGAAAGCGCAATGGATGCCCAGATCGGCCTGGGCGCGGACATCATCATGGCATTTGACGAATGCACCGAGTATCCGGCGGATGGGAAGCGGATGCGTGAGTCGATGGAGCTAACGCTGCGCTGGGCCGAGCGAAGCAAAAGGCATTTTGAAGAGCATAAAGTTGACGTTCCCTGGAATCACGCCGGGACAGCCGCCCTCGGCTGCCCGGGCGAGCAAAGCTCGCTAGCGACGCAGGCACTCTTCGGCATCGTGCAGGGCGGAATGGACCTCGCCCTGCGCAAAGAATCCGCCGAGCGGACGATCGAAATTGGCTTCCCCGGCTACGCCATCGGTGGCCTCAGTGTGGGCGAGCCGCGAGCCCTCACCCGGGAGGTCGTCGAATCCACGCTGGAGCATCTTCCCGCCGACAAGCCGCGCTACCTCATGGGAGTCGGCACACCCGAGGAAATCGTCGAATACGCCAACTTTGGCGTCGACATGATGGATTGCGTCCTGCCGACGCGAGCCGCTCGGCATGGGTTGCTATTCACCTCCGAGGGCAAAATCTCCATCAAACAGGCTCGCTATGCGGGCGATGAGGCCGCGCTCGACCCAAATTGCGGTTGCCGCGTGTGCCGTCGCTACTCCCGCGCCTACTTGCGGCATCTCTATGCGTCGAACGAGGTTTTGGCCCAGGTCTTAAATACCGTCCACAACCTGAGCTTCTACCTTGACACTATGCGAGCGGTGCGTCATTCTATTTAGCTTGGGAAAGAGGCCGGTTCTTCGTGTGTCCGGTCTCGACCGAAACCATAGCTCGGCATCCCCGGTTCGTGTCCGAAGCTGAAGGAATCTCCGGCCTCACAGCGCGAGAACTCCAGCGGTAAAATACAGAGCCAGTGCGCCACCAGGCGCGGCTCCAAATTGTTAGCGGAAGTGGATTCATAGTCTTCATATGAGTGTTACGCACTTATTGGCAATACAACTGGGCGGTGGCTCGGCAGGATGGCTGGGGTTTGCCCCGCTCGTCTTTATCTTTGCCATTTTCTATTTTCTGCTCATCATGCCGCAGCAGCGACGCCAGAAGAAGTGGCAGGCCATGCTGAACGATTTGAAAACGGGTGACAAGGTTGTAACGACCGGGGGCCTTCGAGGCACTATCGTTGCCCTTAAGGATGAGTACATCCACCTGCGGGTCCCTCCCGACAATTTGCGGATCGAAGTGAGCCGGGGCTCGGTGGCTTCGGTGACTACTCAAGAGGAAGCGGCAAAATGAAACTTGGGATTTTCAATTTTCAATGGTCAAGTGCCGGTTTGTCTCCGCGCTCAATTGGTCATTGGAAATTGGCGATCGGGAATCATTTTTCATGAATAAGAATCTGGGCTGGAAAGTTATCGTTATCGTCGCGACGCTGCTGTTTTTCGCGTTCGGCATTTTTGGACCGCCAGACAATTGGTCAGGCGGGCTGCTGACCGCATTACAAAACCGCATTCACCTCGGCCTCGACCTTAAAGGTGGCACTCACCTGATTCTGCAGGTGCAGGTGAACGATGCGGTCAATGTCGATTCGGACAACGCCGCCGAACGCCTCAAGGCTGATTTGCGGGCCCGCAAGATCAACTACACCGAAATCAGCAAACCCGATGCGGTCAACAATCCCGACAAGATTGTGCTGAAAGGCGTGCCCCCGGAGTCCCGCTCCGACCTCCTCTCCATCGTGCAGGATCGCCTCCCCGAATACGATCTGACCTCGGGCGCTGAGAACACCTGGACTGTTTCCATGAAGCCGCAGGCCCTGGCCGACCTGAAAAACCGCGCCGTCACCCAGGCGATTGAGACCATCCGGAACCGCATCGATCAATTGGGCGTCAGCGAACCCATCATCGAGGAACACGGACTCGGACAATATCAGATTCTGGTGCAGTTGCCTGGCGTGGACGACCCGGCGCGTGTGAAGGACATCATGCAGTCCACCGCCATGCTGGAAATCCGGCAATCTTTCGGCGGCCCCTACCCGAGCGAGCAACAAGCCCTGCAGGATAAAGGTGGAGTCCTGCCGCCCGATCAGGTACTGATGCCTGGCGGTCACAGCATTGGTACAGCCGAGGGCGGGCAAACCTGGTACTTGATCTCCCGGGCATCGGCGGTTACCGGCCGTGACCTTCGCGCCGCCGATCAGTCGCGCGACGAGAATGGCCAGCCCTCGGTTAGTTTCACTCTCACGGGCGAAGGCGGCCGTCGTTTCGCCAGCTTCACCGGCGCCCACGTTGGCGATAACCTCGCCGTCGTGCTCGATAACAAGGTGCAGGAAGTTGCCGTCATCAAAGACCAGATCCAGGATCAGGGCGTAATCAATGGGCGTTTCACCGAGCAGCAGGCCAAAGATCTTGCCATGATTCTCCGCTCAGGCGCCTTGCCAGCCGGCATCAAGTATCTCGAAGAGCGTACGGTGGGCCCGTCGCTGGGCAGCGATTCCATCCGCGCCGGAGTAACGGCAGCAGTGATTGGCATGCTGGCGGTCTTGATCTTCATGCTCGTCTACTACCACGCCGCCGGAATCAATGCGGACATCGCCTTGATTCTGAACTTGATCATCCTGCTCGGCTTCCTTGGTTTCAGCGGCGCGACCCTTACCCTCCCCGGAATCGCTGGAGTCATCTTGACCGTCGGTATGGGCGTAGACTCGAACGTACTGATCTTTGAGCGCATCCGCGAGGAACTGCGCAACGGCAAAACGCCGCCGTCTGCGGTGGAGCAGGGCTTCGGCCATGCCTGGATCACAATCGTGGATACGCACGTCACCACGATCGTTTCGGCAATCATTCTGTTCCTCTTCGGTACGGGTCCGGTGCGCGGCTTCGCAGTCACGCTCAGTTTCGGTCTGTTCGCGAATTTGTTCACGGCGGTTTTCGTCTCCCGCGTGATCTTCGACTGGTTGCTGACGCGCAAGCAGCGCGGCGAAGCATTGAGCATCGGGTAATGCACACGTAGCCCCGGACGCGTCGTCCAAAGTTTGAGAACCGGGGAAAAAGAAAAGGAGTTCTAAGCGGCGTGGAATTTTTTCGCAATCCAAACATAGATTTCCTCGGCAAGAAGTGGTACTTCCTCGCCTTTTCGCTGGTCTTCAGCGTCGCCGGCGTCTTCTCCATGCTCTTTTGGCACGGGATCCCTTACGGCGTCGACTTTCGCGGCGGCACGCTCGTCTATGTGAAGTTTGCCCAGACGCCAGACAACAACGCGATCCGCGCTTCCATGGACCGTGCCGGGCTCCACAATGCCCGGATCCAAAGCTATGGTTCACCCGGAAGCAACGAAGTGCTCATTGATGTCTCCGAGCAGGAGACCAGTGAACAGGCGCTCGACCGGAGCAAGACCCAGATTATCAACGCGCTGGAATCGAATGCGCCTGCCGATAAGCAGGATCTGAACAACTCGGGTTTCCTCACCATCAAGAACTATCTCATGCAGAAGGACCCGCTCCGGCTGGGCACCGATGCGGAGCAGCGATATACAGCTCAGGCGCAGGCCATCGTTAATTACCGCGACAAGGTGAAAGGCGGCGTGCTGCATTCCATGGACGAACTGAAGGCGGCGGCCGACCCGGCGGTGGTGGCCTCTATGCCGGACGGATTTTTTCTCTCCAATTTTGGTGTACGCAACGTAGAAATCGTCGGACCACAGGTGGGAGCGCAGTTGCGCAAGCAGGCTTTGCTGGCGACAGTTTACTCGCTGGCCGGCATGTTGATTTACCTGGCCTTCCGCTTTGAATGGATTTACGGCGTCGCCGCCGTTGTCACCGTGTTCCACGACACCCTGATCACCGTGGGCGCGTTTTCCCTTCTGAATAAAGAAATTTCGTTGACCGTAATCGCTGCCATTCTGACCCTGATCGGTTATTCCAACAACGACACCATCGTGGTTTTTGACCGCATCCGCGAAAACCTCAAGCTGATGCGGCGGGAGAAGCTGTCGGACATCGTCAACCGCAGCATCAACCAGACCCTGAGCCGGACCATCTTGACAGCGGGTTTAACATTCCTGACAGTCTTGGCCCTGTATCTGTTCGGCGGCGAAGTGTTAAAGGGCTTCTCTTTTGCCCTGGTAATCGGTATCTTGATCGGAACTTATTCCTCGATTGCCATTGCGGCGCCGATTCTCGTGGCCTATCAGGATTGGCGGTCGAATCGGGGAAAGCCACCGGTTATGGTTCCCCTCGCCAAAGACGCAAATCGCCGGGAAAAGGTGAAGGCAAAGGCCTAATCCGCCACCAGCGTGGTATGGCGTGCATAAGTTTGTGATTAGTCGGGATTTGAGGTAGTATCGTCCGGTTTTCCATTTGGTCGCCGCGGGCCGCGAATGCCGGGGAGCAAACAGGGCGCAGTCGGTGTCTAAAGGGTAGTTAGGGTCTGGTGTAGGAGAAACGTTATGTTTGAAGACAGCCTGATAGAGTCCGGTGGAAGGCTCAAGACGAAACGAGGCATTTGGACTTTCCTCTCGTTCATTCTTGAAGCCGTTCTGGTCGGAGTATTGGTGCTCATACCTCTGCTGTTCACCGAAGCTCTGCCCAAGACGCAGTTGATGACCTTTCTAGTGGCGCCGCCCCCGCCCCCGCCTCCACCCCCGCCCGCTGCGGCTCCAGTCAAGGTCGTAAAGCAAGTGCAGACCAATATCATCAACAACCAGTTGCGCACGCCCACCAAGATTCCCGAGAAAGTACAGATGATTAAGGAAGATGAAGCGCCACCGCCAGTCATGTCAGCCGGTGTAGTTGGCGGCGTTCCCGGCGGCATTCCCGGTGGACAGATGGGTGGCGTCATCGGCGGCATCATCAGCTCCACGCCGGTCGCAGTGCCTAAGGTCGCTACACCGCAGCGCGTCCGCGTGTCCCAGGGTGTGACCCAGGGACTGCTGATCCGCAAGATACAGCCGAACTATCCACCTTTGGCCCGGCAAGCGCGCATCCAAGGTAGTGTGCTGTTGCAAGCCGAGATCAGCAAAGACGGAACCATCGAGAATCTGCATCTTATAAGTGGACACCCGATGCTGGCGCCCGCGGCCATCGAAGCCGTCAAGCAGTGGAAGTACAAACCGTACATTCTGAATGGCGAGCCGGTCGAGGTGGAAACGCAAATTACGGTGAACTTTACCCTGTCCGGAGGTTAAACCCGAGGCAGCGAGACTTTCTGAGAGCGCATAGGTGTAGCAGACGAGTTTGAGGACAGCTGTCTCCCCCAATCCTTTCTTACGCTGACTAGGGAGCGGGGCGGTCCGCGGAATTCAAGCCTGTACCCTCGGCCTGCGAATCCGAATAGTTTTTCGCACTACAGATCAGCAAGCGGCAAGCGATTACCAGATTTCTGAGGAGGAAAAAGCAACTCATGTTCGCAGCCCATGTAGCAACCCATGCCCTAAGTCACATGTCCACCATGGCGGTCTGGCTGTTCCAGGACCAACCCGTGGCCTGGGACCCGATCTCGCTATGGAAACAGATGGGATTCATCGCGAGGGCCGTGGTCGTTATTTTATTCGTCATGTCCGGTTGGTCCATCGGCGTAATGATTGACCGCGCCATGGCTTTCAGCGCGGCACGCAAGCAATCGCGGGCATTCGCTCCCGCTGTAGCTGGCGCTCTGCGTGACGGCAAGATCGACGAGGCCATCAAAGTCGCCGAGCGCAACAAGAAGAGCCATCTGGCCAAGGTCGTGACCGCCGGCTTGATGGAATTCCGGGCCCACCAGGAAAGTGGCGAGATTCCGGGCGAAACCATCGAAGCCTCCAAGCGCGCCCTGGAGCGCACCGAGGCCATCGTCCACGCCGAGCTTAAGCGCGGCCTCGGCGGATTGGCTACCATTGGCTCGACCGCTCCCTTCGTCGGGCTGTTCGGCACGGTGATGGGCATTCTGAACGCCTTCAAAGGTATCTCGGAACAGAAGGCCACCGGTCTTGGCGCCGTCGCCGGCGGTATTGCCGAAGCGCTGGTGACCACCGCCGTCGGACTGTTCGTCGCCATCCCGGCCGTGATGATGTTCAACTACCTGACCGGCCGTGTGGAAGCTTTCGACGTGGAGATGGATAACTCCTCGAGCGAATTGATCGATTACTTCCTCAAGCGGCGGGGCGTACGCCGGTCCTAGTCACTGAGCAAGACTGGTTTTCGACCTTGAGTTGCTGACCGGCGCCGAAGGATTGCTTCGGTGCCGCGTCTTAACCTCCCTGGGCCCGAGAGCCGGTTTACTGGTCAGTCCGACGAGGAATCCTGGTGCGCAGGAGAGTAGATTATGGCAATTAGCAAGAGAAACGAAGGAGCCAAGGTCAACTCCGACATCAACGTCACCCCCATGGTGGACGTGATGCTGGTGCTGCTGATCATCTTCATGGTGATCACGCCCATGTTGCAGAAGGGCGTGAGCGTGGACCTGGCCAAGGTCAACAATCCGTCTCAGATGCCGGACGCCGACAAAGAAGACGCCCTGATTGTAGCCGTCATGCGCGATGGCCAGGTGTTTTTCGGCAACGACAAGACTCCGCCCGACCAGTTGACGCAGAAGGTCAAAGACCGTCTGGCCAATCGCATCAATAAGATGGTTTTCGTCCGCGCCGATGCCCGTGCGAAGTTTGGTTCGGTTGTCGCAGTCGTGGACAACGTGCGCGCCGCGGGCGTAGACCAATTGGGTCTGCTCACGGATCAGAAAAAAACCACGGGAACTCCGCCACCGTCACCGACTGGCGGGCAATAGAGGAGCTTGATATGGGAATGACAGCTGGAGGAAGCGGCGGGGGGCAAAGCGCCGTCATTAACGTTACGCCGCTCATTGACGTGCTGCTGGTGCTGCTGATCATCTTCATGGTGATTACGCCGTTGACCCCAAAAGGACTGGATGCGCTTGTACCCCAGCCGCCACCGCCGAATGCCCCCAAGAACAACACGCCCGATCGCACCATAGTGGTGCAGTTGATCGATCGCGGAGCCGGCCAGGAGCCGGGGGTTAAGATTAACAACGAAGACACAACATGGGACGGTCTGCAGGGACGCCTGACGGATATCTTTAAAACTCGCGCCGAAAAAGTGATGTTCGTCAAGGGCGACGACAATGTTCCGTTTGCCGACGTGGCCAATGTCATTGACATCGCCCACGCGGCGGGCGTAGACAAGGTTGGTCTGATTACCGCCAAGATCGAAGCTGGCGGTTAGGCAAAAGCGCGCGGAAGTTTTCATTTACAGAGTTCGGACGCGCCGTCCGGCGTGACCTCAAGTCGGCTGCGGTGGTGCGGTTGTGCGCTGGCTCGAGCGTCACAAGTTTTTGTCAGATCCCGGGAAATCCTGGTGAGGGAGAGTCATAAGGCAATGAAAAAAAGTGTGCGGGTGCTGGCACTCATGGCGGTCGGCTTAACCCTGTTGTCCGCAGCTGGCTGCGACAAGCTGAGGGCGCGCGACCAGCTGAACAAGGGAGTGGCATCCTACAAAAATGCCCGGTATGAAGAAGCTATCGATCACTTCCAACAGGCAGTCACACTCGACCCCAGCCTGCTGAATGCCCGGCTCTATCTGGCGACCGCTTACGCTCAGCAATACATTCCAGGAGTCGATGCCGAAGATAACAACCGCTTGGGGCAGCAGGCTATTGATCAATATAAAGCCGTGCTCGACCGTGATCCCAAGAGTATCAACAGCGTCAAGGGAATCGCCTACATTTACCTCCAGATGAAGAAGTTTGACGACGCCAAGGCGTACTATCGCAAGGCTCTCGACATCGATCCCAATGACCCCGAGCCCTACTACTCGGTCGGCGTGATCGACTGGACCCAAACCTATCAGCCGCGCATGGAAAAGCGCGCTGCGCTGGGGCTGAAGCCGGATGAGCAATTGAATCCCAAGGACAAGAGTCAGAAGGCGGCCTGCGAAGAGCTCAAGCAAAAGAACTGGGCCAATATTCAGGACGGTATCGATGCTCTCAACAAGGCGCTGCAGTTGCGGCCTGATTATGACGATGCCATGGCGTACATGAATCTGATGTACCGCGAAAAAGCGGACGTCGAATGCGACGATCCCGCGGCGCGTGCGGCAGATCTGAAAACTGCCGACGAATGGGTCGATAAGACCATGGCCACAAAAAAGGCCAAAGCCGAGAAACAGCCTGGAGCGCAAGGCATCACCATGGATCAACCTAAATAAGATCAACCTAAATAAGTTCAACCTAAATTAAGATCAACCGAAGTAAGAACTGCCTCAGTAAGCATCAACCCAGGGAAAACAACCGAAGGATTTTTCTGCCCATAAAACCCGTCCGCGAAGGAGGGGTTTCTGTTTTGCTCGATTTGATTTGCGGCTCGCTGTCCTTTAATCTGGTTTTCAGGCTCGAGTTCTGGCATCGCTGCTTAACGTTTTGAGTTCGTGCTTGCAAGCAACTAGGCTGTGAAATCCCTCATCCATTACCTCTGACTTGGCATGTTCATTTTGACTCTCAATCCGGGTGAGTCCGCTTTCGTCCGCTGTACTCTCTGCGAAAATCTGAACCTGATGGTAACCAACGAAAAAGAGAGTGATGTAAAACTCCAGTTCAATACCAAGGATGATCAACTGGACGCGGAGTGCATCCAGTGCAAGCAGCATTACGTCTGGACCCCCGCCTCCGTCGCCATCGTCAAGCCTTCGGAACATTCGAACTAGGCCCCCTAGGGGCAGGCGCGCCCGTGAGTCACCCTGGGACCAGTGCCTTCGGTCACGTGATCCGGCCGGCCCTCTCCCGGTAACATAAGCTTTGGCGTTGTCCGAGGAGATCGACCTATGAAATGGAAGCTGGACCGCATCATCAGCGTGGCCACTCTGGTCACATCCGTGGCGGCGCTATTCCTCGTACTGAAGAAACCGGCGCCGGTGGCGCCGCCGCAGTCGCCTGCCGCAGCCGCCGCCAATGTGCAGTCGCTCGAGAACAAACTGGAGCAGTTGGAGCAGCCTAAGAATCCTGGCGATGCGCCTGCCCAGGTCCGCTTCAGCTCGGACGAAATCACCGCTGCGCTGGCACAGGCAGCCGCGGCGCTTCCCGCGGCCATGCCCGCTTCCGCCGCGATGGCTTCCGGGACGAGTCCCGCTGCAGCCGGCCAGAACAGTCCTGGTCTTCCTACTTCGGTTCCGTCTTCGCCCGATGCAGCCATCGGCGAGGGCGAGCCTGAAGTCAAGGACTACAAGGTCAACTTCGATGGCGACGTCGCCCGCGGCCAGTTTGTCACCCAGATTGGCGGCAAGGATGTGTACGTCACGCTCGCCGGACACCTCGGCTCCAAAGACGGCTACGCAACCTTCGAACCCACCGAGTTCAAGGTGGGCGACTTGAATGTTCCAGTGTCGCTGGTCAGCGGCGCCCTGCAGAAGAAACTTGCCGAGCAACGCGACCGCTTGAAGCTGCCAAACGATGTTGGCGACATCAAGGTCGAGAACGGCCAACTCGTGGCCACACAAAAATAGTTTGGCGAAGCATCCCGTAGAACTCACCGGGACGGGGGGACGACGGGACGTTCCCTATTTTTTGGCTGGTGCCCCAGGTTCGCGCCCGTTCAATGGATGTTCAGTCTCATAACACCCGTTCTCCGGGCGCTAACCTGAGTTTCACCGTATTCTGAAGGGAGACAAGCGTACATCGTTTTGCGCCAGCGGGGCCGCTCGCTCCGTCGCACTTTGCGTTTCCCAATTTGGGAATCAACCCCGAACTCCGTCCACTTTCCTGTTGATCTCACCCCTTCATTTCCGATATTATAGAAATGCACTGGTTATCTACAAGATAATCAACGTTCTTTGACAACCTGACGAGGGCGCAGCTCCTGGCCGTGCCAACCGCTGAGTCCGAGCCCCATGACGAAGGCGAAAAGCTTCGTCCGGCTCGTTATCCCAAAGCGGGAGCGCAAGCCACCAACGAACACGATAACTCCAATGTTTAGAATATTTTGCCTCTAACTACCTTTAGAACCATAGATCTAGGAGGCAAGAAAGATTCCGACCCTTTGTTTTCTAGATTTTGCGCCAAAACAGAGAGTTTTTTTAAGGGAAATTCTGCACCAGAATGTGTGCATGAAGACCTTGGTCCCTGGCTTTACTGGCCGGGGGTGCCTTGGAAGAGCGGGTACAAGCGGTCTCCGATGACGCGATAGATCACGAAGGCGCTGCCGGCGTCGGAGACCTCGCGGAAAAGAAGTTCGGCTCGCCCGTCTCCGTCGACGTCGACTGCATCGATCAGTTCAAGCCTCGGGATGGCGTCCATGTGCTGGGTGTCAGTTATGTTCGCGAGGGACTTGTGGAGTTCGCCGTTCACGTCTTCGCGAGCCACCAGGGTGATCATGTATTGTTGGTCGGGAGCGCCAGTCGGTTTTCCGTGAGAGCTTTGCGGCATGCGCGCGTTGGCCGTCAGCACCAGTTCCGGCTCGTTGATATCGGCCAGATCAAAAACGCGCAACTGCACGTCTTCGAAAGTGGGCTGCACCTGCTTTGCGGCCGCGGCTTTGCTCCGCGGAGAAGACGAGTGGATGGGTTGCCCGGTTGAGCTTGCCGATCCGAGTTGTCCGGCGCGGGCGCGGATTTCGTCGGCCGCGATCGCGAGCATCTTCTTGCGGAACTGTTGTTCTTCCTCCGGCTTCATGGTGTAGGTGTAGGGAAGGAGATCGGGTCCGTGCGAGTCTGAGATGGCGGGAATCAGCTGGATCTGGCTGGCGGACTGGGTTGCGGACGAAGCGGCGGGGCTCGTCGAGGCGCTGCTCGGAGGAGCTGTTGGAGCGCTGGCGGCAGCTTTCACCGACCCTGCAGCCGGTGTCTTCTGCGGTTGCTCGGGCGGCGCCGGAGCCGGCTTGCCGCGCTTGAGCACTGGGCGGTCTTTATCCTCGGGAGGTGTGGTGTCTTGCGTCGGTTCCTGCGCGGATGGAATTGACGGAGAGGAAGATGCCGGAGCGGCCGGTGATGGCGCGGCTGGTGGCACGCCAGATGAACCCGACGGCGTCGACGGCGGCGGCGTAGCAGGTGACTCGGGCGGCTTGGGCTTTTCGCTACCTGCCCGTCGCAGCACCGGCGGACCTTCGTCCTCGTTCATGCCGCGAGGCGTCGACGGCGGCGGCTTCTTCACTGCGTTCTTGGCTTTGATCGAAGCGGCGGTCTGCCAGGTGCCTTCGGCCATCCACTCGGTGGGTTCGTTTGCGTCCTTCTTTTGCAGGGCGCCGGTCACGGTAAACAGTCCCTGGGAAACTCCAGTGAGGATGCCTTCATAAACGGTATCGGCCCACAACGCCATGGGCAGGGGAGCAGCCTTGTACGCGCCCGCATCATAGTATTTGCCGTCAATCAGGATAGTGATCGGGATCAGGTGCGCTTTGCCATTGGGCGCGAGCTCCAGCAGGCCGAGGGCGCGCGGTCCTTTGCTGGTCTTGGCGTGGCTGGCCTGGCCGGCGGCAATTGGCGGCAGGGCCGCTGGCAGAAAAACGGCCAGGGTGCAAACGCCGGAGATGACGCGCCACCGCGTGGTGCGGTATAACGATGGACGAGAAGTTGAGCGAGAAAGAGAGGCAGCCGCCATGGATATCAATGATAAAGCCCCGGAGTTCACTTTGCCTGACCAGAATGGCGACCCGGTGTCGCTGAAGGATTTTCGCGGGAAGTACGTTGTGCTGTATTTCTATCCCCGGGCCGACACGCCGGGATGCACCATCGAGGCGTGCGAGTTTCGCGATTCCTTCAAAAGGACGGAGAAGATTGGCGCCGTGGTGCTGGGGGTTTCGCCGGATGAGCCGAAAGCTCTGAAGAAATTTGAGGATAAATTCGGGCTTCCGTTTACCCTGCTAGGCGACGCCGACAAGAAAGTCTGCAATGCCTACGGCGTGATCCAGGAAAAGAACATGTATGGAAAGAGGGTGATGGGAGTGGCACGGACTACGTTCATCATTGGTCCGGACGGGAAGATCAAACACATCTTCCACAAAGTGAAGCCCGAAGGCCATGCCGAGGAGGTGCTGGCGTATCTAAAGAGTGCGGCAAAGGGAGTGGCTTAGGAAGCCGGTTTGCTGCGGTGCAGTTTGCCTGGTTGTGCCGCCCGAGGAGGGCCAAATGAGTGGGCCACCACGCTAACTCTGTGACTGGAAGAGGCTTCGCGACGGAGAGGAATCCTGTTGACACAGCCAGGAAGTTCTGCCAGAATTTGGGCAGTTTTGGCGGGTTGGTTTCGGTCAAACAGCCGGCCTGGAGCGGGAAGTAGCCTATCCACGGTGAACCTCGCAGGCGGCGAGTTGCAGCAAATTCCCGGGAATGTTTAATACCTGACTCATAAGGATTTCCCCCCTCCAGCGTTAGCCCCCGATGTACTCATGGGACTTTGTGTCAACAGGATCAAAGACTTCAACCACGACTCCGGCGTCATCAGGCAGTACAATTTTGTGGGTCGGAGCTGGCAGCAGTTTCGCTAAGGAGAAAATCTCCATGACTACTGGAATACGAAGCGGGAGCCAGATTTCGCGGCCGCGGCCGCGATCCGTAAACGCCAGGTTGGCCTGGGCCATGCTGATTGTGCTGGTCTTCGCAACCCGGCTGACCCAAGCGCAGGGGTTCACCGTGCTATACGCTTTTGGCAACGGGAAAGACGGCGGCACTCCCTACTCGGATTTAGTTCGGGATTCGGCAGGGAACCTCTATGGCACTACATTCTCTGGGGGCACAGCCGGCGACGGTACGGTGTTCACGCTGGATGCGACTGGCAAGGAAACCGTGCTTTACAGCTTTCAGGGGGGTGCGGACGGGGCTCTTCCCGTCGCGGGATTGATCCGTGGCGCTAAGGGCGAACTTTACGGCGCCACTGTCGAAGGCGGGGCCGCCGGCCATGGAACCATCTTCAAGCTGGACGCGACCGGGACGGAAATCGTTTTGCATCATTTCAAGAGCGCAGATGGAAGTTACCCTGACGCAAGCTTGTTGCGGGACGCGTCGGGCAACCTCTATGGCGCCACTCTCGAGGGTGGCGCTTCCAACGTCGGAACGGTCTTCATGCTGGGTAGGAACCGCGAGGAGACGGTGCTGCACAGCTTCACGGGAGCGGACGGTAGATTTCCCTACTCCTACGGTGGCCTGATCCGGGACGCAAACGGCAATTTCTATGGCACCAGCCTGGCGGGTGGCGCATCGGACCAGGGTGTCGTGTTCAAACTGAATGCTGCGGGCAGAGAGATTATTCTCCACACCTTCACCGGAGGAACTGACGGAGGCTATCCTTATGCCGGTTTGGTCATGGACGAGAAGGGCAACCTCTATGGCACCACTTACATGGGCGGCGCGTCCGGCCAAGGTACGATATTCAGAGTGACGCAGGGCGGGAAGGAAACGGTCCTCTACAGCTTTACGGGTGCGGCGGACGGGGGAAATCCGGCGGCACGCCTGCTGCGCGACAAGAAGGGGAATTTTTTCGGCACCACGTATTACGGAGGCGCTTCGAACTCCGGAGTAGTGTTCAAGCTGGACAAGAATCATAACTTGACAGTGCTGCACAGCCTTAACTATGCCAACGACGGTGGCTACCCCACGGCGCGCTTGATCCGGGACGCGAATGGCAACCTCTACGGCACGGCTTCAGCCGGCGGCGCCTCGAATCGCGGAACCGTGTTCCGGATTGCGCTTTCTAACTGAGACGGCGGAACCGGCAACTGGCCAGCCGCCGTGTGTTTCTACTTCACGGTTGCTGTCGTAGTGGTCGTAAAGATCAAAGCCGTTTCGGCGGGAACCGAAGCTTCCTCTTTCCCGGTTGCCGCCGCAACTCCGGTGCCAGCGCCTGCGCCCACGGCCGTGCCGATCAGGGCGCCTTTTCCGCCTCCTGCCACGCCACCGATGAGAGCGCCGGCCGCGGCCCCACCGCCGATCTTCTCGACGTTGCCCTTGGTGTGGCTCTTGCCTTTCGCGCGGTAAGCCGTGGTCGAGATGGGAACTGCCTGGCCGTGAATCTCTACCGAGGTCAGCCGCAGCGTTAATTCGCCGGGATCGTGCAGGCGTCCACTGGATTTCGCGTGGGTTACCTTGCCTTTGACTGGTGCGCCCGTCTCGGCCATGGTCTTTCCTTTGACCGTCAGGTTGTGGGCCAATGTGCCGTGAAATGTTTGGCCAGTCTTGGCGGTTTTTGAGTTGATTCCCGTGGCCAGCCGCACCGACACTTTGGCACCTGAAGGTATGGTGTCCGCTGCGGCCGCGGTTACCAGCAGCAACAGCACGGATGCAATCTTCTTGCCGAGCATTATTCTGCGGATCATGGCCTCTCCTAAAGGTATGAGCGGGTCGATTGAAGGGTCAGAGACTTTCCATGACAATAGACAAAAGCAGGTTTGGAGTCTTGTAGCGAAAGTTCCATGATCCGATTGGCCTTTTGGACAGGAGAGGAAATGCAGCCGGCTCGCGAATGCAGGGGGTCCGGGATTTGACTGCCGCCATTGGCGAGCTTCGAAGCGCGTTGTCACGTGAGTTCTACGATCGCGATCCGCGGCGGGTTGGCCGCGAATTGCTGGGCAAAGTGTTGGTGCGGAGAGAGCGACGTCGGCTTCGGACGGCTCGCATCGTGGAAGTCGAAGCCTACCTCGGAAAAGACGATCCCGCGGCACACTCGTTTGCCGGGCGCACGGCGCGCAATGCGGTGCTGTTCGGGCCTCCTGGCTATGCTTACGTTTATTTCATTTATGGCAATCACTACTGCCTGAATGTATCGTGCTTGCCCGATGGGACAGCTGGCGGGGTTCTGTTTCGCGCGGTGGAACCGCTGGCGGGGATTGAAGAGATGGCACGGCTGCGAAGAGTAACGGTCAGCGCGCCTCGCGACTTGCGCAAGCTAACCAGCGGGCCGGGCCGGTTGGCGGAGGCGTTCGGCATCACTCGCGAAAGGGACAACGCGAAAGACCTGACCAGCGCCCGGTCCGACCTGTTCATCGCGGACGACGGATACCGGGTTCGTCGGATTCTGACCACGCCACGAATCGGCATCACCAAGGCGGCGGGGCTTCCGTTGCGATATGTGATAGCGGGAAATGAGTTTGTGTCGGGACCGAAGGTGCGGAAATTGCCAACGCCTTAAACCATCAACCACAAAGGACACGAAGGTACACAAAGGGTTACCGGCTATTTTTATGTTCTTGGCGTGGTTCAAGGCAGCAAGATGTTGTCGATCAGCCGGGTGTTTCCCACGAAGGCGGCCACGGCAACGAGGGCACCGCCGGTGAACTGTTGTATGAGATCGAGCGTGGCGGGATCCACGATCTCGAAGTAGTCCAGGCGGACGGCGGGCTCCTGCGCCAACACCTGTTTCCCTACGGCAATCAACTCGATGGCACTTCGCTCGCCTTGATCGAAGCGACTCTTGACCTCAGTCAATGCACGGTGCAGCACTAGCGCGGCCTTGCGTTCCTGCGGGCTGAGGTAAGAGTTGCGCGAACTCATCGCCAGGCCATCCGGCTCGCGCACGATGGGGCAGACAACGATCTCGACCGGGAGATTGAGATCCTGCACCATGCGGCGGATGATCGTCGCTTGAGCTGCATCTTTCTGCCCGAAGAAAGCAAGGTCGGGTTCCACGATGTGAAAGAGCTTGGCGACGACCGTCGTCACGCCGCGGAAATGGCCCGGACGCGACTGGCCACACAACTTCTCGCTCAGGCCTTCGACGGTGACATAGGTGACGGCTCCGGCGGGATACATTTCTTCCGGCGTGGGTGCGAAGAGAATATCTACCGCTTCTTTTTCCAACAACTCACGGTCAGGCTCGAAGGTTCGCGGATATTTGGCTAAGTCTTCATTCGGTCCAAACTGCAGAGGATTTACGAAGAGGGAGACTGCAACCACGTCGCATCTCGCTTTGGCCGCGCGCACCAGGGAGAGATGGCCTTCGTGCAACGCGCCCATGGTGGGGACGAAACCCAATCGATGCCCTTCGCGGCGCGCCACACGCGAGGCGGCGCGCATGTCGCCGATGGTCTGGCAGATTCTCATTCGGGTTGTGGGCTTTCGGTTTTCAGGCGGACGGAACCCAGTTTATGGCTACCTGCATGCTTTCCAATGCTCCGGCAACCAAGGCCCGATTCTTTCGCAGCTTGGCCTTGTCGCCGTCAGAAGCGCTCGCACTCAGCTCTTGAATCGCAACCACCCGCCCATAGGGCCATGCCGAAGCGGGCAGCCTGGCAAGCGCTTCAGGCAATTTGTCCGGATCCACGATCTGCTGTTCGTTGTTGCTGACGTCGAGTAGTCCAACGCCGTCTACCCTGATGATCAAGTACGGATTTCGCCAGGCCTTCATATCCTGCATAGCCGTATATTTTTGCGGATCGGCTGCCGGGATTTGCTGGATACGAGCCTCTGGGCTGGTTGCCGCAGCCGTTTCTTCCGGCGCCCTGGGCGGTTTGGAACAAGCAGGAAGCACGGCCAGGCTCACGACCAAAGCACTCAGACACAAATATCTCATTTCAACAGTTTACTATCGCCGCATCCCCCGTTTGCGTTCCAGCACGGTTTCCAGGGCCTGCTGCGTTTCCTTGGATAGATGGTAGGACTCATTATCCGAGGGATACTGATGCGAGATCACATCCTCGCGGAAGGCGTGCACGGCGTCGGTTATAAGCGCGCCAGCGTCGCCGTAGCGTCGAACGAACTTGGCGGACGGAGTGAAAGTGAGGTTGAGAATGTCGTGGAAGACTAACACCTGACCATCGCAGTCCGGGCCCGCCCCGATGCCGATGGTGGGAGTCGCAACCTCCGCCGTGATCATGGCGGCCACCTCTCGAGGTATGCCTTCGAGAACCAGGAAGGCTATGCCGGCGCGGTCAAGAGCCACGGCGTCGCGCATGAGCTGTTCGATTTCGGCCAGCGACTTCCCCTGAACCTTGTAGCCACCCATAACGTTCAGTGACTGCGGAGTCAAGCCGATGTGGCCAGCCACCGGAATTTCGGCGTCGATTACGCGGCGAATCAGATCAGCGCGTTTCTCGCCGCCCTCGATCTTCACCGCTTCGGCTCCCGCCTCTTTCATGAAGCGGGCCGCGTTGCGCACCGCGTCGTCCGCGCCCACATGGTAAGAACCGTAGGGCATGTCGGCCACGAGCAACGCCTGCTTCACACCACGCCGCACGGCTTTGGCGTGATGAAGCATTTCGTCCACCGTGACGGAGAGCGTGTCCGGGTAGCCGAGCATAGTCATGGCCAGCGAGTCGCCGACCAGAACAATATCGATGGAAGCCTCGTCCACCAGACGCGCGCTGGCATAGTCGTAGGCGGTCAGGCAGGTGATGGGTTGATGTTGAACTTTCTTTTCTCGAAGGGAAGCGACAGTAATCTTGCGGCGAGGTTCGCCGATTGGTGCGAGACTCACGATGTCCTCCAGTGCCCCTCCGCCTTGGCGGATAGAGCCCGTACACATCTTGGATGCTGCTGGGGCTATTGTAGACCCGAAACGGGGGATTCGTCGATGGGGGGTAGAGGTGTCGAAGGTACCGTGGAATTGCGCGGTACCGGGTAATGTAAGATATCCCGAGTACGTCTTACTTAGTGGTAAGATGATGGTACGATGAAAGCTTATCGCACAGTCATCAGTTCCAAGGGGCAAGTCGTGATTCCGGCCGAGTTGCGTGAGCAGTTCGGGTTGAAAAAGGGAACGCCTGCGACCTGGATTGAAGAGAAAGGCCGTCTGGTGCTGACACCTATCACGGAACGGCGGCTGGATGAAATCATGGGATTTCTCAAGCCGAAGCCGGGCGAGCCATCCATGTTTGAGGAATTGTTCGCGGAGCGAGAGCGCGAACGCAGGCGAGGGAAGTAGTGACGGCAGCCTCCCGCGGCACCCAGCGCCGATACGTGCTCGATGCGAACGCCCTAATAGGTTTCTTTGAAAATCGTTACGGCGCCGCTCAAAGAGTTCGACACTTGCTGGACGAAGCCGTACGCCAGGACGCGCCTCTGCTGATGTCGGCGGTGAATTGGGGCGAAGTCTTCTACATCGCATGGCGACTCCATGGCGAGGCGAAGGCATGGGAAGCCGAAGCCAGGTTACAGGAGTTGCCCGTGACGGTCATCAGTGTGGATCAGGAACGAGCCTCACGGGCCGGAGCGCTGAAGCAGAAACACAGCCTGGGTTACGCCGACGCGTTTGCCGCCGAACTGGCCATTGAACGCGGCGCCTGGCTGATCACGGCCGATCCGGAGTTTTCGAAAGTTGGGAAGGCGCTGGCAGTTTATTCGCTTCCGCGGCATGAGAAGTAGAACGCCGAGTGTTCTTGCAGCAGCTACCGGCCTCGCTTGCGCCTCACGTTAGCCCGTAGCCAAGCGGCGTATGCCCCTGCGTCGAGGGTGCCTGCCGCAAGGTCCAAGACGGCCTGAGTAGCGTCTTCCTCGTTTGCATTGAAGTCGAAGCCGTGAAGTTCGAGGAACAGCACACCGACAACGAAACCAGTCCGCTTGTTGCCATCGACGAAAGGATGGTTGCCGACGATACCGACTGTGTAAAGAGCGGCCATTGCGACGCTGTCGGCGTAGGCATGGTGTTGGCGAGGACGAGCCAGAGCAGACTGCAACAGTCCGCGGTCACGCAATCCTGTCGCGCCGCCGTGGATGGCTACAAGACGGCCGTGGATCGCCAGGACGTCGCGTTCCTCGATCCAGAGCGGTTCTTTCGTTTTCACTTTGCCAGCGCATGGAGCGTGTTGCGGTAGCGACTCATGATCTGGTCGGCCTTTCTCATTTTCTTCTCAAATGCCGGATCGTATGGGGTTAGACGATAATCCCCGTCGGCCGACTCGATCAGAAAAAGCCGCTCTCCGTTCCCCGTGCGCAGGCGACCAATCACTTCCTTGGGCAGGACTACGCCGAGCGAGTTGCCGAACTTGCGGACCTTGAGTTCAACCATGTCATGTTCTCCAGTTATTACAATTGTAATAACGTTCGCCCGATCGTGCAAGTGGGGGTGCTGTCGCGTTGATAGTGGAGCAACGTGGAGGACCTATTCTGAGGCCTAACGTACTTGCTTAGTGCGGACAAAATTGCATAATTAACCTAGAGAACATATCCAGCGGCCTACGAAACGTTCGAACGGCAGTTAGGAAGCAGCGGAGAGCCGGCGCTGACCGTTGCGCCGGCCCCTGATGCGCGCATAACCCTGAATGCGGCCGCCGCCAGACTGATGGAAAAAGCCGGGGTGGCGGCCGAGGTCGAACAGCTGAAATCGTTGCTTCATGCTTTGGGTGTCAGATAGTCGAGCTGCGCTCGACAGGACAACCGAGGGCGGCTCTCCCACGTGATTCATGCGCTGGCGGCTTCCTGATTTCCCAGCGGGAGGAAATACTGGGTCCCTTTGATCGGGGCGGAGACCTTTCGGAGGAGTTCCTGCAGGTCTTCGTTGCGCTCGACGAAATCGATTTCCGAGGTGTTCACGATCAGCAGGTCCGACGATGTGTAATGGAAAAAGAAGTGTTCGTAGGCCTTGATCACTTCCTCTAGATACTCTTCGTTAATCGCCTTCTCTCCGGGTGCATTCTTTTTCCTCAAACGCTTTTTCAGTACGTCGGGCGTGGCTTGCAAATAGATGACCAGGTCGGGTGTGGGGAGTTGCTCGCGAAAATAGTTGTAATAGCGGTTGTAGGTTTCGAGTTCCTGGTCGGTGAGGTTGAGGCATGCGAAGAGCTTGTCTTTTTCGAAAACGAAGTCAGTGACCACGGATTTTTGAGATCGAGGTCCAAGGTCGAGCGCGCGGAGCTGTTCGAAGCGGCGGATCAGAAACGCGAACTGCGCCTGGAACCCCGCACCCCGCTCGCCTTCGTAAAAGGCGCGAAGGAAGGGGTTGTCTTCCGCCTCCATGACGCGCTGGGCATTGAGCCGGTCGGCCAAAACTCTCGTCAGAGTGCTCTTTCCGACGCGTATGGGACCTTCTACTGCGATGTAGCGGGGCAGTTCGAAAAGATTGGCCATGGGCTAGAGGGCTCGGGCTTCGAATGGCAGGATATCCCGATAGAGCGTTGTGCGCAATTGAGGGAATAGTAACCCCTGTGCACCACAGAGTCACAGAGACACAGAAAAACAATTTACAATCGCGACATCATGGGTACTTTCGTCTTCGGTGCCGGTCTTGCCGCTGGGGCTGTTGCCGCGGGTTACCAGTCCATGGCGCCGATGGGGCAGTGGTACGGCCGGACTTTTACCGGGCTCAAGCCTGGAACCCGGCAATTGGCACTGACTTACGACGATGGTCCCAACGACCCGCACACTTTTCGTCTGCTGGAAGTTCTTGCCCGGCACCACGTGAAGGCGACTTTTTTTCTCATCGGGAGCTATGTGAAGCAGAGGCCGGATATCGCGCGCGAGCTGGTGCGGGCTGGGCACGTGGTCGGCAACCATACTTTCAGCCATCCCAATCTGATCTTCGCTTCCGCGCACGAGACCAGGATGCAGTTGCAAGATTGCGAGCAGGCATTGACGGATGCCGTAGGAGGGCATTCCCGGCTGTTTCGTCTTCCATTCGGAGGACGGCGTCCCGGGACTTTGCGCATCGCGCGTGCCCTGGGGCTGGAGCCGGTGATGTGGAATGTCACCGGCTGGGACTGGAAGGCGAAGCCGGCGGAGTACGTCGAGGGGAGAGTCAGTCGTCAGATTCGCGGCGGGGATGTGATTCTGCTGCACGATGGCGGCCATGTGGCGTTTGGAGCTGACCGTTCGCAAACGGTGATCGCGACGGATCGGCTGATTGCGCGATACAAGTCGGAGGGGTACGAATTCGTAACAATCCCGGCAATGATGGGAACAACGGTTCTCAGTTCCCAGCCTGCAGTTCTCAGTTAAACCTGCGGTGCTGCGCACCTGACCGAGTCTGTGGCCCGGTCCCACACAGATCAAAACCAGCTACGCATGTACCGATGCGAATGCCTGCCTGGCCACGCCAATCGTTTTCTGGAGGTCGTCTTCGGTGTGGGCTGTGCCTAGGAACGCGGCTTCGAACTGCGACGGCGGAAGATAGACGCCGTTGTCCAGCATGACGCGGAAGAACCGGGCGAAGGCTTCGGTGTCGGACTTCGCGGCCGAATCCCAATCCGTCACCGGGCCAGGAGTAAAGAACCAGGTGAACATGGAACCGACGCGGTTGTGACACAGACACACGCCCGCATCTTTTGCAGCAGCCGCCACTCCTTCGACCAGTTCTCCGCCGAGCTTGTCGAGACGCGGATAAATTTCCTGTTTATTGTTCCGCAGATGACGTAACGTGGCCAACCCGGCAGCCATGGCGAGCGGGTTCCCCGACAGCGTGCCCGCCTGATACATGGGGCCGAGCGGCGCCACGAGGTTCATGATGTCAGAAGGACCGCCATAGGCTCCCACCGGAAGTCCGCCGCCGACGATCTTGCCCATCGTGGTCAAGTCCGGCGTCACTCCGTAAAGTTCCTGGGCACCGCCGAAGGCGAGGCGAAATCCGGTCATGACTTCGTCGAAAATCAATACACTCTTTTCGCGCTGGGTAATCAAACGCAGGGCCGCCAGATATCCTCCTGGCGCCGGTACGCAGCCCATGTTGCCCACGACGGGTTCGACGATTACGCAAGCGATCTCGTGCTTGAACTTCTTGAACGCGTGTTCGAGCGCGTCGGTGTCGTTGAAAGGCAGCGCCAGAGTGAACTGAGTGAACTCTTCCGGAACGCCGGCGGAGCCCGGGATGCCGAGCGTAGCGATGCCCGAACCCGCTTTTACCAGCAGGGCGTCGGCATGTCCGTGATAGCAGCCCTCGAATTTCACAATGTACTTGCGCTTGGTGTAGGCGCGGGCCAGGCGGATGGCCGACATAGTGGCTTCGGTACCGGAATTGACGAAACGGACTTTCTGCATATGGGGGAACGCCGAAAGCACAATTTCAGCAAGGTCGGCCTCGGCAGGAGTGGAAGCGCCGAAACTCGTGCCGTTGCAGGCGGCGTCCATGATGGCTTCGATTACTTTGGACGGAGCGTGCCCGAGGATGAGCGGGCCCCACGATCCGACGTAGTCGATGTACTCGTTGCCATCGGCGTCGAAGATATGGGAACCCTGCCCGCGCAGGATAAAGGGGGCATCGCCGCCCACGGAACGAAAAGCGCGCACCGGCGAATTGACGCCGCCGGGAATCATTTCCTCGGCGCGTTGCTGCAACTTGCGGGACACCTCGGTTTTGCGGGCCATGGGCTCTCCGAAAGGAAACTCTCTATGGTAACAGCGGGGGGTAGAGGCCGGCAGCACGTACGTCCGGGGCCTCCGACTTCGGTGTCAAGAAAGGCAACGGAATTCACCGGATATTTACAGTCTCGCAACAGTCCTGAAACAAGCTCTGGGTACTCTCTCTTCAGTACACGCCCTTCTAACCGGGAGGGTTTCAAGGACAGCTTCGGGGGGCTCCGAGCTGTCCTGATTTTTTGGGGCGTGGTTTTTAGTCACTTCAGATACGCCCGAACCAGGCCGATCAAGTCTTCGCCCAACTCTTCCGGCGAATCCACGGCGTGATCCGGATTCATCATGTGCAGGCGGATGTGGTCCTCCAAGATTTCCGCCATCAACCCGTTGACCCCGCCACGAATCGCGGCCAACAGCATCAGGATGTCGGCGCATTCATCGCCCGCAGTGAGCGCACGCTCGACGGCCGCGAACTGGCCACGGATCCGCTTAATGCGGAAGAGGAGCTTTTGTTTCTCTTTTGAAATCTCGGGAATCTTATCCTGCATTTTTTCCTGCTTTCTCGATTTTTTCGTTGACAATACCCAAGGGGGGTATGATATAAGATTCTTGGCGGGAAATCTACAGGTCCCGTCAGGAGCGAGTTAAGGAAGTATGCAGACAGTGTTTGGACCAGAGCCTCCGAGTAGAATCGGCGGCATTCCGGTGTAGAACAGGCGGTAAGGTGTCCCGATAAGCTTCATCCTGCCTATCGCCTCACCTCTGCTTCTTCTGACCGACAACTGAAGAACGCGAGGGATCGAGGCTGGTGCCGCGAGGCACACTTCTTCCTTCTGCAAAAATCTAAACGCGCGAACCGCGATACGACCTGCTTTTAGCATAGTTGCAGTTGACGCAGGACGTACACAGTCCGCACAGCGGGGGTTCCCCGTGCATTGGTTTGTCAGGTTTTGGATTGTCGCTGCGCTGATTCCATTCTGGGGAGCGGTCATTGCTGTCTTGCTTCATCGGCTGCACGGCGACAGCAAACTTTGAACGCTTGGCTACGCAAGTGGCAGCACTGTTCAAGCGGGAAGTAGTGGTCTGTTTAGGCAATGCCATCAACGGACAGGGAAAAGCATGCAAGAGGAAGTTATCGTCGCAACCGAGAGCGCGGACGCTGAGATGCCAGCGGTTCGCGGACGGCTAGTCCGTTCCAAATGGGCGCGTAATGTCCTGACGTTCCTGGTCGTCTTCGGACCCGGCTTGATCGTTATGGAGGCCGACAACGACGCGGGTGCCGTCTCAACTTATGTGCAGGCCGGTGCGCAGTATGGAACGAAGTTGCTTTGGCTGTTGCTGCTCTTGCTCCCTGTCACCTATTTCATTCAGGAGATGGTAGTAAGGCTCGGAATCGCGACGGGCAAGGGCCACGCCACGATGATTTACCAGCGTTTCGGGAAGTGGTGGGGACTGTTCTCACTGATTGATCTTCAATTAGTGAACTTCCTGACCCTGGTGACAGAATTTGCTGCGATTGCGTTAGCACTCAGCCATATGAACATTGCGCCCAGAGTTGGCGTGCCGGTTGCCGCGGCCGGTCTGATGTTCATGGTACTGACTGGAAGCTATCGCCGTTGGGAACGCGTAACCGTTTTTCTGTGTTTGCTGGACACTGCGTGGCTGTTCATCGCTTTTAAGCTGCGGCCGGCGGGTTTGGGCGGAGTCTTTCACGACACGTTTGTCGCGGGTTTGCCGGCTGGCGGCGTCACGACCAGCCTGGTGTTTCTGATGGTCGCGATTGTGGGAACCACGATCGCCCCGTGGCAATTGTTTTTCCAGCAGAGTTGTGTGGCCGATAAACGGCTGCGTTTTGCAGACCTGAAGTGGTCCCGTCTGGATACATTCCTGGGAGCCGTGTTCACCATTGTGGTCGCAGGCTGCATGATGATCGCTGGCAATGCTGGCAAGGTGCATGGACTGGCATTTTCTGATCCGGCGCAACTGGCACACGATCTTCAGCCCTTCGCGGGCGAGGCGGTTCGCAGCGGGCTTTTGTTGTTGATGATCAATGCAGCAGTGTTGGGCACAACCGCCATCTCGCTCTCCAGCGCCTGGGCTTACGGGGAAGTGAAGGGCTGGCCGCACAGTCTCGAGATGCCGGTGAGCAAGGCAAAGGGCTTTTACGCGACTTATGCAGCTTGCGTCGCGCTGGCCGCCGCCATTGTGCTGATCCCAGGTGCGCCTTTGCAGTTGATCATCATTGGCGTTCAGGTGTTGGCGGGCATCATGTTGCCTTCCGCCATTATCTTCTTGCAGTTACTGCTCAATGACAAACAGGTGCTCGGGGACGAGTACGTGAATAAACCGTGGAACAACTGGGTGAACTGGACCATCATCATCGTCCTCTTCATTCTTTCGCTCATTCTGGCGGCGCAGGTGGTCGCCCCCAACCTGTTCCCTGCAACGTGAGGGAGAAAGGAGAGGTGCAAACATGGGTGTGACGGCTTTGCTGAGACCAACCACGATTAGCAACGTTTCGGAGGATCAATTTGTAGTCGTGCATCCGCTTGATGATGTGCGGGAGGAGAAAGTCGACACGGCCTCGCTTGGACGCATGTCCATGACTACCAGCGCGAAGGTCTCGCTGATGGCTTTGCGAGGATACCTGGTGCTAATGATCTTGTTGGTTCTGTATCACGTGATCGATCTGTCGGGAGCGTTGAGCCGGAGCATGCACTAAGAATGCCCGCAATCTTTATGAACTTTTTATGGTGTTCTTCGGGAGCGTCACATCGAATTGATGGTTGAAATTTACAGGAAGGAGGATAACGACAATGTGCTGCATGACTCTATTCGCACAACCGATGGCGATGGCGACGACGCAGCTCGTGAGGGTCCACCACGAAGATGCCGCTTTGTGGCAGGTGGAACCGAAGGCAGAGCAAAAGCCTTTGCGCATGAGCTGGGTCGTGGTCACCGACGAACTTGGCAAGCGGCAGCTGCGCATGCGCTGGGTGGCAGTTGGCTGCTGAGAATGCCAGGCTCGACCTGTAACATTCCTTTAACGAACCCTGCGTAGGCTGGGTGGATTGGTGACGCCTTCGACCTCGCGTTGGAAAACTCGCCAACCACCCAGCCGGATGCCTGTGGTAGTTAACTATAGTTAATGTTCCATGGTATAGTTGCGTTAATTTATCAGAAAGAAACCCGGAGTGGAATCAGCCCTCACGGAATGGCTTGGCTGGGGGCACTCGTCTCGAAATCGAAGGTATGAGAAAGCAACTTCAACTCGTGAATCTCAGTGCAGGCCGGCTGCTGATTGTGTTGTGGGCGGCTTTTGCGGTGGCGCTTCCGTCGCGTGCGCAGCAGTCGGACGCTCCCTCGGTGCCTAATCTGGATACTGCGCCACAGACGTCCTTGGGTGATGACGTTGACCCGCCCGGCGACGCGGCCGTCGAAACGATGTTCCCGCGTTTAAAGGACACCCGTTTCTGGCTTTCGGGACAGATGAACTTCATTTTCCAGGCCCAACCCGCATTCCCTGCCGCCTACAGCGGACCGCACAGTCTGGGCCCGAACTATCAGAAAGCCACGTCCCGCGTGTTGACGCTCTACACCGGGGCGCGCCTGAACAGTTCCACCGAAATTCTGGTGGACATTGAAGAGGCCGGCGGAGCGGCTCTGAGCCAGGGTTTCGGGCTCGCGGGCAACACCGATCTCGATATTGTGCGCAATCCTTCGTTGAGCAAAGCGCCTTACGTAGCGCGGGCCATGATTCACAAAGTATTTGCGCTGAGCAAGGACAAAATCGAGAGCCAGCGCAGCCCTCTGTCCCTCTTTGAGGAACTGCCGCGCCGACGATTGGAAGTCCGCTTCGGCAAGTTCAGCATGGTGGATTTTTTTGATGTCAATTCGGTGGGCTCGGATACCCACTTTCAATTCACCAACTGGACTGTCGACAACGACGGCGCATACGATTACGCGGCCGATACGCGCGGCTACACCGTCGGTGCGAGTGCCGATTATGAGGACCGCAACTGGGGTTTCCGCTTCGCGGAGGCGCTTATGCCCAAGGTTGCAAACGGAATTGATCTGGTGTGGAAGGTGTGGCAAGCCCACGCGGAGAACTATGAATTCGAGTTGCGCCACGGTTTGATCCCGAAAAAAGGGGGAGTCGTTCGGTTGCTGGCGTACACCAATTACGCCAACATGGGAATTTATCGCCAGGCCGTCGCCAACTTTGAAGCGGGCTTAACGCCCACTCCAAACATCACCGATCACCCCTGGCACATCACTCGCAAATACGGATTCGACGTGAACCTGGAACAGAATCTCACTCATTACCTGACTGCGTTCGGCCGCTTTGGTTGGGATAACGGCAAGACTGAGTCCTTCGCATACACGGAAGACGATCAAACCTTCGACTTTGGACTGGGAGCGGCGGGAGCCTGGTGGCATCGCAAGCAAGACCGGGCAGGCATCGCCTTTGTGACCAACGCAATTAAGAAAGATCACCAGATTTACCTCGCCGATGGCGGCCTCGGTTTTCTCCTCGGTGATGGCAAATTGAACTATGGTCGCGAGAACATCCTGGAGTCCTATTACACGATCCACGTTTGGCGTGGCATTTACGTTGCTCCCGGCGTGCAGCACATCAACGATCCCGGATATAACCGCGATCGCGGACCGGTGATCGTGCCCTCGTTCCGTGCCCATGTGGAGTTCTAAGATTTCCGTACACGCCGGGGTTCGACACTAGTTCTCGACCTTCACACCCTTCCAGAATGCCACGTAATCCTTAATCTCCTTGGCCGCCGGTTTCGGCTCCGGGTAATACCACGCCGCGCCCTGATTCCGTTTACCGTTCACTTCGAGGTCGTAGTAGCTGGCCGTGCCTTTCCAGGGGCAAACGCTGTGAATGGAGCTCGGTTTGAAATACTCCTGTTTGATGGCATCCGGTGGAAAATACTGGTTGCCTTCCACTTCGCGGCATTGGTTTGATTCCGCCAGGACTGTGCCTTCCCATATTGCTTTTGCCATAACACCAGTTTAGATTTCTTCTATGTCCAGTGGCTTCGAAAAATTCGTCCCGGACGCAATCATCCCGACCGCGACCGAGCCCCGTTTCAATGGCCATTCCATGGTCGGTGCATTGAAACGCGTGCTGGTGTGTTCACCGCGCACCGCCTGCTGGCATCAACCCGAGCGGGCCGCTCGGTGGCGGGAACTTGGCTTCGCGCATCCGCCGGATTTCGAGACGGCGCAGGCGGAGCACGAGGCTCTTTGCCGCCAATTGGAGGCGTGCGGCGCTGAGGTTGAGGATATTCCCCCGGCCATGGAACTGTCCCTCGATGCTGTGTATACGCACGACGCGTCGTTGCCGACCGATTTTGGATTGATCCTGATGCGTCCGGGCAAGTCGAACCGGGTTCCTGAAGGCAAGCATCACGGATCTTTCTGCCAGATCCTGGGCATTCCAATGCTGGCGAAGATTACGCCCCCCGCGACAACGGAAGCCGGGGACATGGTATGGCTTGACGCCAAAACGCTACTCGTCGGCCATGGCTATCGCACGAACGCGCTAGGCATCCAGCAAATGCGGGCTCTGCTCAAACCTAAGGGTGTGGAGGTCCTGTCGGCGCCGCTGCCGCACGCCACCGGGCCTGCGGCCTGCTTGCACTTGATGTCTCTGATCAGCCTGTTGGACGAAAAAATCGTGCTTGTTGACCTGCCCTGGCTGGCTGTTGAAACGCTGGAGTTATTGAAAGGGCGCGGGTATCGCTTCATTGAGATCGATTATTCCGAAAGAGAAACGCTGGCTTGCAACGTACTTTCGTTGGGGGAAAAGCGTCTGCTGGCGTTGGAAGAAAACGCAAAGACGAATGACAAGCTCCGTGCGGCAGGATTTGATGTTCGGACCTTCCCCGGTTCCGAACTCTGCATCAACGGCAGTGGCGGCCCCACCTGTCTGACCAGGCCGCTGCTGCGGACCTGAAGCGATTACCGTGTGGAAACGGGTCTTCGACCCGTTTGCGCGGGCCGCAAGGCTGCAGTTAAACTTCTTCCGCTCCCAAACCCGGGTCATAGACCCGGTCCCACACAAACAAGTCCCAATGGAGGACGGGGCGTCCTTGCCCATCCTAGCCGAGCGAGACTCGGGCTCCATCGATCTCCTGTTAAAATCAAGAGGCGATGGTCTTGCCTTTCGTCCGTGATCTGTTCACGGACGTGGAAAAGTTGCCTTCTTTCTTACGTGTAGCCTCCCATCTCCGAGAGGCCACGGGGCGGATAGGTGTTTCCGGACTCACTCCAACCGCGAAAGCCCTGCTTCTGGTCTTATTGCAGAAGAGCGCCGGACGTCCGTTGATCGTCGTCGTTGCCGACAACCGCTCCGCCGAAGAGTTCGTCCCAGTGCTGCAGGCGTTCCACGAACTCGTCGGCGGGAACGACCCTGATTCCGTGGCCTCGCTGCCAACTCGCGATGTCCTGCCATTCCAGAATCTATCCCCGCATCCCGAGATTCAGGAAGAACGTGCGGTCGCGCTTTGGAAGATTGCCACTGGCGCCGTTTCGATTCTGGTCTCGCCTATTGGGGCGACGGCTCTTCGCCTGCGTTCCGCGGAATACTACGCCGATCTGGCTCGAATGATTCGCCGCGGCGAAACGCTCGACACTGAGCCGTTGCTGCGGCACCTCAACACCGTCGGTTACGCCTCGACCGATGTTGTGGAGATGCCCGGCGAATACGCCATACGAGGCGGCATCCTTGATGTGTACTCACCGGAGGCTGATCGCCCCCTGCGCATCGAATTCTTCGGCGACGAGGTCGAGTCCATTCGCAAGTTTGATCCTGCGACTCAGCGGTCGTCCACTGCAGTCGACGAAGCGCTACTCCTTCCGCTCACCGAGACTCCGGTTAGCGACGACTTGCTGGGCGCAATTCATGTCCGCTTGTCGGGAAAGCGCATTAGCGGCGCCGAAGAGGTTGTCGAGCACGCCGTGCGCTCCGGCGGCGTCAGCGTGTTTCCCGGCTGGGAGTTTTATGCGCCAGTTGCCGGGGCCGACCGCACCATTTTTGATCTACTCCCGCAAGCTGTAATCCTGACGGACGAACCGGACAACCTGAAGAAAGAGTTTGATCACACCTGGTCACGAATTGAAGAAGCCCACGAACGCAGTGAGGTCGGCAACCTGGTGCGCCCGACAGATCTGTACATTCCGCCGGGCGACTGGTGGAGAAAACTGGCTAGTCTTCCGGGAGCCTCGATTGAGCACCTCGAAATCGCGCGTCCTGGCGAAACCGAAGCAGTCGGGTTCCATTCACAGCCGTCGCAGCGCTTTCATGGCGCGGTTCCCGCCATGCTGGACGACGTCAAAAAGCAGATTAGCGAACAGAATCGCGTGCTGATCGCTGTTCCGAATATCGGCGAGGTCGAGCGCCTGGCCGATGTGTTCAGTGAGTACGGCCTTTCTTTCCGCTTGGGCAGCCGCACTCGCGGCGGCGAGAGCTACGCCGACGAGACCGCCTATTTCGCCGGGGAAGTCCTCACCAGCACGCTGGTCAAAGCCTATGTGCCCGACGGCGTCGTTTTGCCCGACGCTCACCTCACCATTCTTGGGTCTCGCGATCTGTTCGATGAGTCGGAATCGGTGATTGCGCGACCGCAGCGCACGAAGTCCAAGGTTTCCGCGTTTCTCTCCGACTTCCGCGACCTGCAAGTGGGCGATTACGTAGTCCATGTCGAGCATGGGATCGGGCAATATCAGGGCCTGAAGGAAATCAACCAGGGCGACGGCAACGCCGAGTTCATGCTGCTGGAGTATGCGGAAGGTGCACGGCTCTATGTGCCGCTCACACGGCTCGATCTGATTCAGAAATACCGTTCGTCAGAAGGTGCAAAGCCCGCGCTGAATCATCTGGGCACCGCCGCCTGGGCCAAGACGAAAGCTCGCGTCCGCAAGGCCATGAAAGACATGACCGACGAACTGCTCAAACTCTATGCGGAGCGGAGTGCCGCCAAGGGTTTCGCATTCTCGGCCGACAATCAATGGATGCGCGAGTTCGAAGATGCTTTCGAGTTTACCGAGACCGAAGATCAGGATCTCGCCATCACCGACGTAAAGCGCGACATGGAATCCTCACAACCCATGGACCGTCTGCTGTGCGGCGACGTCGGCTACGGCAAGACGGAAATCGCCATGCGGGCGGCGTTCAAGGCAGTTAACGACAATAAACAAGTCGCCGTGCTGGCGCCGACCACGGTGTTAGCCTTCCAGCATTCAGAGACCTTCAAACAACGCTTTGCGGCGTTTCCCGTCAAGATCGAAATGATCAGCCGTTTTCGTACTGCGAAACAGCAGAGAGAAATTCTGCAAAAAGTCGAAGCCGGCAAGGTAGATATTCTGATCGGCACTCACCGCCTGCTCTCGAAAGACATCAAGTTCACCGACCTCGGTTTGCTGATTGTGGATGAAGAGCAGCGCTTCGGAGTGCGTCACAAAGAACGGCTGAAGCAGATGCGGAAGGAAGTCGATGTTCTCACCATGTCTGCAACTCCCATTCCGCGAACGCTGCACATGTCTTTGGTCGGGATGCGCGATATGAGCGTGATCGAGACCCCACCCAAGGACCGCATCGCCATTCAGACGGTAGTAGCAAGTTGGGACGAAAAACTGATTCAGTCTTCTATGGAACAGGAACTCGACCGCGGCGGGCAAGTGTACTTCGTCTACAACCGCGTGGAGACCATCTGGGAGATAGCGGCCAAACTCCAGGAATTAGTTCCGCGGGCCCGCATCATAGTTGGACATGGACAGATGTCGGAAGGCGAGCTGGAAAAAGTGATGCTGAAATTCATGCATCATGAGGCCGATATTCTGGTGTCCACGACGATTATCGAGAACGGTCTCGACATTCCGCTGTGCAATACCATCATCATCAATCGCGCCGATCGTTTTGGGCTGTCCGAACTCTATCAACTGCGCGGGCGGGTGGGACGCTCGAATCGCAGGGCCTATGCCTATTTGCTCATTCCCGCGGAGGTCGAACTTACCCCGATCGCGCGGCGAAGGCTGGCGGCGCTCAAGGAATTCTCGGATCTGGGTGCGGGATTCAAGATTGCCGCCTTGGATCTCGAATTGCGTGGAGCCGGCAGTCTGCTTGGAGGAGAGCAAAGCGGGCACATCGAAGCAATAGGTTTCGAACTGTATACCCAGATGCTCGATCGCGCTGTCCGTGAGATAAAGGGCGAAGCCGCGCCCGATGAGGCTGAGATGCAGCTCAACCTCGGCCTCAATATTCGTATCCCCGTGAACTACATTCCTGAGGAAAACCAGCGGCTGCGGATGTATAAGCGCGTTGCCGGAGTGGAAACCGAGTCACAACTGAACGACGTTGGCGCCGAACTCGAGGACCGCTATGGCGAGCCTCCTGCCGCTGTGCGCAACCTGCTCGACTACGCCTCGCTCAAGCTGCTGGCGGTGCGCGTGGGTGTAACCGCAATCGAACGCAAGCGCGATCTTGTCACCATCAAGTTCCGTCAAAATGCCGGGATCGATCCGGAGAAGCTGGCGCGATTCGTCTCCTCGCAGCGTGGCGCGCAATTCACACCCGACGGAATGCTGAAATTTCCTCTCAAAGCAACCGCTGCCGAGGAAGTGTTGGACCATCTCGAAACCCTGCTGGAAAAACTGGCCGCAGAGATTCCCGAGGCAGCGTCCGCTTCCCAGAAAGTCGGGTAGGCTCGACAGGCATCGCTGCCGGCATCAGTGATCTCTGACTGAAATTTCTGAAGACAGATTGCATGCCCAAGCATCTTATCGCGTGCTAGTCTCGTTTACTCCGAGCGCATGAACAACGAATGATGCCATCGCTATCCGCTTCCACTAGTTTCAGTCTGGCTGCTGTTTTTTCCTGGGGCACCAGCGATTTTCTTGGTGGCTACGGCGCCCGCCGTGCCAATGCATTCCTGCTGACCGCAATCGCGCATCTCAGCGGCTTGCTCCTCATGGCAGGAGTCGCTCTGGCAACTCATGCGCCCTTCCCCTCAGGAACTGCCATTGCATGGGCTCTAGTCGGAGGCTTATCCGGTGGTGGCGCGCTGGCCATCTTCTATCGTGCCCTAGCCTCGGGAAGAATGGGCTTGACCGCCCCGGTAGCAGCGGTGCTGGGCGCGGTCATTCCAACCGTCTTTGGAATGTTCCGCGAGGGCCTGCCGCAGCGTGCACAGGTCATCGGTTTCGCGCTGGCTGCGGCCGGAATCTGGCTCATCTCACGCACCGAAGACGACAGCCCTCCCGAAGGAATTGGAATGGCTGCGCTCGCCGGCATCGGCTTCGCAGGATATTATCTCTGCATCAAGCAGGCGGGTGACGGCTCGGCGTTTTGGATTGCGTCGATTTCGAAAGTAGCATCGTTTACTCTCACTGGCCTGATCGTCCTCATCGGACGCAGCGCCCGCCAGATCGACCTTCGCGGCATCACTCTGGGCGTAGTTGCAGGTTGCCTCGATGTCATCGGCAGCGTGCTGTTCATCCGTGCCAGCCAGACTGGCCGCCTCGACGCTGCAGTTGTGCTCAGCTCACTCTATCCGGCGGTCACGGTGCTTTTGGCCCGCTTGATCCTCAGAGAACACTTCACTCGCTGGAAAGCCCTGGGCATGCTCGCCGCATTGCTGGCAGTGCCGATGATCGCCTGGCGATGAGGGGAAACCGGCACGGATTGCACGGAATCGGTGGAAATCCGTGGCTGGTCTTTGCTGTTACCATCTTCCCCATGCCCTTGCTCGAAATCCGCAACCTAACAAAGATTTTTCCGCTGGGCGAATCCATCTTTGGCGGAGGCGCAAGAGGCGAGGTCCGTGCGGTCGATGACCTGTCGCTCGATATTCAATCGGGTGAAACTCTCGGCCTGGTCGGGGAATCCGGATCAGGCAAGAGCACGCTTGGACGGTTGGTGCTGCGGCTGATCGAGCCGACTTCCGGCAAGATTGTGTTCGAAGGCCGCGATCTGCTTGCGGCCAGTCACACTGAGATGCGCTGCCTGCGCCGCGACATGCAGGTCATCTTTCAGGATCCCTTCGGATCGCTCGATCCCCGTATGCGAGTGGACGATGTCATCAGCGAACCGCTGATTATTCACGAGCCGTTGAATGCCACCGCGCGTCGCACACGTGTCGCCGAACTGCTCCGCGCGGTTGGCCTTGACCAGTCTGCCAGGCGCCGATTCCCGCACGAATTCAGTGGCGGCCAACGGCAACGAATCGGAATCGCCCGTGCCCTGGCGCTGCGCCCAAAATTCATTGTGGCGGACGAACCCGTCTCCGCTCTCGATGTCAGCGTCGGGGCCCAGATCGTGAACCTGATGGCGCACCTGCAGCGCGAGTTCGGCTTGACCTATCTCTTCATTTCGCACTCCATGCCCGTGGTGCGCTACCTGGCCACCCGCATTGCCGTAATGTACCGGGGAAAGATCGTCGAGGTCGGGCCGACCGAGCAGATCACGGAACGGCCACAGCACTCTTATACTCGCAGCCTCCTGGAAGCGACGCCTGAGGTGACGGCATAATTCAATGCAGGACGGGCGGACTTGCCCGGCCTCCACGGACAACGGGATGCATCTCTTGTGCCTCTACCGCCACCGGAGCTACAATCCGCTCCTCGGAGGTCTCTGATGGCTGCTCTGCCCGTAACCCCGATGCCAACGCCCCCGCCCGGGGAACCGCCGCTTTCGGAAGGCGCCCGCATCGTCAACACCTTTATCGCCCCCAGTAAGACGTTTACCGATCTGCGCCGCAATGCCAGCTGGTGGGCGCCGTGGCTGTTGATCTCCGTCTTCGGGCTGCTCTTCGTTTTCGTAATGGGCAAGCAGATTGGCTTCGAGCAGATCAGCAAGAATTCAATCGTCCAGTCGTCGCGCGCGGACCAGTTCGAAAAACTTCCTGCCGATCAGCAAGCCAAACAGTTACAGCTGTCAGCCACCTTCGCGCGCTACATCTCCTATAGCATCCCTGTGCTCAATCTGATTATTTTCGTGGTAATCGCGGCCGTGCTGATGGCCACCTTCAACTTCGCCGCCGGGGCCAGTGTACCCTTCAAGACGTCTCTGGCCATCGTGATTTATAGCAGCCTTCCGGGCATCATTGGAGCCTTGCTGGGAGTGATTTCCATGTTCGCCGGAGTTGATCCCGCAGGTTTCAACGCGCAAAATCCGATGGCGACGAACCCTGCGTATTTCATGGATCCCACAGGAAACAAATTCCTCTACGGCATGGCTTCGGCCCTGGATGTTTTTATCCTATGGAACATCGTGCTCATGGGTATTGGTTTCGCCTGCAACAGCAAAGTAAAGCGCTCGACGGCAATCGCGATGGTCGCCGGATGGTATCTGCTCTATAAACTGGTGGGGTCCGGCATAGCTGCTGCTCTGTCGTAGGGCGAATGCAGCCACCGGATTACGCAAGCGCGCCGTCAAGTCTGGCTAAACCAGGCTGCTCGGAGTTATCCTGTGGGCACACCGGAGGCGTCATGAAACGAATGCCCACTTTTCTCGTGCTGCTGGCATCGACCGCCCTTCTGTTTGGGCAGGACAAACCTGAGCCGAACAAAACCGAACCGGCCAAATCAGCGCCGATAAAAGCAGCACCCACCAAGAATCCGGTAAGCGACTCGGTCAGGGAAATCCTCGCGCGCCAGCAGAAAAACCTTACCGCCGCCGTAGAGGAGATGCCTGCCGACAAGTTCGGTTACAGTCCCACCCCCGCGCAGCAGACCTTTGGCCATCTGGTGATGCACATGACCATGTCCAACATTGAGCTGTGCAGCAAGGCAGGGAGCATGCCTCCACCCCCAATGCGGCCGGCGCCAGAGACCGACAAGGACAGACTGCTCGCGGGGCTGAACAAGTCGTTTCTGTACTGCGAAGCCGCCCTGAACCGGGTGGACGATTCCAAACTTGGCGACAGTGTCGAACTTTACGGCGGCAAGCAAGGCACCGTGGCATTGGCACTGATCGCTCTCACCAACGACTGGGCGGACCATTACAGCGCTGCCGCGATTTACCTTCGCCTGAATGGCCTGCTGCCCCCCACGGCTCAGCCGAAAAAATAGCGCACTCGATTCGTATCGCCGAGGAACACGAGGAACAAAAGATCCGGATTCTACGTAATTCCTTCCATGCGAGTGCCCAGGCCGAGCCCGGTTTCGGAGTGACGCGGGTCCCGCTGCCATCGCTACCAGCGAGCTAGCGAATTGGCTGGCCATGGCGGCAGCGAAATCTGCCTTCTCACCGTTGGGTCAAGGAGGAGCGTTGATCAGGTTGAAAGCATCCGCCATCATTTTTTGCGCGTCGCTTTTTTCAGTTGTGGCCATTGCTGATTCTGCCTCGAATCAGGCGCCGAGCGGAACGTGGATCACTGACGTCACCATTATTTCTCCAGAGAACCTCGATCACATTGAAAAGGGCAGCGTGTTGATCGAAGACGGGCGCATCGTCAGCGTCGAGCGAAAGAAAGCGACGAAGAAACCTGCCGGCGCAACCGTAGTGTCCGGAGAAGGACAGTTTCTCATTCCTGGCCTCATCGACTCGCACGTCCACCTGGCCTCTGTTCCTGGGATGAGCTTTGATCAGACTGACGGTAAGTCGGAGATGACCAGGGAGTACTTCAAACAGTTCCCGCGTTCCTACCTTTACTACGGTTACACGACCCTTGTAGATTTGGCAGTGCTCGATCACAAAGTACTGGAAAACTTCCGGCAGGCCCCTCTGCATCCGGATTTGTACGACTGTGGCGAGTCTTTGCCTTTTGCCAATGGCTACCCGATGTCGTTTCTGCCGCCCGCAATACGTTTCAAGCTCTTTCCGAATTTTATCTATGATCCCAAGCAAGCCTCCAGTATTCCGCCCGAATACAAACCAGAGGATCACACTCCAGCGGGAGATGTAGCGCGGGTCAAGAGTTCCGGGGGGATTTGCGTAAAGACTTACTTCGAGCGCGGCTTTGGGCAAGACAGGAACTTGCCCGTGATGGGCCCTGATGTTTTAACAGACACTCGCAGGGTTGCGACTCAAAGCGGCCTGGTCCTCGTGATGCACGCCAACTCGTTTGAAGCCCAAAAATTTGCCGTCGAAGGAAATGTTGACGTTATCGCGCATGGGATGTGGAACTGGGGAGATCTCGATAAAAAGACTGAACTCCCCGTCGAGATCAAGGAGGTGCTTGATCAAATCGCGGAAAAGAGAATTGGCTATCAATCCACGATTCAGGTTTTGCAGGGCCTGCGCGCGTATTTCGACCCCGAATACCTGAAGATAGAAGCCATTCCCAAGGTCATCCCCAAGGAGATGCTGGACTGGTTCAACTCTCCCGAAGGTAAGTGGTTCAAAAAAGAATTGGTGGACGACGATACATCGGACGCAGCCATGCTCGAAGGGTACGAACGCGGCCCTCTCCGCCGGGTGCGCCAGGTGGTTGCTTACCTTGCCAGCAAAGATGCTGACTTTCTCTTTGGGACGGACACGCCGTCGAGTCCGACTTATGGGAATCTTCCGGGCCTGAACGGCTACCTGGAGATGCGGCAACTTCAAAAGGCGGGGTTGTCGCTCGAACAGATCTTCAGAGCCGCTACCATCAATAACGCGCGGAGGTTCAAAATCGATTCGCAGTTCGGAAGCATCGAGCCGGGGAAAATCGCCAATCTCGTCCTGCTCACAAAATCGCCGTTGGAAAGCGTGGACGCGTACGACAGCATCGCCCTAGTTTGGATTCATGGAAAGGCAGTCACGCGCGACAGCTTGGCAGTCGTTTCACCCAAGTGACCACTTGCAAATCCGGCCGCTTACTCGATCTGCACCAAGTCGTGCGCGCTCGCGCCGACCGGCATCGCGTGCTGCGGAGCCCGCCACGAGTCGAAGATTGACACCTGATGCACGCAGGAAACCGTGCAATGCGGAGCGCACGACTTTTCGCTCACATACTCGCGGCGGATGTCCTGCACCGTGTACTTCTCCAGCGGAGTGCCGGGATATCCGCGCTGCTGGGAGCAATAGTGCACGAGTCCGTCCTCGCAAATGTATAAGTACCGCGCGCCCGCGCGGCAGCGCCACTGGTTGGGCCGTCCTTGGGCGATGTTGTCCTGAAAGCCGTTGATGCGAGTGAAGCTGCTCTTCTCCATCGCCTTCATCTCGTGGTAGACGCGCTTCTCGTCTTCCGCGAGCGGCTGCAGTTGTCCGCCGCCATCGTGAATAATGCCGATGGTCGAACTGAAGCCCAACTCCAGCGCCCGCCTGCCGATGGTCAGGGCATCCTGGGGATTGCAAACGCCGCCGCCGACCACGGAATTGATGTTTACGTGGAAATCCGCGTGCTCGGCAAGCAGCTCCAGCTTCTTGTCCAGCACCTTGAGGCTCTTCTTGGACACGTCATCCGGCGTGACGTTATCGATCGAGATCTGCAGCCATTCGAGGCCCGCGAGATTCAACCGCTGAATGCGCTCCGCGACCAGAAGGTAGCCGTTCGTAATCAGTCCCGCGATCATCCCACGCTTACGAATGCGGCGGATGATCTCGTCCAGTTCGGGGTGAAGTAGCGGTTCTCCCCCGCTGATCGTGATCACTGATGTCCCCAGTTCGGCCAACTTGTCCACTCGCGCGAACATGATCTCCGTCGGAACCGGCTTGGAGAAGTCGTCGTATTCGTTGCAGTATTCGCAAGCCAGATTGCAGCGCCGGATGGGGATGATATGCGCCAGCAGCGGGTGATCCGTGGAAATGAACGCACGCGCGATCATGCTCGCCCCGCGAAGGTTGCGGTGGAGCGCGAGCACGCGGCGGCGCAGAGTTGTACGGCTGGCTGGCATTAAGTTTGCGATTGCCCTATTAAACCATACGCAACGGCCGAGTTCACGGTTTCCCCATCGACCGGACGCTTTTCGAGGTCGAACGGTGACGACTCAACCAATTAGGATCTGGCTGCGGCCGCGTCAAACAAGTTCAGGAAGGAGAGTTTTTTCTCGGCCGGCAAGAACGAAGCCTCGAACGAATTGCGAGCCAATTCGCGCAAGTGCTCATCAGTAAAACCGAAGGTGTCCTGCGCCAACTGGTATTCCCGGCTCAACGAAGTCCCGAACATCGCGGGATCATCCGTGTTCAGCGTGACCATTACGCCCTGATCAAAATAATTGCGCACCGGATGCTCGGCGATCGTGGGACAGACGCCAGTCTTCAGGTTGCTGGTGATGCAGATCTCGACCGGAACCTGCCGGGTGGACAACGCTTCCACCAGTTCGGGATCCTGCGAGGCAGTGAACCCGTGCCCGATGCGCTCGGCGGGGAGGTTGAGTGCGCCCCAGATCGACCCCGGCCCGGCAGTTTCGCCGGCGTGGGCGGTCAGGCGAAGGCCATTGGCGGCGGCATAGGCGTAGACGTCGCGAAACAGTTCGGGGGCGGCTTGGCGCTCGTCTCCGCCGATGCCAAAGCCAACGACGCTCGCGCCTTTGTACCTGGCGGCCAGTTCAGCCACCGGCTGCGCCTTTTCGGGGCCGAACTGACGCACGGCATCAAAGATCCAGAGCAGGGAAACTCCGAAGTCGCGTTCTCCGCGTTCCCGCCCTCGTTCCAGCCCGGTGAAGATTGCATCGAAGTCCTGCTTGCGCCACAGGCACACTCCCACCGAAACGTACACTTCGGCGTGCAGGACATTTTCCAGCTTGAGCTTTTCCATCAAGCGGTAGGTGATGAGCTCGTAGTCATGGGCAGTCTGCAATTCTTCGGTCACGGCCTTGAATGCCATCAGGAAGCCGGTGAAATCCTGGTAGCGGTAAAGCTGCTCGCCTTCGGCGAGCGTGCTTTTTTTCCCGTGACGCTTCTTCAACTCGAGCAAAGTGGGAGGATCGATCGAGCCTTCGAGATGGAGGTGCAACTCAGCTTTGGGCAGGGAAACGATGAAGGCGCTCGACGCCATAAGGCGATTCTACAACTCATCGGCTCGGCTCATGAAGATGGCTTTTGCCCTGCGAGAACGAAAGCCCAAGAGTCGGGTCGGAGTGCTGTTCTTTCCCACTTTGGGACGGAGTTTACTGTTTAGTACCGGGTACCCCCCCTCCCCCCTTTCGGTGCAAAATCTTGAAAACACGAGAGTTATTTTATGACTATGTGCTAGATCTTTGAGTTTAAACGAGTTGCGCGGAAATCTAGACAACATGAGAGTTAAGGGCAGGCGTAGTAGCCTTGCGTTCCCGTTTTGGAACAAGAGCGAGGTCCAGGAGCCACGCCGTCGCCGAGTCAAATTGTCAAAGATCCATCGATTATCTTGCAGATAATGTATGTTGTAGTAGATTATCGCATTTGAATCCTGCCGTCAATGACAAAACGCGGTCGGGAGCTGAGGGCTCGGAAAACAGTCCCAGGTGTCGAAAACCGCGAGGCTGGGACACCCTGCATCGCCCGCGTAAACAACGCGATTAGCCCTGCTTCCTTCCGTTCACTATTCCGCAGCCAGATCAATGACGCACATGGTGCCGTAGACCACGTGGTAGCCACAATTGACACCAATTGAGTCGAACCTTGAATCGAGCAAGCTCTTGCGATGGCCGCGATCTGCCACACCATCGTCCACGAGTTGGTGGAAAACCACATCCCCGGCTGTCCAGCGTCCGTAACTGATGTTCTCGGCGACCGCTTTGACGTCTGGGATATAGACCCTGATTCTGTCAAGAGGTTCCCCGCCGGAATCGGAGTGGCCTTCGGTCCCCGCTAAGCCTTGTCTCTCAACGTGATCGCGAGCGGCGCGACATAACCGGCTGGAGGGTTGCAGTCGCCGGCGGGGCCGAGTGGTTCGAAGCGCCGCGACTGCCTCTTCCAGAGCGGGCAGACCCTCTTGAGTAATTTCCACGGTGACTTCCAGATCCTGGTCTCCTTTGGGGGGTGCGACAATTCGCAGCCCGCGGTAAAACGGTTTCTTGGCCATGAGAATGGCAGCGTAACCCGCTGGATCGGTACGCACGCGATTAATCTCAGCCACAAGTTCCTCTTGCGTCGGGGTTAGTAGCGTGTTTCGATCGGGCGCGCCAGAAATAGCCACAGGCATGAGCGTCACCCATGCAATCAGTCCGCAAAACAGACCTCTGGCAACTCTTGGCTGCATAAAATCGGCCCCTCTTGTCGAGTATAGCGTCTCGACATTGCGTCGCGCGAAAGCCTGAAGGGGTCAATGATTGAAATCGCGTGACCTTAGCCACGAATGCCTGTTCGGTATCGGAGAGTACAACACAGTTGATGTTTTAGCGGCATTGGGTCAGACACGATTAAGTACATCTGCATCGGGCAGAACTGAATCCATCCATCTAAGCTTTCTTGCAAAACTCGCTGTGATGGCGGCTGTAGAGTGCGTAGATGGTGAGGCCGATTGCCAGCCAGGCGAAGAATCGCAGCCAAGTCAGGATGGGCAGACCGGACATGAGCAGCACGCAAAAGAACACGCTCAGCACCGGGGCCGCAATGCCGCCCGGAGCGCGGAACCCGCGATGGCGGCCGGGATCGCGATAACGCAGGATGATCACGCCGATGGAGACCAGGACAAAAGCGAAGAGGGTTCCGATGTTGGACAAATCAGAAAGCGTGCCAATGTCGAGGAAGCCTGCGGGAATGCCAACCAGAAAACCGGCGATCCAGGTGGCAGTCGCCGGGGTGCGAAAGCGCGGGTGAACGCGGCCGAAGAGCCGGGGGAGCAAGCCATCGCGAGACATGGAAAACCAGACGCGCGCTTGTCCAAGCTGAAAAACCAGCAGTGACGAAATCATGCCCATCATTGCCCCGAACAGTACGCCCAGGTGAATCCAGTTCAGGGTGTGCGAGCCGGTTTGGACCGTCAACAGCTTCATGGCGTTGACCACGGGTGCGGCGTCGTCACGGACGGACGCCCAAGGCACGATCCCGGTAAGCACCACCGCTACGCCGATATAGAGGACAGTGCAGACCACGAGAGTAGCGATGATTCCGATCGGCAGGTCACGTTGCGGGTTGCGGGCTTCTTCTGCGGCGGTCGAGACTGAATCAAATCCGATGTAGGTGAAGAAAATGATGGACCCGCCGGTGAGGATGCCGGACCATCCCATGGGAGCGAAGGGGTGCCAGTTGCCGGGGTGCACATACTGCGCTCCGACAATGACGAATGCGAGGATGGCGGCGATCTTGAGGAGGACCATGACGTTGTTGGCCTCCGCTGACTCACGAATTCCGCGCACCAGGATCACGGTCAAGATCAAGACCACGAGAAATGCGGGGAAGTTGAAACCAAAGTGGAGGCCAGGCGGATAAAGCACGTCGCCCTTCAGATTGGTCAGACCGCCGGGCAGGTAGGCTGGCGAAATCCAGCGCAAGGCGGGATGAAATCCGAACCAGTCGAACATGCCCACCAAGTGGGCGGAGAAACCCACGCTGACGGCCATGTTGCTCACGGCGTATTCCAGAATCAGATCCCAGCCGATGATCCAGGCAATCAACTCGCCCATGGTCGCGTAGGTATAGGTGTAGGCGCTGCCCGCGATCGGGATCATCGAAGCGAGTTCGGCGTAACAGAGTCCGGTGAAGGCGCAGACGATGGCGACGAGAACCAATGACAGGGCCAGCGCGGGACCGGCGCCCGGCCGACCGAGCGTGGCATGGTGAGTGACCAGAAAATCGAGCAGAGGAGCGTTCAGAATGGAAGAGGTGTCGAACTTTTGCCCTCCGATGGCGGTGCCGATCACGGTGAAGATACCCGATCCGATGACCGCGCCAATACCGAGAGCGGTTAGCGAGATCGGGCCCAGGGTTTTCTTCAGTTTTCGATCAGGCTCTTCAGAGTCGGAGATGAGCTTGTCGATGGACTTGCAGCAGAAAAGCTGGTTGTCCGAGGTCCGGGGAGCGCCCTCTGTGGTTTGGTTAGTGGTGGTCGGTATTTGAGCCAAAGGGCGTTGTCTCCTGAAGTGCGGCACTTGGCACTTAGCAATTAGCATTTGGCCGCGAACGTTCCGGGCCAGTGCCAACTGCTAAGTGCTGGCTTTTATCGCTTGGCCGCGCCGCGTACCATCTTCTTCACTTTGCGCTTTTTCGAGCCACGGGCGTATTCCCGGGGCTTCAGCGGCGTCTCCGCCTTTACTTTCTTGCGGGCGGTGCGCTTCGATTTTTTGCGTTCTTCCTTGCTTAGCTTCTTTGTGTTTGCCATGAGTGCTGTTTATTTCTCCTTTGATGATTAGCCATCAGCTGCCGAGCGTTGCTAGGCTGGACAGCCGAAGGCGGCTGTCCCCACGTGATCGCCGGGTGAATCATGCCCTTTCCAACTGAGCATACTTCTCCACCAGCTTCTTCAAACCGAAGCGAGGGAATTGTACCGTAATCTTGGCTTCTTCACCCTCTCCTTCTCGATGGTACACCGTGCCTTCGCCATATTTGGGGTGCCGCACCCTCTGGCCCGGCTTGAAACCCTTCTTGCCCTTGGGCTGCTCCACCAGGGTTTTCGGGATGCTGAACTTTTTTCCTCGTGAGGCAAAGAACTCCGCGATGTTGTCGATGGAATTGTAGCTTTGTCCAGAATACGTGGTGGCCGGAGTCCGCGGCTGGTTGCGCGCGGTCCAGTTGGCGCTGCTCTGATCCTCGTCCTCGTAGGCGTAGTGGACTTGTTCGCCCAACTGCTCCGGCGCTGGGACTCTTGCACGCGAAGACTCGCGCTTCCGCCGCGATCCCCCCAGTTCCTCCACCAGCCCCGCCGGCACTTCCTCGAGAAACCGTGAAGGGACGCTGGCCTCGGGCAGATCCGTACCATAACGCCGGCGATACACGGCCCGAGTCAGGACTAGGGTGTCCATCGCCCGGGTCATGCCGACATAGCACAGGCGACGTTCTTCCTCGACATCGTCCGGCTGCAAAAAAGTTCGCGAATGCGGAAACAATCCCTCCTCCAGCCCGCACAAAAACACCAGCGAAAATTCCAGGCCTTTTGCCGCATGCAACGTCATCAGCGTGATCTGGGCCTGCTCGTCGTAAGCGTCCGCATCGCTCACCAGCGCGGCATGATCGAGGAACTGATCCAGAGTCTCGCCCCGGTCGCGCGAATCCATCGCGGCGTTCACCAGTTCGCGCAGGTTCTCAATCCGCGAGTAAGACTCGGGCGTGTCTTCCGCCTCAAGCTGCTTGATGTAACCCGTGCGATCGATGAGGAACTTTAAGAGTTCCCCAGTGCTGGCCGGGGCCCCGGGAGTGCGGAAGGCCGAGTCTGCGCCAGTTGGTGTGGAGCGGGCGCTCTCGCCCATTTCGGATGGGCCAATGGTCGCAGAGGGAGGTTCAGAATCTGTTGCTCCGAAGTCGAAGGATATATTCTCATCGTCGATCGGATCAAAGGAAATGTCTGCGCCGTCCGGAGAGACATCTATTTGTTTTTCCTCGCGTGCCGTCCCCTCAAGCTGCTCCACGTAAGTTCCCGCCAGCATGGCGCGGCCATCTTCAATCAGCCTCTTAAAGCTTTTAAGCGCGGCCAGCGCACGCTGCGGCAATAGCTGACGCTTGATCGCTTCCCCCATCGCGCCCCACAGCGAGACTCCGGTTTCCAGCGCGACTCGCTCCAGGGTCTCAATCGTAGTCTTGCCAATCCCGCGCACCGGCGTGTTAATCACTCGCAGCAGCGAGATCGAGTCATCCACGTTGTGGATGACTTTCAAATACGAAATCATGTCCTTGATTTCGGCGCGCTCGTAGAACGAGAACCCGCCCACCACGTGATATTTCAACTGATAGCGGCGCATGGCCTCTTCGAACAGCCGCGACTGCGAATTAGTGCGGTAGAGCACGGCTGCGCGCACGTTCTCGCCCTGGTCCACCGCCTCCCGCAGATATTTCGAAATATAGTCAGCGGCAAACAGGGCCTCGTTCTCGCCGTCCGGCGCCTCGTAATAACCAAGCTTGGTGCCACCTTGCCGCGAGGTCCACAGGTTCTTGCCTTTGCGCTTCAGGTTGTTCGCGACCACCGCCGAGGCCGCCTGCAAAATATTCTGCGTCGAACGATAATTCTGTTCCAGGCGGATGATCTTGGCCTCGGGAAAATCTTTTTCGAACTCAAGGATGTTGCGAATGTCGGCGCCACGCCAGGAGTAGATCGACTGGTCCTCATCGCCAACCGCGCATACGTTGTGCCGGGTTCCAGCCAGCAGCCGCATCAATTCATACTGCGGACGATTCGTGTCCTGATACTCGTCTATCAGGATGTACTGAAACCGCCGGTTATAGTATTCGCGAACCTGAGACGCGGCTTTCATCAACCGTACGGTTTCGAGCAACAGGTCGTCGAAATCCAGCGCGTTTGCTTTCGCCAGTTCTTTTTTGTACTCGGCGTAAATCTGAGCCACGCGCTCGGTCTTTGGATCGGCCGATTGCAGATAGACTTCCTGCGGATCAAGCATGTGATTCTTAGCCCACGAAATATGCGCCAGCACGGAGCGCGGGGTAGTCTGCTTATCGTCGATCCCCAGTCGCCGCATGACCGACTTGACCAGTTGCTGCTGGTCGTTCTCGTCATAGATCACAAACGTCTTTGTGTGGCCGATCGGCGGCCCGCCTGGGGCACTCGACGGAATGCGAAGCGCTTCGATGTCCCGCCGCAGCACCCGCACGCAGAAAGAGTGAAATGTAGAGATGACTGGCTTGGCGATGGACAACCCGCCCACCAACTTGTCCACGCGCTCGACCATCTCGGAGGCGGCTTTGTTGGTGAAAGTCATGGCCAGGATGGATTCCGGCATAATGCCCATGTTCTCGATCAAATAAGCGATCCGGTACGTGATTACGCGAGTTTTCCCGCTTCCGGCGCCAGCCAGAATAAGCACAGGCCCGTCGGTGGTTTCGACGGCTTCACGCTGTTGCGGATTGAGTTGGTCGAGGAAGGACAAAGTCGGGGAAAGCTCCAAAGTCACTACTCAGATTTTACAGGGATTCTTCGGCCGGTCCACGCTCAACCTTTTGAGCGCGGGTTCTGTGGGAAGCGAAAGCAGGGATAGCTTCCCTACACAAGTAACTTGACTGAGAAGGTTCGCGGTCTATACTGTAAAGAGTCGCAGGGTGCTGTAAGTACCCGAGAATTGTTTGGCCCCGAGAAATAGGGGCCATTACGTTTTATAGGGATTGCCGGTCGCTGGTCGTCCTGTCTTGCTAGAGACGTTGCAAGCAGCGTCTCTACAGTTCTATCTTCGCCGCGCTCCTTGCCACCTTGCACTCCTCGCACGGACACCAGTCCCGCAAGAACTGCCACGAATAAATCCCCAACTCGTGGTCGTCGTTGAAATGAAACTTGATGGCATACTTTCCCACGCCGTCTGCCGATGTTGCTTTGACGGCGGGCTTGTACATGGGCAGCGCCCCGGGCGCAAGTTTCGGAGGCTCTCCCGGCTTCTGATGGGTCTTGCTTCGCTGCTCGTCGCACAGGGCGCAGGGACAGGCATCGCGCAAGAATGGAAAGGAATAATGCGACTGGTGGCCGTCTTTCCATTCGATATCGAGACCTGTGCCAGTGCTCAGGTTCACCTTCACCGACTTCGGGTCTGCTACAGCCGCCATGAGTTCAGTATCGCATACCCGATAGCGCCCTCCCTGGGACCGCACCGGCCATCGTCGCAAAGCATCCAATACCCCATATGCCCGTGGTTGCAATAGTTTAGAAAGAAATGCTTAGACTTGAATTGCCCAACACTGCGGTCAGGCCGAATCATATGTGATCCCAAAATTCCTTGACTTCCTCCAAGCTCTAATCGAAGATAGCGCTCTTCCCCTCGGGATCACATTCCCGCACGTGTACTTTGTCGCCGCTCGCTCTGAACTCACTTCGCGGCGGTACTATCGGTGGCTTCTACCCATTCGAAGCCAAGAAACGGAGACACAAGTGAAAACAACCAGATCACTTAAATTGCGGGTGCGCGTCCTGGCGCTGTTTACAATCTTGCTGATTGCCCTTTTCGGCGTCCTGAGCGCTTCGAACCCACCGACCTTCAGCAACGGCAGCTTGAAAGGCTCTTACAGTGTTTTGATGATTAACTGGACATCCGATCCCGGCAGGACTGAGGATCTGGTTGGTGTTTTCAATTTTGACGGTGCGGGTAAGTTCTCGGTTACCTCCTTCACCGACAACAAGGTTGGGACCCTCAGTTCGGGCACGGGCAGTGGAACTTATTCCGTGAACGCGAATGGCTCCGCCTCGATGAACATCATGCTTAGCAATGGCGCCTCCGGTGTCTTCGGAGCCGTGGTCAACGCGGCAGGCAAGGGCTTTCAGATAATGTGCACCAGCTGTGGTGGCGACCCCAACGTGTTAAGTGCCACAGGGCTCGCCAGCGGAGGGTCGTCCTTCAACAATGCCAGCTTGAAGGGAGCCTACGAGTTTCTTAGCACACAGTGGCCAACTCCTCAGGATTCGAACGCCCAGAATGATTTGGGGATTCTTACATTTGATGGTGCAGGCAAGGTCAAGGCTTCGATCACCGAGAACGTGGCGGGGAAGGTCACGATCATCAAGGCGAGTGGAACCTATTCCGTCAACTCCGACGGCAGCGGTTCCTTTACGGTGACACCCAAGACGGGTTCTATTACCTATGTCTTCGCCATTGATTCCGGGGGGAAAGGGTTCCAGCTCATCAAGGCCGTCAGCGGAGGGTCGGTGCAAAGCGGCACAGCCACTCACCAGTAGGAGTCGCGCCGGCTTGGTGGCCCGAGTGGAGAGCGAATCGGGCGGAAACTATAATGGAATAGCCGACGCGCTATTCGTGTGTTATCAATATAATGACCTTGGTGGCACCCGAAATGGAGACCCGGAAGCACTCGGCCAGCCTCCATTCATAATCCAAGCATGCTCGATACTGCTCAGATAGAGGCGCCAATGCCGCCCGAGGTTAGCTCGCCGGAAGATGTATCTCATCTTTCCGGCGACATCGCCGACCGGCACGGGTTCGTTACCTCCGCCGACCAGACTCGCCTTTTCTATCGCCACTGGCCTGCCAGCGCCGCCTGGAATGGCCGCGTGGTCGTCGTGCTACACGGCATTGGATATCACAGCGCCCCTTACAAGGTCATCGCGGATGCGCTGAATCCTCAGGGTACGGACGTCTACGGACTGGACGCCCGAGGGCACGGACTGTCCCAGGGACGGCGGGGATTCGTGGGAACCCAGGCTGAGGTGGGAGCAGATGTCGAATGTATGATCCGCTTCGTCCAGCAGCAGCAGCCCAGGGCCAAGATTTTTCTGCTGGGCGACAGCATGGGAGCTGATCTCGCCCTGAACTATGCCAAGCGAAATAGCCTCGAGCTAGCGGGCCTGGTACTTCTGGCCTTGGCTCTGAATCTGGACATCCGCCAGTTCCTGAGCCTCGAGAGCCTGAGCCTAATGCCGTACTTCGCGCTCGCGCACCGGGAGCCGGTGATCAGTCTGGTAGGCAAGCGGCTTGAAGGCAGCTCTCGCGATCTGGAGTTCATCGCCCGCCGTCGCCTGGACCCCTTGGCTTACAAGAACGTCAGCTTCGGGTACTTGCTCGATATCCACCGCCTCGTGTTCGGATGGCGATGGAAGATCGCGCCCCGCGTGCATGCTCCCACGCTGCTGATCAAAGGCGGGAAAGATCGGGTGGTTAGCCACCGGGAGTGCGTCGCCTTCGATAAACTCTCCGCGTCGGCGGACAAATGCTTCAAGATCTATCCCGACGTGCCTCACACTACGCTCTGGGATCCGGAGACGCCAGAGATCCTAGACGTGGTTGGGAATTGGATTCTGGAGCGCTAAGCTGTTTTGTTTTTAATGGAGGACGGGTGTCCGCGACCGTCCCGGCTTGTCGAAAGTGCCTCAACTCCGGTAAAATCTATGTTTTGCACACCAAGTTCTAAATTTCTCTGGAGTTGTCATGGCACAAGTTTGCGATATCTGCGGCCGAGGGCCGCAATTCGGAAATACCATCAGCCACGCCCACAACGTGTCGCGGCGGCGATGGAACGTTAACCTGCGGCCGGTTCGCGCCAAAGTAAAGGGCGGAGCCAAGCGTATGCGCGTCTGCACTTCATGCCTGCGCAGCGGCAAAGTCGTCAAAGCCTAAGAACCATCAACCACAAAGGACTCGAAGGTTCACAAAGAACAATGGTGACGTGGGTTGCTCTGTGAACCTTCGTGCCCTTTGTGGTCAACGCTTCAGCGCACGCCCAGCAGTTCTATATCGAAGATCAAGGTCGCGTTGGGAGGAATCGGACCGCCCGGCGTTCCACGATCTCCATAACCGAGCTGTGGCGGTATTCGCAACTGGCGCTTGCCTCCCACCTTCATCCCGATCACGCCTTCATTCCATCCCTGGATCACCGGCGCGCTGCCCAGAGGCTCCACGATAAACGGCTCATCGCGGTCCAGGGAGCTGTCGAACTTCTTGCCGTTGGTAAGCCATCCGGTGTAGTGAACCTTGGCTGAGTGGCCAGCAGTAGCGGTAGGGCCGGTTCCGACTTTGATGTCCCAGTATTGCAGTCCATCGGCGGTCTTGGTGCCGTCACCGGTGACTTTGGTTGGCGAACTGTTGTCAGGCTTCTTGCTGCTCTGCGCGAAAAGGGCTGCAGCTACGAACATAACGATTCCAATCAGACACGCACTCTTCAGCATCAATTTTCTCCCCTGTGTTGGTTTTTGAATAATGACTGGAACGATTCTAAATTGGCCAGCGAAAATAACAAATCGCCGATTTCTAGGCCAAGGCGATCACGTCAATTTCAACAAGCACATCCTTGGGCAGACGCGCCACCTCGACCGTCGATCTGGCCGGTGGCGTCGCGCTGAAGTAGCGTCCATAGACTTCGTTCATCGCCGCGAAGTCGCCCATGTTCTTCAGGAACACGGTGGAGCGTACGACTTTCTCCAGTCCGCTTCCCGCGGCTTTCAAAATTGCGGAGAGGTTCTTCAAGGCCCGATCGGTCTGGAGCGCAATGTCGCCGCCGATTACCTGTTGAGTCGCCGGATCAATCGCCACCTGTCCGGAAACAAAGACGAATCCGTTGGCCCGGATCGCCTGCGAATACGGCCCAATTGCCTGCGGGCCGTCTTTCGTCGCAATCACATCTCGCATCTTTCCTCCAACCTCCAAAGTAACGGCTTGCAGATTAACGCAGATGCGCGCTGAAGATGTCAAACCGGCGAAACAGGACATGCCCTACGCAACAGTTGTTGGTTCTCGGTTCTCAGTTAGACTTTTTGCAGCCTTTGTACCTCGTGAACGCCAGGAATCTTGCGCACGCCATTGATGATGTTTTCCAGGTGTTTCAAGTCCGCAATATCGAGAATGACGTCGATGTTGGCTTGCGCGTTCGAGCTGCGCACTTGCATATCCCGGATGTTGGTTTTGGCGTCGCTGATCACGGCGGTGATTTGCTTCAGCATGCCGAAACGATCGTCGCAAAAGACGGTAAGCTTCACTGGATATGAACTCGGGGTTCCTTCGTCGCGTGCCCACTCCACATCAATGCGACGCTCCGGCTCGTAAAGCAGGTTCACCACGTTGGGGCAATTCACGGCGTGAACGGCAACGCCTTTGCCGCGAGTCACGTAGCCTACAACATCCTCTCCGCGGATGGGGTTGCAACATCGGGCGCGGTACACCAGCAGATCGCCATGACCCTTTACGCGGATGGCGTTGTTGCCGCTGTCTCCGCCGAAAACCCGCCGCACCGCGCTGGCAATGCCGCCGGATTTCTCTCCTTCATGGTCTGCTGCGGGCGCGGCGGAAGCCGGCGCCAGGCGTGCAAGAATCTGTCGCGCCGAATATTTGCCGTATCCGATGCCGGCCATCAAGTCGTCAATCTGGCCGAGGCCGTAGTCGGAGGCGATTTTGCGCAGCTCTTCGTCCTTGATCTCCTTGAACGCGACCCGATACTTGCGGGCCTCTTTTTCGATCAGCTTGCGGCCGATTTCGACGGCGCGCTCGCGCTGATGAATATTGAGCCAGTGCTTGATCTTGTTGCGGGCCCGCGACGATTTGACCGCGGCCAGCCAGTCGCGGCTCGGCTTATGCCCCGGCTGGGTCATGATTTCGACAATGTCGCCGCTGTGCAACTTATGGCGCAGCGGCACCATGCGCCCGTTAACTTTGGCGCCTACACAACTGTGGCCGACCTCGGTGTGAATGGTGTAAGCAAAATCGATGGGAGTTGACTCTCGTGGCAGCACCACAACCTTGCCTTTGGGCGTGAACGTGTAAACCTCTTCGGGATATAGATCGATCTTGAGGGTGGAAAGGAACTCGGTGGGATCGGATACGTCGCGCTGCCACTCGACCACTTGCCGCAGCCAGGCAAGCCTTTGCTCGTCCTGAGCCGAGACAGGGCCATCCTTGTACTTCCAGTGCGCCGCGATGCCTTCTTCCGCCATGCGGTGCATTTCCTCGGTGCGGATCTGCACTTCAAACGGTGTGCCATCTTCTGTAATCACCGAGGTATGCAACGACTGATAAAAATTTGGCCGCGGCATGGCAATGAAGTCTTTGATCCGGCCGGGCACGGGCCGCCACACGTTGTGCACGATCCCCAGCACGGCATAACAGTCTTGCAACGACTTCGTAATCACCCGCATGGCGTACAGATCGTAGACCTGCTCCACGCTGATTTTCTGCCGCACCAGTTTCTTGTGAATGCTGAACAAGCGCTTGATACGGCTTTCCACTTCGGCGGTGATTCCAGCTTCTTTCAGCTTGTCGCGGAGGGTTTGCTCGACTCGCGTCAGGAATTGCTCGCCCTTCTTGCGGCGCGCCTCGACGGCATCATGAACCTGCTGGTGGGTAAGCGGATCGAGGTAGCGGAATCCTAGGTCTTCGAGTTCGCCGCGAATCTTGCCCATTCCGAGCCGGTGGGCGATGGGGCCGTAGATCTCAAGCGTTTCTTTGGCAATTTTCTGCTGGCGTTCCGGTGTGAGATGCTCCAGAGTGCGCATGTTGTGCAAGCGGTCGGCAAGCTTGATCAGCACGACGCGAATGTCGTCGACCATGGCCAGCATCATTTTGCGAAGGTTCTCGGCTTGCTGTTCCTCGCGCGTCGCGAAATCAATCTGGCTGATCTTGGTGACGCCCTCGACGATATGGGCCACCTGCTCGCCAAACTCTTTGCGGATGTCAACGATCGTGACCGAAGTGTCCTCGACCGAGTCGTGCAGCAGGCCGGCGGCGATGGCCACCGCATCCATCTTCATTTCCGCCAGAACCTGCGCAACTCCAAGGGGATGGACCAGGTAGGGTTCGCCCGAGGCCCGGGTCTGACCGGCATGGTTTTTCTGGGAGAATTCATAGGCCTTGCGCACGAGTTCCAGATCATCGGCGGGACGGTTGGCACGCATGGTGCGCAACAGCTCCCGAAACTTCGTCACCGTGAGGGCGGTGGTCGCGATCTGTTCGCGCAAGGTCGCCATGAAAGATTATAGCCGGGGAACGTGAGCTACGGGCTTCGAAGTGAAGCGGCTTCCAATCAAATTATAGCGTCCGGAACCCCGTCCCAGCGCCACTTCTCGGCCACGAACAAAGCTGCCAACCTCAAAGGACTCATCACAGTTGAGTTACATTTGACCGGTCCAGTAGTGACGCAAGTAATTTGATCGGCGGGCCCAGCCCACCTAGCCTCTAGCTATGGGACGAACCGCATCTCCGGTAAAAGCAGCATCGGCAGTCTTCGTGCTGAGCTTGATTTCTGTCGCTCAGCAAGCGGCGAATCCGATTGCGGCGGGCGAGCAACTCCCGGTTCCCGGTAAATGGGTTGCAGCGGACCATTCCAAGCTGTCCGAACACAACATCGAATGGATGCAGACTCAACCCCCGCAGGTGCAGGCGGAATTTCTTTTGTCCGCAGCCATCAACCACGATAAAGGCGCCACTGACTGGATCAACAAGCTGGTGGATGGGTGGCATGGAAAATTGCGCCGGACGCAAAGGTGGGGGGACCTGCAGGATACTGCCCTCTACTCCAACGATTTGCGGGTGCGCGCCGCGGCCATCGAGATCAACCTGGCGGTAAACAATCTGACGAAGACTGATGAAACCGCAGATCGCATCATTCGATCGGCCGAATCCAATCCGGGCAATCGCCCGTGGGCGGCGTGGGAGTTGGGCATGCTCGCCAATCGTGGAGTCGAGCCCGAACGCATTCACTCTTTGCTGGTCACTTACATCCACGACCCGGAGCAGCAGACTCGCTTCTGGGCAGTCGAAGGGCTGGCTCACCTCGGAACCGATGAAACCATCAAGGATTTTATGGATGTATTTCGCAGCGACGTTTCCATGGAAGTGCGGGAGCGCGCCGGATGCAGCCTGGCAAAATCCGGCATGCTGACTCGCGAACAGCGCATGAAAGCAGTGCCGGGATTGATCGATCTTGGAGAGGACGACTCGCTGAATGAAACCACTCTAAATTGGGTGTATCAGGCGCTGCGCGAGATTACGAATGAGCCTTTGCCGAACAATTCTGTTGCTTGGCGAAACTGGTACGTAAAGTTTGGCGTGGCCAGGCAACAGGAGTTCAGGCAGGGTGATGAGTGGTCAGTGCTCGGTAACAACTAGCGCGTCTAGACTTTCCTGGAGTGCCGCAAAGCGGTTGCAAGCAACGTCTGTACAGTTTTCCTTCCTGAACTGATAGAGTTGACCGGTTGTGATCCCATGCCTGCCAGGATTCTAGTCAGCGGGTCTTCCGGACTGATCGGCTCTACCTTGATGCCTGCGCTGCAGTCGAGCGGATACGAGGTTTCGTGCCTGGTTCGCGGCGGCGCGTCTGGTAACGGACGAATTGGATGGGACCCGGCCCGGCCTCTTGCACCTGAATCGGTTTCTGGTTTCGACGCGGTCATTCACTTTGCCGGAGAATCCATTGCCAGCCGTTGGACGGAGTCGAAGAAAAAGGCAATTCGGGACAGCCGCGTTCTGGGGACGCGACATCTTGCCGAAGGTCTTGCTCGGGCGGCGGCGCCTCCGCGTGTCTTGATCTCGGCCTCGGCAATCGGCTTCTACGGGAATCGCGACGATGAGATATTGCGGGAAGACAGCCCCTCCGGCACAAGCGGATTCCTGCCGGAGGTCTGTCGCGAATGGGAAGCGGCTGCAGATCCCGCCGTGCAAGCTGGCATTCGCACGGCTTTTTTGCGAACCGGCATCGTCTTGAGCGCCGGAGGCGGTGCATTGAGACAAATGCTGCCGCCGTTTCGCATGGGACTGGGCGGAAGGATCGGCAGTGGCCGCCAGTGGATGAGCTGGATTGACTTGCACGATGAGATCGGGGCGATCTGCCACATACTTACGAACGAATCTCTGCGCGGTCCGGTGAACAGTGTCTCACCTAATCCGGTGACGAATGCGGAGTTCACCAAGACGCTGGCTTGGGTGTTGTCTCGCCCAGCGATTTTCCCCATGCCGGCGTTCGCGGCCCAGCTCGCCTTTGGACAGATGGGCGACGAACTCTTGCTGTCCAGCCAGCGGGTAGAACCGGTAAAGCTGATGGCCACTGGATATGTTTTCCAGAAGCCCGATCTGCCGAAGGCGCTGAAAGATATTTTGAAGAATTAAGAACGGGCCACGGATTTGCGCGGATCAGCACCGATGTTTCGGCTATCTGAGTTTAGAAATCCGTGGCCGAATTATTCGGTTCTAGCTTTGCCGAACTCTTCCACTCGCTCGCGCACGCTGAGGACGTGCTTTGGCAGATGCAGATGGCTGCCGGCTTCGAGGATGGGGATCAGTCGGTCGAAGTCGGGACCGGAATGCGAGCCGGTGATGACAATGCGGATGGGGTGAAATAGCTCTTTCCCCTTGGTTCCAGTTTCCGCTTTCACTTCGTCGACGATTTTCTTGAATTGCTCCGGCGTCACTTGGCCGGCGCTGGCCGATTCGTCTGCAATAATCTTGACGGTGAATCTTGAGAACACCGCACTGGTGTTTGGCCAAGCAAGAACCTCGGCGTTATCCGGTGCGGCTAATGCAGCCTTCGCGTCGTAGTTGAAAATTGATGACGCGCGTTCAGGAAGTTGCTCCAGACGATCCACGTACGGCGCCAACAGCCTCACGATTTGCCCCAACCAATCTCGTAAATCGTTGCTTACCTGGACAATTGGGAGTCTATGCGAACTTAGCCATGCGGCGTCGCTAGATTCGATTAATCCGGCCTTTGCGAAGAACCACACTCCAACCGCGATGAGATCGTCTACGGGCCACGCCTTGATGTACTGCCGGTTCAGCCAGTACAGCTTTTCCATATCGAAAACGGCTGCGGAGGGCGTGATCCGTTCCAGGGAAAACTCTTTCACCAGTTCCTGAAGATTGAAAATTTCCCGGGTGCCTCCGCTCGGAGCCCAGCCCAGCAACGCCAGATAGTTCACTAATGCTTCCGGCAGTACGCCCATGTCGCGGAAGTTTGCGATCGAAGTAGCGCCGTGGCGTTTCGAAAGTCGTTCACGATCACTGCCCAAGATCGTGGAAAGGTGGGCAAACTCCGGCACCGGCCAGCCCAGCGCTTCGTACAGCGCTACCTGCTTGGGCGTGTTGGAAAGATGGTCATCACCGCGAATCACGTGGCTGATCTTCATCAGCGCGTCGTCAATCACCACCACGTAGTTGTAGACTGGCATCCCGTTCGAACGAAGAATGATGGGATCGCTCACGACTTCGTTCGAGAATTCGACGTCGCCGTGAACGATGTCGTGAAAACGAATGGGATGCTCAGGAATCCGCAGCCTGATGGCGCAGGCTTCGCCAGCGGATCGGCGGCGCTTGGCTTCGTCGGGATCGATGCGGCGGCATTTGCCGGAATAGATTGGCTGGCCGCCCTCGACCGCCGCCTTGTCCCGTTCCCTCTGAAGTTCTTCCTCGCTGCAGAAACACAAATACGCTTTGCGTTCGTTCAGCAGGCGCTCAGCCTGTTCGCGGTAGACTTCCAGCCGGTCGGATTGACGATAAGGAATGTAGGGGCCGCCTACGTCGGGGCCTTCGTCCCAGTCGAGCCCGAGCCACTTGAGATCGGCGATGAGTTGATCTTCAAAGCGGGTCTCGCTGCGCTCCACATCCGTATCCTCGACTCGCAATATCATGGAGCCGTGCTTCCGCCGGGCAAAGAGCCAGTTGAAGAGGGCGGTGCGGGCGTTCCCCACATGCAGGTGCCCAGTGGGGGAAGGGGCGAAACGCACGCGAACTGGAGAACTTGGATTCACAAAATAATGTTAACAGGAGAGTGGGAAGCGCATCACCTGCGGTCCGAACAAGAAAATCGAGAGAAGAGTCTCAGCTCCGGCCGGGCGTCTCGTCCCTATGCATTTCATCCAGCAATTTCGCCAGCAACTCGGCTCGCACGTCGCTATTCAATTCGCGCCTCAGTTCCTCGAGGGCGAGGGCCACGATGTGATAGTGGTGGGCGCCGCAGTATTTGGGATCCGAAGTGATATCGAGCCACACACTGTGCATCAGTTCGAGATCCTGGGGGCGCATCCGAGGCGCATGAGGCCCGAGCGGATATTCGCGGATTTTTCCATTGGCCTCGTGCACCTCCAGGGTCAACCGTGGCCTGGGTTCGGCCAGACGTTCCCAGGCATCACCCGTAAGCCTGGCCTGCTCATCGCTGGTGAGCTTGTTCGACACTCCGCAGACGATCCGGCTCGAGTCCAGGCGTTGCGCGGTTACGATAATGGCCTCAAAAACATCGGTGGACGGAACCACAAGCAGCGAAACCGGCTTGCCTTCTTTTTCCGCAACCGCGACGGCGGCGGTGAACAACTCCTGCTCGTAATGATCGAAGACTTGCGAAGCTTCGACGACCGCGCTGCCGCTGAAGGAATGCTCGCGATGGTAGAGACGAGCGGTCATCACGACAACGTCCTGCCGGTTTGTATCGGTGGTCCTGAGAATGTCGCGCAGGTAATAAAGATTTCTGGGGTCGCGGACGGCGACCAGAATGTTTCCCGGCCTCACTCCCAGGGCTCCCGATCCCAGTTCCTGGTTTCCGTACACCCGGAATTGATCCAGATTTTCCAGCTTGCCGTGGCGCTGCTTCGTGACTCTGTGCTCCGAGTAAGTGAAAATGGCAAAGAATACAGCACTAAACGTGACGCCAGCGACGGTAGCTTCGGATTTGGTAAACAGGTTGACCAATGCCGTGATCAGCAGCACCGCGGAGATCAAGATCAGGCCCAGCGGTACTTCACGGCCGCCGATGTGGAAATTGCCGGGCACCTTCCATTGGCGATTCTCCGGCTCGGTGTAGCGCAATACCAGGACCGCCAGCGATTTCAGGGCGAAACTCCAGATCACGCCAAACGCATACAGTCCTGCCAGCACGTAAACATTGCCTCGGCTCAGGATGATAGTCAGGAGTTGCAATCCCACAATCAAATTGATGATGCGATAGCTGGTGCCGAATCTCCTTTGCGGCTTCTGGAACCAGTCGGTGAGTACGCCGTCCTCAGCAACGCGGTTCAAGACACCATTCGCGCCCACGATCGAAGTATTTTGTGCGCCCGCCAGAATCAGCACCCCGACCAGCACCACGAAGCCGTGGAAGAACAGTTTCAGCATGGTCGGACCGACCAGGTACATCGCGATGCCCCCGATGAGGTTGGCGAAGTAATCGGGACGCACCTTATCGGGGATGATCATGACGGCAAAGAACGAAACCAGGGAGGTGAAGAGCAGGCTGTAGATGAAGATAACCAAGCCCGTTTTTTCGAGGTTCTTCAGCTTGGGATGTTCGATCTCGCGGTTGACCTGGGCCAGGGTCTCCTCGCCACTCATCGCCAGCACGGAGTGGCCAAACCCCACGAACATGATGATCCAGGTGAGATGGCTGATCCAAGTTCCGTTCAGCCAGCCCAGCGATTCCTTGTTGAGGGGTACGACTCCCGGGTGTAATGGATTCGGCGGCAGCTGGACGGGCGCGCTGAATACGGTGATGGTGCACCATATGATCAAAATCACAACCATCACCGTGGTCACGATCATGATCTGGAGGGCTTTCTCACTCGATTCGTGGATGCCCTGGATATTCTTCCACCAGAAATACAGCACGATCAGAACGGCGATGCCCGCGGAAAAGTGGTCTTCGGAGAAAACCAGGGGATGGTGGACATATTTACCGATATCTTCGATGAAGCCCGCGAGATATTGACCGGCCGAGACGGCACTGATGGGGCCAGTGAGCACATAATCGAACAGCAACGCCGACACTGAAAACTTGGCCAGGGTTCCACCCATGGCTTCCTTGACGACCCGGTACACGCCGCCGCGCACAAACATGCTGCTGGACTCGATATAGAGAGCGCGCACGCAGTAGCTGAACAGCATCACCGCGAGAATGAACCATGGAGCGCTCTTGCCGATGACCTTCTCGGCGTCACCGCCGGCGTAATAAGCGGAAGAAGCGAGGTCGGCAAGGACAATGGCGGACGCCCTCCAGAACGAGATGAAGGTCAGCATCACCGTGGTGGCAACGAACACCTTTACCGCGGGACGCCGCATGCTTGGGATGGATGAGGACATTTATAGAAATGCCGGAAAGCGTAAGTCTACGAATTTAGCACAGTGGAGCTACGGAATCTGTGACCCGCTGCCGCGAGGATCTGCCTGGTCCTAGTCTGCCAGGCATTACTGCCGACATCAGGCGGATGCGGCGTTCTCCACTTTTGGGCCCTGTGGCGCCATATAGGTTCGGGTGATGCGATCGTGCCAGCAGAGCCTGTCCTCGTCGAGGAAGCACCAGGCGTAGCCCAACCCGAGCGAAAACCCAGACAAGATAGAAGCCAGGACCCGCCAGCGCCGGGTTGTTCTGGGAACCGGAGTGCCATCAAATCGGCTCAGTTGCAGATGCGCCAGCTTCAGTCCGGGGGTCGTTCCGGTGTAGACCAGCAGGAGGTATTGATAGGCAATCCAGAATAGCGCGATCAGACTCACGGAAATGCCTCCCACTTGCTGAAGGGGCGGCACGATCGAGGTGATCTTGAAAAAGACGTATGCGAAGACCGCGAAAGCTGTGACCGCCAGCAAGGTATCGATGACGCCCGCCAGGAGGCGCCTCGCCATTGCAGCTGCCTGCAGAGGCAATTCGAAGCCGGGACGCCGTTCCTTCTCCGGTTCTTCCACGGGCTCCATCAGAATGCCGCCAAGTGCCGGTGGAGGAAGCAAGAGATCTGGCACTTCGAGGATGCGCGGCCGGTGCATGACGGGTTCGGCGAGTTCATCGAAGACCGGCGGCGGCGCGGAACGAGGAAACTCAAGAATCCTTGCACCCGCATCCGCCCCGTTCAAACGCTCTACTCCCTCTGTTCTCTGGTGGGCAGATTCCTGTTGCCGGGGCGGCAGGGCCTCTTGCATCGCCACTGCGAGTCGACTTGGAGCGGGAGGGGTTGTGCGCTGGCTCGTGGCTGCGGGCTCCGTCCACGAGGATTCGGGAGGATCGAACTTCAGCTGCAAAGACGGGTAGCGAGGCACACGAGGACGCCGTCGCGCGCGGTAATTGTTTACACGATCCGCCACTTCGTGGCGCCACGAACCGGAATCGGGCGCTTCGAGGAAGTCCGGCCCAAGCGATGCATCCGGCTCGACAGCTTGCAGGCCGATCTGCCCGACGGAGCCGCTGCTCTCCGCGGCAGACGGAACGGCTGGCAGTTTGTCACGTTCCGAGCCGTGATCGTTCCCGGCACCGTCAGCCTTGGACGAACCATCTCTCACCCTTCGGGCGGTTGAGGATTCTTGTGGACCATCTACTATAAACCGCGGAGGCGCGGGCTTTTCGTCGACGCTGGCGGCAAAGCGTTGCTCGCTCGCATCGTATGCCTCAGGGTCGATCAGCCGAGCGGCGGCAGGCAGCCTGGTGGCGGAATCGACATCGGGTTCAAATTTCGATTTCATATCTGGACATCTTTGACTGGACGGACGTGCCAACACGGCGGCAGGCGGTACCGCGGACCGAGCAGCACATGGACCGGTCTTCCAACGTCGATCAGCAAGCTCAACCGCAGAGCGAACCCAGAGCCTTTAAGAAATAGGCGAGGATGCCGGAATGCCAACCTCTTTGCCTCTCGGGCCAGCGCCGTGCTAACGTCACCATACCCCAGCGTGGACTTCACACTCGGGGAGTTCGTGCGCGTTCCGATGACTTCCCGCACTCGATTCCTTATCACGGCGGCGTTCGTTTGTCATCTGCTACTCGCGCCTTCCCTAGTTACCAGCCAGTTGCTTTCTGCCGCCACTGCCTCCAGTCCAGCTCAAAGCCTGCCCAATACACCCTCGGTGTTGAACGAGGAAGACGTGACCATCAAGGCTATCTCCCAGGAGAAGAACGGTTCCATTTACAAGCTGCACGGGGAGGCCGAAATTCATTACGGCGTCTACATCCTCCGGGGCGATGAGGTTACTTACAACGCCGATACAGGGCAGTCCAGTGCGGATGGTCATGTTGTACTCGAGGGCGGACCCAACGACGAACATATCCGGGCCAGCCATGGCACCTATAACGTGCGCACGGAAAGCGGACGATTCGAGAATGTAACCGGCACGATCGGCGTGCGCATGCGCGGCACTCGGCTCAAGCTGACGTCCTCCAATCCCTTTTTTTTCACCGGAAAGGTGGTGGAGAAGACTGCTCCGGATCACTACATTGTCTATGATGGCACGGTGACGACTTGTGAGTTGCCTCATCCCAAATGGCAATTCAATGCGAACAAGGTTATGGTCAGCGTCGGCGGCACGGCTAAGATTTACCGCAGCACATTCGGCATCAAAGGTATCCCGATTCTGTATTTTCCGTTCGCCACGCTACCCGCGGAGCGGATTCCTCGGCAGTCGGGGTTTCTCATTCCCAATATCGGGACCTCCTCGACCAAGGGAACGATCCTCGGCGAATCGCTGTTCTGGGCCATCAATCGAAGCATGGATGCGCATATCGGGGCAGAGTATTTCTCAGCTCGAGGATGGGCTCCGCAGGGAGAATTTCGGGCCCAGCCCAGCGATACTTCTTTTGTCGATCTAAATTTTTTCAGTGTGCTGGACCGCGGAACCGGCAACCCGCCAATGAACCAGGGCGGGGAAGAAGTACGCTTGAATGCTGAGGGCGGATTTGGCCACAACTTCCGCGGAGTTGCCAACATCGATTACCTCAGCTCCTATGTCTTTCGCCTCGCTTTTGGGGAAGTTTTTACCCAGGCTGTGAACTCCGAGGTAAAGTCTAAAGCCTTCCTCTCGAACACGACCGACGGCTTCTTCTACAACGCGTCGATGCAGCGATATCAGGACTTCGAAAGCACGACTGCCGGCGACGTAATTACCATCCTTCATGCGCCCAGCTTCGAAGTATCCAGTGTCGATCGCCAACTCGGTCAATCGCCTTTCTACTGGTCGTATGAGGCCGCAGGCGAGGGTCTCTCCCGCAGTGAACCTGGTTTCAGTACTGCGGCTTTGGTTGGGCGCTTTGATTTGGCTCCCAGCGTGTCTTTACCGCTGCGGGTGGGCGGATGGTCGTTTCGTCCGGAGTTTTCGCTTCGCGACACCGGCTATACGCAACAACTCGCTACCGCCGGCGGAGTCAAAGTTGCAGAGTCTGATGCCATCAATCGGCGGGCTCTGGAAGGCTCAGTAGAGGTTCGGCCTCCTGCTCTGAGCCGCGTTTTTGCCGGCGACTTTATGGGGCGCAAATGGAAACATGTCATTGAACCACGCGTGGTTTACAGCTACGAGACGGGGATCAATAATTTTCCCAATATTCTGCGTTTTGACGAACGTGACATTCTCACCAATACGAATGAAGTCGAATATGGCATCGTGAATCGCCTGTACGCAAAGCGCAGGTCGGGACAGCCGGAAGAGTGCGGGAAACCCGGCATGCCGTCTCTGTTTATCGGCGGAGCTCCTGCGCCCAGCCGCATCCCGTGGGAGCGGCAGGGCGAGGCGGCTGAAGCACCCTGCAACACCGGATCTCAAGTGAGCGAGATCGTTACCTGGGAACTTGCGCAAAAATATTTTATCGATCCGACCTTCGGAGGTGCGGTAGTGCCCGGGCAGAGCAACGTTTTCACCAGCACCGTGGATCTAACCGGCATTTCTTTCGTGACCGCACCCCGCCATCTTTCGCCGCTCATCTCGCGTCTACGGGTTCAGACCAGCGCGCGAACCGACGTGGAGTGGGACGTTGACTACGATTTCGTGCGGGGCGGCCTTAATGCGAGTACGGTGCTGGCCAACTATCGCATCGGCCCGGTTACGGTGGGTGGCGGCGATGCCTATCTGCAAGTTCCCGGCGAGTGTGCCGTTAGTACTTGCAACTTCAGTACGACCACGGATCCGAATATTATTTTCTGGCCACAGCTTTTTAACCAGTTCCGGCTGCTGTTGGGCTACGGTCACTCTGGCAAACAGGGCCTTAGCGCCGCGGCCAATGTTGGTTTCGACGCGAAACTGGGCTTTTTGCAATACGCCGCCGTGCAAACTACTTACAACTGGGATTGCTGCGGAGTAAGTGTGGAGTTTCGCCGTTTCAACCTGGGTTCGGTACGGAACGAGAACCAGTATCGCTTCACATTCGCGCTGGCGAATCTTGGATCGCTGGGGAATCTGAGACGGAACGAGAGGTTGTTCTAAGTCCGTAAGAGTCTGTGCCGAGGACTGCTTTTCGCGGTACCTTTCAGGTACGACGGACTTCCATCGTGAAGTTTGTGGAAGGCACCGTTGCCGGCGCGGGCGACCAAACTCCCGCGCGGCAACGGAGAAGTGTTCCCTCCTGACGTTCCCTTTAAGAAAGCCCCCGGCAGTCCCTCCGACGTCGATTGTTCGCCGTCAGAATCGATCGCGCTACAGACAACCAGGGTGAATTGTGTCCTCCTTGCAAGTGAAGCTCGTCAGAACGCTGCCAGCATTAGCTAGTGTCTGGCCCGTGAGTGCCGTGATATCCGCGTGACCCCAGCCGTTAACATGGTTCCAATTGAGCTGATACAAGTGATTACTCGGACCACTGTAGAACACAGCCTCCCCTACACTATCGCCGTAACTGGTAAGCCGGCTGCCCGTTGCGGCTAAAGCACTGCCTGTGATTGCGGTGATATCCGCGTGGCCCCAGCCGTTGATGTGGTTCCAGTTGAGTTGGTACACATGACTGTTCTGACCGAAGTAGAACACAGCCTCGCCATAGCTATCGGTGAAACTGGTAAGCGGGCTGCCAGCCGCGGCTACGGCGCTGCCAGTAAGCGTCGTGAGATCAGCGTGGCCCCAGCCGCTAACGTGGTTCCAATTAAGCTGGTACACGTGCCCATTCTGCCCCAGGTAGAACACAGCTTCGCCATAGCTGTCAGTGAAACTGGTAAGCGGGCTGCCAGCCACAGCTAAGGCGCTCCCGGTAATTGCCGTGAGATCCGCATCGCCCCAGCCGCTAGCGTGGTTGAGTTGGTACACGTGTCCATTCTGGCCAAGGTAGAACACAGCCTCTCCGTAGCTGTCAGTGAAACTGCTAAGCGGGCTCCCGGCTGCGGCCAACTTGTTGCCGGTGGCTGCCGTCAGATCCTCGTAGGTCCAGACCCGACTGTTGGGGTTTCTGTAGAGTTCGTAAATGTGCAGGTTCGAGCCGGTGCCGCTGATATAGTACACATGCCTGTCGGGGTAGACTTGTCCCGCTTGTGGTTCGTTGCTAAAGGCAGTCAAGGCCGTTCCCGAAGTTGCGAGAGGAGAAGATGCCTCCGCCGTCACGTCAGCAGTTTCATAACTGCCAACCCCCATGTTCCAGCCTATCTCGTAAACATGCTGATTCGCGCCAACGTAGTAAAAAAAATCGTACCAGTTTGCGCCGTATTGATCTGGAGGGTTCGGGAAGCCCGCGATCGCACTGTTCGGTGCTGCGCTGGTGGAGTTGCTCCCAACATCTAAGGATGTCCACCCATAGAAACTCTGCTTCCAGACGAATTCTTCAAGCTTGCTACTTGAATTGATGCTGTATACATGCTCCGAAGTGTACAGAGTTTGGGCGGTAGATGGACTTGTCGAGCAAAGTACACAAGTAAACGTCACGGCAAAAACTAAATTTCGCATGCCGTCACAGTATCATGCGGGTGGTTTCGGGTGTACCCGACTCGATTGCACTGGAGGGCTGCGCGTTTCCGGGTATCGGCTGGCCTACCCTCAGCTCGAACATCGTGATGTCACTTCCAAAAGACTCTGCATGGAGGCCCCGGAACTCACGGAATTGGTTCTGCAGTTCAGCGGCGAGTTTGATGTCCCATCCTTCCTGAATTACCCAAACTCTGTCCCCCGGCTTCAGATTATCGGTGCGCACCAGTTCATCCCATTTGATCAGGAAGGTTTGGGCATCAAATCTCCAGGTATGCGGGTCGGCCGAAATAACGCGGTATCCTGCGCAGTAGAACGCCTGCAGATTCGCAGTTGAGCTGTCGAAGGACATAGCCCGCTGCGGGCAAAGGTAATGGTTGAGCAGCAGGCTGGTTTGGTAGTCCACAAAAAGCGGGACGGTGGGCGGAACCTCGTGCCGAACTGCATTCATGGCCTGACTCATCTGCTGGCTGCTCTGATCCCCGCGCAACATGTAAGGCCGATGCGGCGCTCCGAACACGTTACAGACAGCCACCACCAGGATCGCCACGCCGACACCGCGCGCGGTTTGTTGGCACGCCCACTCTGCCAATACGAAGCTCACTCCAGCGAGCCCAAAAATGGCGAGAAACACACAATGCCGCGTGCCTCCATACGGATAAACTTTCATGATTGCCGCCAAGCAGTTGAGCACAAAAGGCAGGAACAGGAGAACTCCCAACTGCCAGGCTGATGTGCCGCTTTGCGTAGTCACGTTTTTTCCTCTAAAGAGAAGGATCACGGCAATCAGGAAAAGCAAACCGGCAATGTCCCCGACGGCAAGGTGGCCAAAAATGAACTGAAACACCCCGAAGGTTCTGCCAAGCACGAATAAAAACAGGTTGTCGTGCCCGGCATGGTAGTAAGACTTGCGCAGCCATTCCTCCATGGCTTGCATCGCCTGGGTGCTGCCCTTCTGTTTTGAAATATGGCTCACGTACAAGAAGACGGCAATTCCCAAAGCGCCGGCTTGGCCTGACGTCCAGGCAGCGATCAGGCTGACGGAAGAGCGTCCGCTTATCAGTCGGAACAGGCCGTACACGCCAATCGCCGCGGCGAATAGAAACCCCGAATAATGCGAGAGCAGGCCAAGGTAAAGGCAAATCGAGAAGAGCAACATCGAGCCCACGGAATTCCTCGCCAGGGAGCGCTCCAGCAGGTACGCCGCGCTCGTGATGAACAACAGCATCAACATGTACTGCCGCACCTCAGCCGACAGCGAAATCATGGGAGGAAGGAAAGTCACGAGGATGAAGCCAATCCACCCAGCGGTACGGCCGAAGACGCTCGTCAGCCATTTGAAGTATGCCCAGCAAAAGGCCGTTCCCAGCAGTACGGAAGGAAACCGCAGGGTAAACTCCGAAGCGCCCAGTATCCGCCAAAAATAGAGTAATAGGATCAACAGTGGAGGGTGGGCAGTAGTCAGGCTGGCCAGATAGGCGGTTCTCCACGAGGCCTGATTCGCGATCAGGTAATGGAGAGCTTCATCCGGATTCAGAAATGTTCCCCAGGCAGCTCCCAGGCGAACCAACAAGCCCACCGCAATCACCAGAAGTGCAATCCGATTGGAATGAGCCTCGAACCAGCTCTCGCAGCAATGACTCCATCCCAATTGTGCTTCGGGTTCGTGCCGCCGGTGCTGTGAGTCACTCATCCGTTGTCGCTCGATCTCTCAGGAGAATAACCGAGACGCGTTTCCGGCGCCCACTTTCCAATCGGCAACATCACCAGAGGGTTTGCCTGTATTAGGATATGAAGTATGTCCGTTCCCGCCGATGTCGCCTCGAAGCGCGCTTCCCTGGACGCTCGGATTCGCGCCTTGGGCCGCACGCTGGTTGCTTATTCCGGCGGCGTGGATTCAGCTTTCCTCGCCTGGGCTACCTATCAGGCTCTGGGCGTTGAAATGCTTGCGGTAATTGCCGATTCGCCCAGCCTGGCTCGTACCCAGCTCACCGAGGCTGCCGCCTTTGCTCGGGAGCAAGGTATTCCGCTCGAGGTCATCCACACCAGCGAACTCGACCGCGCCGAATACATACGCAACGATGGCTACCGCTGCTTTCATTGCAAGGATGAGTTATTTACAGCAATGGAAGCCTTTCGCACCGCACATGGATTCGACTCCATCGCGTATGGCGTCAATGTAGACGATCAGGGCGACTTTCGCCCTGGTCAAATCGCGGCCAGCCAGCATCGTGTCGCCGCTCCGTTGCTCGAAGCTGGATTAACCAAGCAGGAGATCAGGGAGCTGGCGCACCGCGCCAATCTGAAGGTGTGGGACAAGCCAGCTTCGGCATGCCTGTCCTCACGCATCGAGTATGGACGCCCGGTTACACGTGAGGCCCTCAGCACGGTCGAGCAGGGCGAAGATGCAATTCGCAGGCTGGGCTTTCGACAGTTCCGTGTTCGTCACCATGGCGACATCGTGCGCATTGAAATTGCCAGCAACGAATTGCCTCGCGCTCTCAGTTCTGACATGGCAGCGGAGTTCACGCGCATCTTTAAGGCTCTGGGTTTTAAGTTCGTGACTCTGGACCTCGAGGGGTTTCGCTCTGGCTCAATGAACTCTCTCCTGCCTGCTGAACAACTCTCGCGTAAGGCCTGATGGGCGGACGCGACCTTCCAGTAGAATGTTCGCAAGAGCCGCATGACTGGCCCCTCCGGTGTACTCCGTATGAGATAATCTTAGCTATTCCCAATGTACAGGCGGTTTCTAGTGACGCTATTGCGACGTTCGATCCTTGTTCTCGTGCTTGTTTGCCTGGGTTGCTCTGCTCAGTCAGTCTCCCCCGACCTGACCCAGAAAATCGAGCGGCAAGTACGTGCTACTTACAGTATTCCCGCGAGTGTGAAGATCACCATTGGCCAGCTCCGGCCCAGTGATTTTGCGAATTTTGACGCCTTGACCATCTCCATGGACGGCGGCGAAAAGAAACAGACTTACGAGTTCCTGCTCTCCAAGGACGGCAAGACTCTGGCTCGGATGACCAAGCTGGACCTGACAAAAGATCCTTATGCCGAGGCCATGAAGAAGATCGACTTGAACGGGCGGCCTACGCGCGGCAACAAAGATGCGAAAGTAGTGGTGGTGAACTTTGATGACTTCCAGTGTCCATTTTGCTCCCGCATGCACCAGACGCTGTTCCCCGAACTGCTGAAGGAATACGGGGACCGCGTGGAATTCGTCTACAAGGATTATCCCTTGACCGAGATTCACCCCTGGGCGACGCACGCGGCGGTGGATGCGAACTGCCTGGCAGCGCAAAACAATGACGCATATTGGGATTTTGCTGATCGAATTCATGCCGACCAGCGCGAGGTCAATTCAGAAAAAGCGCGCGACGCTCAGTTCGCCATGTTGGACCGTTTGGCGACCGAGCAAGGGCAGAAACACAACCTTGATCTCACCAAACTTCAGGCCTGCGTCAAGGCACAGAATGAAGCCGGGATTAAAGCTTCGATGCACGAAGCCGAGGGCGTGGGCGTGACCGCTACGCCGACCCTGTTCGTCAACGGGCAGGAAATGGATGGAGCGCTTCCTATCAGCGAAATGCGGGCGGCCCTGGACCTGGCATTGCAGCAGGCCGGGGTGCCGGCGCCGTCTCACCCCGCGGCCTCGCCTCCAGGCGAGTCACAACACGATTCGCAACCGCCCAGTAAGTAGTGCCGAGAGGATCCATTGAAAACTAATTCGCTATTTCGTCTCTTCCTGACAGTACTGCTTGCCGCTTCACTTCTCGCGGTCTCGGTAGGGTGTGGGGCCAAACTGGCTGGCGACGACGTTGCAGCCACCGTAGACGGCCGCAAGATCTACCGTGCGGACGTCGAAAAGTATTACGAAAATCAGACCGCGGGATCCCAGCAGCAACCGGCGGGAGAACAGGCTACCAGCCTGCGCCTCAGTATCTTGCGCGAACTAGTTGATAATGAAATCCTGATGCGGCGCGCTGAAAAACTCGGGCTTCTTGCCACCGACGACGAAGTCGAACGCAAACTAAACGAGATCAAGTCGCCTTACACCAAAGAGGAATTCGACGCCCGGATGAAGGAAAAGAAACTCACTCTCGACGACTTCAAGCGTGATTTGCGCCGATCGCTGACAGTCGAAAAGGTTCTGAACAAAGAGGTCACGTCGAAGATCAATGTTTCCGACCAGGACATCACAAATTACTACAACGCGCATAAGGCGGAGTTCAATCTGGTCGAGCCTCAGTATCACCTGGCGCAAATTTTCGTAACCACGGCGCCGAACCCGCAGGTCCACAATCTTAAGAACGACAAGGCCCAAAACGAGGCTGATGCGCGCAAGAAAATTCAGATGATTGTGAATCGACTGGATAGCGGGGACGACTTCGGCACGCTGGCCATGAACTATTCGGAGGATACCGAGACTTCGGGGAACGGCGGCGACCTGGGCTTTACGCCTGAATCGTCGTTGAAAAACACTGATCCGGTTACGCGCGATGCAGTCATTAAGTTAAAGCCCGGCCAATACAGCGCGGTCATCACCGTCATCAACCCGATGACCAAGCAGTTAGTCGGCTTCCGCATCGTGAAACTGATCGCCAGGGAAAGCGCGGGACAGCGCGAATTGTCCGACCCCCGCGTGCAGGAAGCAATTCGCTCCCAACTCCGCGACCGGCGCGAACAACTTCTGAAGGCAGCATACTACGAAGTTTTGCGCGATCAGGCCAAAGTGGAAAACTACTTCGCGGAGAAAGTACTGGAAGGCAACGGAACCGCGAATTAAATAACGCTTAGCGCACCAGAAGTTAAGAGCCAAAGACTTAGGAGCCAAAAGCTGCTGTTCTACTCCACAATCGCCAACACATCTCCGGCGTTCACATTCGCGCCCTCGGCGGCCACGATTTTTTGCACGGTCCCTTTCTTTGGCGATTTGATCTCGTTCTGCATTTTCATGGCTTCCACGACCAAAATGCTTTGCCCCGCCTCAACCGCCTGCTCCTCGCCAATCAGCACACGCACTACTTTGCCAGGCATGGGTGCGAGCAATTTTTTCGGACCCTTTTCATCCGCGTCTCCGCCTCTGCGGCCTCGTAGTGACCTTGGATCACGCACTTCCGCGAGGTAGCGGTCGCTGCCAACCCAGAGATGCATGCCCGTCGCAGTGTGTTCCCGTTTGACCTCGTAGGCTTTCCCGCCAATCAAGACCGAGAGTACATCGCGCCGAGCCAGCACCGCATCCATCTGGATCTCGCGACCGTCCAAGCGGCATCGCCAGCCTGCTTCGGACCATTCCACTTCAAGCCGGTAACCTTTTCCGTCGATAATAACGTCGTAAATCATAAGCGAGTGTCGCGTGGGATCGGACACCAGTATGTGGAATCGCCTCACGGTCGGTGGAAATAACCGGTCACAATTCTTTCTCAACCCAAACCTTCTACTCTTGCCGCCCTCTTCCAGCCCGAGGCGGCAATTCTGTGTCCGTTCCCTGGAGTCGCAGATAAAGTTCCATTGCCGACAACCGCCGACGCCGGATCCAGGATCGCGAATATCCCGGCGGCAATGGCCGCGACTTCCGGATGTCCACCCTTCACCTCGGAGGGCTTAGACTTCAACAAGCGATCCAGGTAGCCGGTATCCACCTTACCCGCCTGAAAGTCCGCATCGGTCAGAATACGGCGGAACAGGGAAATGTTGGTCTTGATGCCGCCCACGAAATACTCGTGAAGCGCGCGAGTTAACCGCGAAATCGCCTGCGCCCGGTCAGTTCCGTAACCGATCAGCTTGGCCAGCAGCGGATCGTAGTCGATGGGCACGGTCCAGCCTTCGTACATGCCGCTATCCCGACGGATCCCTGGGCCCGAAGGCGATAACAACAGCGTGATCTTCCCCGGACTTGGAAAGTAATTGTTATCGGGATCCTCCGCATAGATGCGGCACTCAATCGCGTGCCCGCGGATGCAAACGTCTTCTTGCCGGAACGGCAATTTCTCGCCGGCTGCGATCTGAATCTGCAGATGTACCAGGTCTTGTCCAGTGATCAATTCGGTGACGGGATGTTCCACCTGCAGCCGCGTGTTCATCTCGAGAAAGTAGAAATTCCTGGCCTGATCGACCAGGAATTCTACGGTGCCTGCGTTGGTATAGCGGGCCGCCCGGGCCACTCGGACTGCGACCTCTCCCATGCGCTGCCGCATGTCCGCGTTAACGATCGGAGACGGCGACTCCTCCAGCACCTTCTGATGTCGACGCTGGATGGAGCACTCGCGCTCACCCAGGTACATTGTGTTGCCGTGCTCGTCCGCGAGCACCTGCATCTCGATGTGACGCGGATTGAGGATGGCCTTTTCGATGTACACCTCGCGGTCGCCAAATGCCCGCTCGGCTTCGCTCTGTGCCGCTTCGAGAGCAGATTTCAGCTCTTCGGGCTGATGCACCAGGCGCATGCCTTTCCCGCCGCCACCCGCCGCCGCCTTCAGCATCACGGGATAACCAACCTTCGCCGCAATCTGTTCACCCTGTTCGGCTGACTCTAGTCCTTTCGACGTCCCTGGCACGACCGGAACTCCCGCTTTTTCCAATTCCTGCCGTGCCCGCGTTTTCGATCCCATCATGTCCATTGAGGCGGGACTGGGACCAATGAACTTCACCCCAGCATCGCCGCACGCTTGTGCAAATTTCGCATTCTCCGAGAGAAACCCGTACCCGGGGTGGATCGCTTCCGCGCCGCTTCGTTTCGCAACATCCAAGATCTTCGCGACGTTCAGGTAGGATTCCGCGGCCGCAGGCATCCCGATGTGGTAGGCCTCATCGGCTTTGCGAACATGCAGCGAGGCACGATCGACGTCGGAATAAACCGCAACCGAAATGATCCCCAGTTCACGGCAGGCGCGGATCACTCGCACCGCAATCTCTCCCCGGTTGGCAATCAGAATCTTCTTGAACACGCTTGTCAGCTCCCCAGCTTCCTCGCAAGCAACTCGTTTACCATCTGCGGATTCGCCTGACCTTTTGATACTTTCATCACCTGGCCAACAAAAAAGCCGATCACTGTTCTCTTACCCGCGCGATACTGCTCGACCTGCTTGGGGTTGGCCGCGATGATTTCGTCGATGATCTTTTCGATCGCAGAAGAATCCGTAATCTGCTGCGGCTTTTCTCTCTCGTAAACTTCGTCGAAGTCCTTCCCCTGCTCGAAGCAGAGATCATATAAATCCTTGAGCATCTTGCCGGAAATCGCGCCGCTCTCCACCAGGTCTGCCGACAGTGCGACGCCTTTCATCGAAATCGGCGACTGCTCGATTTCCAGTCCCTTGGCCTTCAGGCGTCCCATCAACTCACCCTGCACCAGATTCGCCACCCGCTTGGGATTCTTCGCCGCCTTCGCGGCCGCCTCGAACTGATCAGCAAACGACTTCGTTGCGGTCAGCACTTGCGCGTCGTAGTCGGTAATGCCGTAGTCCGCCACCATGCGCTTGCGCCGCGCTTCGGGCAGTTCGGGCAGAGTGCTTCGGATCTGCGCTTGCCAATTCCCGTCTACCACCAGCGGTAGAAGGTCGGGCTCGGGGAAATATCGGTAGTCTTGCGCTTGTTCTTTCGAGCGCATGCCATAGGTCTTGCCCTCCGCCGAGTTGTAGAGTCGGGTTTCCTGCGTGACTCTGCCGCCCGATTCAACGATCCCGATCTGGCGATCGATTTCGTACTCCAACGCTTCACGAATGAACCGGAACGAATTCACGTTCTTGATTTCAGTCTTCGTGCCGAACCGTTCCTGACCGCGAGGGCGCACGCTGACGTTGGCATCGCAACGCAGCGAGCCCTCTTCCATATTGCAATCGCTTACCCCGGTGTAGAGGATGATTTCCTTCAATCGGGTGAGGTATTCGTACGCTTCCGCGGGCGAACCAATATCCGGCTCGCTGACGATTTCGATCAGCGGTACTCCGCTGCGGTTCAGGTCGATGGCCGTAGTCTCGACGGAATCGGCGAAGCCTTCGTGCAGGCTCTTGCCCGCATCTTCTTCGAGGTGCAGGCGCGTGATGCCAATTTTCCTAGTTCCGGCAGCGGTCGCGATGTCGATCCTGCCGAATTCCGCCAGCGGTTTGTCGTACTGCGAAATCTGATAGCCCTTGGGCAAGTCAGGATAAAAGTAGTTCTTGCGCGCGAAAATGGAGGTCTCGTTAATGCGGCAGTCCAGGGCCATCGCCGCTAGCACAGCGAAATCCACCGCCTTGCGATTCAATACCGGGAGCGCTCCGGGAAGGCCCAGGCAGACCGGGCAAACGTTGCTATTCGGCGGAGCGCCAAAGCGAGTCGAGCACGAACAGAAAATCTTGCTCACAGTCAAAAGCTGGACGTGCACCTCCAGCCCAATGATGGACTCGTATTTAGCGCGGGCCGCTACGGAAGTGTCCGGCGTGGTGGCCATATCCAGCGATTATAAGGGTTCTCCGCGCTGACCCTCAGGACGACAGTCGTCAGTTAGTTGGGCTTCGCCGGCGCGCTCAAGTATTTCTCCAGCGGGACTTCGAAGTACATCAGTTCGTTTCCCTTGGTATCGCGGACGCCGGTCAAGTAGAAGCGGGCACCTGCCAGCGGAGTGGAAATTCCTGATACATCAAAAAACATGAAGCCGGACTGGGTGCCGTGGGGTTCGACCGCTTTGGCGGCAAACGGGGCGTTCTGAATTTCATCCATCGCCTCCTTGCTCACGCTGCCTTTCGCTTTCTTCGGCCAGGGCAGCGGATTCGGAGAAACGTTTCCGCTTGTGGGCCGGGAGAGGCGCCGGTAAAGATCGTCTTCCGTCGCCGGCGGAATTTTGGTTCGATTGAAAGTGACGAGTTCTGCCTTCATTCCCGCCAGCGTGACGGGCTGCGCTCCGTCGTTGGTAATCACGACGAATATTGGCATCAGACCCACGTCACTGTAGCGAATCGAAAAGATGCTAGCCTTGTCGGCCATATCGTAGGGATCAAGCGCCAGCGTGACCGCTTCATCGGAGTGCTCGTCGTGGGCCGGATAGGTCTTCGCAGGCTGCGCCACCGGCATCACAAAGTGTTTACCCGCCAGACAAACGATTGCAGACAACAACAAAACTGAAACCGCGGCCAGCGCACGCTGCCGCCACAAACAGATGCTTGTGCAGGGCATGATTACCGATTATAGGATGCAAGCTTCGCAAACGGTGGCGCCTTGGGTGGCAGATATGCAGGTAGAATGTCCCTTCTTGCATGTATCTGGTCTACAGTGCGCTGCTGGCGGCGGGGCTCCTGGTGACCCTTCCTTACTGGCTGCTGCAAAGGCTGCGTCACGGCAAGTACCGGGCCGGCTTGAGCGAACGCCTGGGGAGGATTCCGCACCGGCTCGTAGCTGCGCCGGGGCAGCCCACGATATGGATTCATGCGGTGTCAGTCGGTGAGGTTCTGGCGGTCAGCGGTTTAGTGACGGAACTCAGGAAGCGATTTTCTCAATATCGAATAGTCATTTCGACGACGACCGATACCGGCCAGAAGTTGGCTCGAACTCGCTTCGTCGCGGAGAATGTTTTCTACTTCCCGCTCGACTTCGCCTTGGCGATCCGGCCATACTTGCGACTGCTGCAACCCAAGCTGATCGTGATCGCCGAAACTGAGTTCTGGCCAAACTTCCTGCGGCTCGCCCATGCCAGCGGAGCCCGGATTGCCGTTGTGAACGCCCGGATCTCGGACCGCTCCTGGCCTGGATACCGGCGTTTCCGGAGTTTGCTGACGGGAGTTCTGCAGCAGGTAGATCTTTTCTTGACCCAAACCCCAGAAGACGCTCATAGACTCGAGGAAATTGGCGCTTCCGCTGCGCGGGTGCATGTGACCGGCAATCTGAAGTTTGATGTGCCTGCCGCGGCTGCCCCGCCGATCATCGGCAGCCTGCGCGCGGCGTTCCAACAAGCTGACACCGGTCCGGTGATTGTCTGTGGAAGCACCGTGGATGGCGAAGAACCGCTACTATTGCAAGCTTTCGTGAATGTTCTGGCCAGCCATCCTCGCTCCGTTATGATCCTGGCACCGCGCCACCCGGAACGATTCAGCGAAGTGACTGAGTTGCTCAACCACCTGGGTATTCGATTCTGGCGCCGGTCCCTCTGGGGCGGCGACCCGATTGTGGGTGGGGTCCTGCTGATCGATACGATTGGCGAACTTGCCGCGCTTTACGCGCTTGCGGACGTGGCGTTTGTTGGTGGCAGCCTCGTCCCGCGTGGCGGACATAACATCATCGAGCCTGCCCTGCATGGAGTTCCCATCGTCGTGGGCAACCATACTGAGAATTTCCGCGACATCGTGAGCCTATTTCGAAGTCGAGATGCCGTGCGCGTGGTCGGTCCAGCCGAGCTGCCACTGGTGCTCATGGAACTCATTTCCAATCCAGCCGAGCGTGCAGAACTAGGCCGGCGGGCTGCAGAAACCTTACGCGAACAGATGGGGGCAACGCAGAGGACCGTACAAGCGATAGCAAAATTGCTGGTGCCTGCTGGTGACGGTGTGGGACAGGCCTTTGAATGAATCTCTTGTCCTCTATCTTCGGAGTAGGCGTGCGGGCACGTAACACGCTCTACGATCAGGGTATCGTTCACGCTCGGAAGCTGAAGGGGTGCGTCGTCAGCATCGGCAACTTGTCGGTTGGAGGCTCGGGCAAAACCCCGTTCGTTCAGCTCCTGGGAGAACTGCTTAAAGCACGAGGGGTCAAGTTTGACATACTCTCACGTGGCTACGGTCGCCAGACTCGTGGCGTCGCCCTGGTAGACCCGGCAGGCTCTACTCGGCAATTTGGCGATGAACCTCTGTTGCTGGCTCGGCGTCTTGACGTGCCGATAATAGTTGGCGAAGATCGCTATGAAGCTGGCGGATTCGCAGAAACAGCCTTCGGCCCACAACTTCATCTGCTGGATGACGGCTTTCAGCATCGTGCCTTGGCACGTGATTTCGACATTGTACTGGTTACTCCGGAGGACGCCCGCGACCGTCTGCTCCCCGCAGGGCGTCTGCGCGAGCCGCTGACTTCGTTGTCCCGCGCCGACGTGGTCGTATTGACCAGTGGCGCTTCCGCCGAATCGTTCCCTTTGAACGGCAAACCGGTATGGCGGGTCCGCCGAGGCATCTCGCTAACGAATGTTCCTGCTCGCCCGGTGGTTTTCTGCGGAATTGCGCGGCCACAGAATTTCCTGCTGCAACTGCGGACCGCCGGAGTCGAGCCGGTTGGGCAGGCTTTGTTCCGTGACCACCACGCCTATACCGAGCGGGATATCCGAGACCTGTTGAAACTCCGCGAGCAGAGCGGGTCCGGGGGCTTTGTCACCACAGAAAAAGATGCCATCAACCTGGGAGGATATCTCCATGCACTGCAGCCCCTGGCGGTGATTCCGGTCAAGATGGAATTGCTGGATGCGGCTAACGCAGTCGATACCATGCTGCGGACGATTGCAGAACGAAGGGACCAGCGTGAGAAAATCGGTGCCTGAGCTCAGTGGAGCATAGTGTTGAAATGACCAAGCACGCTAAAGAGACCGAGCGGCTTAAGAAGATCGTCGATTCCTTCCCCAAGATCACGGTTACCGTGGTCGGCGACCTGGTCGCTGATGAATTCATTTTCGGCGAGATCTCGCGAGTGTCACGAGAGGCCCCCGTGCTGATTCTGAAGCATCGCGAGAGAACCGTGGTCCCCGGAGGCGGCGCCAACGCGATCAACAATCTTGCCGCCTTGGGCGTCAACGTCCTGCCCGTGGGAGTGGTGGGCGACGATGAAGCCGGACGCATGCTGTTGAAAGCTTTTCGCCACAAACATATCCCCATGAGCGGGGTTTTGAAAGACAAGAGCTATACGACCGTTACCAAGACCCGTATCCTCGCAGGCATGACTCACACCGCGCGGCAGCAGGTCGTGCGGGTCGACCGCGAACCAGAAACCGAGCCCAACCGTCACTTGAAACGCGAACTGGTGATGGCAGCGCGCGAATACGCTCGCGCCGCGGACGCGCTGCTCATCTCCGACTATGGCTATGGCGCTGCCAGCCCCGTGATTCTCAATGCGATCCGTGAACGAGGACGTCTCGAAGGAGTCCCGGTTATCCTCGATTCACGATACCGCATGCTGCAATACTCCGGCGTGGTCGCAGCAACGCCCAATGAACCGGAAGTCGAAGCAGCCTTGGGAGTACGGATCGGCAACGATTGGGCGCGACTGTGCTCCGCCGGGGAGCAGGTGATGTCAATGATGAAGCTGCAATCGCTCGTGATTACGCGCGGCCGCGATGGTATGGCAGCATTTGCCGGAAAACATAAACCGGTGGACATCCCTATTTTTGGCTCAGACCAGGTCGCGGATGTGACCGGAGCCGGCGACACGGTGATCGCCACTTTTGCTGCCGCATTTGCGGCGGGGGCTAGCACCGAAGAGGCTGCTCACCTGGCAAATTATGCAGGAGGAATCGTGGTGATGAAGCGGGGAACGGCGACTGCATCGAATCAGGAATTGCTCGACGCGCTTGAACAATCGCCACCGGCGACCAGGGCGCATTGAATGTCGGCAGAGAAAATCCTAAGTCGCGATGGACTAAAACAGCGCGTTGCCGCTTGGCGCCGCGCGGGCGACTCCATTACCCTCGCCAACGGCTGCTTCGACCTGCTCCACGTCGGCCACGTTCGCTATCTCCGTGCTGCGAAGCAACTCGGTGGGCGCTTGATCGTTGCCATAAATTCAGATCAATCCGTACGATCATTGAAAGGGGAGGGCCGCCCGTTGATGCCTGCCCCAGAACGAGCCGAAATTCTCTCGGCGCTGGCTGACGTAGACGCTGTTGTAATTTTCCCTGAGCATGATGTGCGAGCCTTGATCCGCGAAGTTCGCCCCGACATTCACGCCAAAGGAACTGATTACACCGCCGACACGGTGCCCGAGCGGGATGCGGTCGCGGAGTGTGGCGGCAGGGTCGAAATCGTGGGCGATCCCAAGGATCATTCGGCCACTGAGATTATCCGTTCGCGAATCGGACCGCGGCATTCGTGAGCATGGAATCGTCGGTCACAGCCGCTTCAGAGAATGTGGCGTCGTTCCTTCCTCGCCGGTTGCTGATTGTGCGGCTCGGCTCCATGGGCGATATCGTCCACACGCTCCCCGCTGTCACTGCGTTGCGAGAAGCGTTTCCGCAGGCCAGCCTTGGCTGGGTGATTGAGGAGCGCTGGGCAGAGTTGCTCTGCACTTTGCCTGAGCCGCGCTCGGGGCCTCGCTCACCGAGGAGACCCCTGGTCGATCGCGTCCACACCGTGAACACGAAGACCTGGCGCGGGTCGCTGCTTTCCACCCAGACGTGGGAGCAAATGGCCGCGGGGCTCAGCGAACTCCGAGCGCAGCGTTACCAGGTGGCCGTGGATTTCCAAGGCGCGGTCCGATCTGCGATGCTGGCGCGCTGGTCAGGGGCGCCCGTGGTATACGGAGCAATGCAGCCTCGTGAAAATGTCGCCAGCATGTTCTACACGCGGCAGGTGATTGCCAGAGGCAGCCACGTTGTCATGCAGAATCTTTCGCTCGCGGAAGCGGTTGCGCGCCGTCCACTCGAGGCGCCGGCGATCGAATTTCCGCGCAACCCGACCGCGGAAAAGCAACTTGGAGACAGGTTGCACCAGTTCGGCGATTTCGTGTTGCTCAATCCAGGCGCGGGCTGGGGTGCCAAGCAGTGGCCGGCGGAACGTTACGGGAATGTGGCGAGGCGATTGGCGGAAGATGGCATAAAGTCCCTGATCAATTTCGGCCCTGGCGAAGAGCGTCTGGTACAAGCAGTCGAGGAGGCCAGCCAAGGAGCTGCGAAAGGCTTCGCTTGTTCACTCTCGGAACTGATTGCCCTCACGCACCGCGCGCGCATTTTCATCGGCGGCGATACCGGCCCCATGCACATGGCTGCAGCTCTCGGGATTCCCGTGGTAGCAATCTTCGGTCCGACTAATCCGGAGCGCAACGGGCCGTTTGGGACTCGCAGCGTCGTTTTGCGCAGTCCTGCAAGTCCGACCACTCATTCCCACCGAGCACAACCCGATCCCGGCATGCTTGAAATCAGCGCTGATGAAGTGGTTGTGGCCGCGAGACAGCTGCTCAGGAGTGCCCGTGGCTAGCGTTACATGGACGAAAATTGCGCGTCGCATTCGGGTGCCTCTGGGCTTTGCCTTCACCGCACTCTACTTATGGCTCGCAAAACCCACGGCCGCATCCATGCTCGTCGGCTCCGCACTCATCATTCCCGGACTCGCGATTCGTGCGCTCGCGTCCGGGCATGTACAGAAAAATGAGCAGCTCACGACTACGGGACCTTACGCCTACACCCGCAATCCACTCTATCTCGGATCTCTGATTCTGGCCGTGGGCTTCTCCCTCAGCTCGCGAAACTGGTGGATCGGGGTGGGGCTGGTTTTGATTTTTCTGGCGATTTACTTACCTGTGATTCGGGGGGAAGAGGCGTTTCTGAGCGAGCATTTCCCCGAATTCACGGAATACGCACGCCAGGTCCCAAGGCTATTGCCTCGGCTGAGTTCCTTTAAGAGCAACCGGGGAACATTCTCTTGGAACCTTTACTGGAAGCATCGCGAGTACAATGCGACACTGGGTGCGGCGGCGATGATGGCTGCATTGGCGGCTAAGTTGCTTTGGATTCGGTAACGGAATCGCAGGACATCCGCTGCCTGGCATTTCGCAGCTCACCAGATACTGGGATCGTTCATCTAAAGGAGCATGCAGATTTTATCGAAGTCCAATTTGGCGTGGTGCTTGTTCGCACTTTTTTCCGTTTCTTCGTCTCAAAGCCAAGTTTCTCCGTCGGCATCGTCCGAACAGACACCACTTTCTACCATAAGCGCGGCCCCTTCCACGCACATCATTCCTCCGCCACCGAATTATGTTTTTCCGAATGGGCAGAGCTATGTGTACGGCGTCGAATGGCATCTTTTCAATGCTGGAACGGCCACGGTCACGCTGGCGCTGGACGGCGGCCTGGAGCACGTCACCGCGGTCGCAACCTCAGCAGGGGTGGTCAACGCTCTGTATAAAGTCCAAGATCATTTTGAAGCGTTCTTCGACCCGCACACGTTTTGCTCGCTGCGGGTTTCGAAGAGTACCGAAGAAGGTTCTCACTCGCGCCAGACCGAATTACATTTCGACTACTCTCGACACAAGAGCGTGCTCGATGAAAAAAATCTGAAGACTGGCGAACAGAAACACGTCGAAAACGACCTGCCGGCGTGCGTCAGCGATGTCGTCAGTGGATTCTATTACCTGGCGTCTCTGCCTCTGCAATCCGGGAATAGCTACACTTTCCCGATCAACGACGGAAACAAAACGACTGAAGTAACCGCGCGTGTAGAAGCTCGAGAACAGATCAAAGTGCCGGCTGGCAGCTTCCGAACGGTTCGAGTGAAAGCGGAAGCGATTTCCGGAGCTTTGCAGGGCAAAGGCACGGTCTGGGCATGGTTCACCGATGACGCCAACCATACTCCAGTGCAAATGCGGTCGAAATTGGGATGGGGAACGCTGCTCTTCCGCCTGCAGCGGATAGAAAGGCAATGACGGATTTTGGTCGTCAGACTACTTCTGCGCCACTAGCGCTCTTGCGTGGCTGACTTCCGGGCGGTCTGAGTTCGATCCATCACAGATCTTCACCAGCCGAGCATAGTACGTGCCCGACTTTTCACTCTTGCCCGCCAACTCTGCTGCTCGCGCTGCCCCGTACAGCCCATTGAAGCGATTCGGGTTGACCTTCAAGTCTGCCTCATACTCCGCCAAAGCTTGTTCCGGGCGGTTCAAATCCAGCATCATGTCCGCTAGCATTTCGCGCGCAGGAATTGCCAAGGGCTCATCGCCCTCCGCCTCTTCCTTCTCGGCGATGGTCCGCAAGGTCTTGATGGCTTCGTCGTTGTTTCCCTCGGCGTGAGCAACCCAGGCCGCGGCTTCCTGACGATCCTGTTCGACCGCCTCTGCAAAAGTCGCCTTCTTCTGCTTCACCAAGTTGCTGTGAATCGCTTCGATCTCGGCGACGTTCTTGCGTGCGTCGGCCACGTTGCCAGTGCGGGCTGCGCCAATTGCGCGGGCCCAGTACGTGGTCGAATTGTCTCCGGTTTCCGCCCCCGGAACCAGTGCCAGAGCAGCCGCATCGGCCCAGTGATGCATCTCCAGCGCGTACCTCGCAGAAAAAGTTACGAGGGCATCCGTTCGCGGGTCGAAGTTCATTCCGTACATATCGTCCTTCTTCGCGGGCATGGCCTTCACTTCCTCGATCACCTGTTGCGCATCGGCCTCACGGCCGGACTGCAGATAAGCGTAGACCAGAAAATCCATGGCATGGAATTGGTGCCCCTCGCCGCCCATATGCATGGCTGCCGTTTTGCGTGTTGCGGCAATGGAAGCGAGGTTGGAGTCGATATCGTCCTGCCAGAGGCCAAGCCGGGCGAAGATGTGTGATGGCATATGCAGCGCATGGGGAGCAGCCGGGGCAATCTTTGCATAGCGTCGTGCGGCGGGCAGCCCAAGTTCAGCCAACTGCGGCTTGTCGTAACTGTGAATCAGATAATGCGCGACGCCAGGATGGTCTGGCTCGACCGCAAACAGTTTTTCCAGCACCGCTGCCGCCTGTTTTCGATTAGCAAAGGTTGTGTCATTGTCCGGCTCGGACGCGAGCAGAGACAGGGCATAGAAAGCGGCCGCCTCCCGATCATCGGGATAATCCTTGTAGGTTGTTGCCATAGCCTCGGAGTAGGTGCCGGCTCGATCGTGATAATCACGTTTCCTGCCCCGGTAGAACTCGCCCATGGCAGTGACATAGTCACGCTCGCGATCGGTCTTGGGATGCAGTGATTTTGCATTCTTGACTTCCGCGTGACCTCGCTTGATGGTGGCTGCGGCCGGCTGGTTCCATAGTTGATGCCAGATGCTCATGGCGATTCCCCAATGCGCCATCGCGCACTGCGGATCGTCCTTCGCTATCTGTTCGAACTCCTTCTCCGCTTCCTCATACCAGAACGAGTGCAGGAGCGCGACGCCCCGCTCGAAGGGCTTCTGTACGGCCGGCGCGCACGACACCGGGAAATGCACCGTGCCCAGTTGGTCCGTGGTCAGATCTTCGTGATGATGGCCTTCGTCAGCCAGTGCCCCAAAAGAAAACAGCGTCAATACAGTGAAGACCAGCGCAAACCGCTTCATGGAAACACCCCGCTGAACAGCGAGTCTAGCCCGTCGCGGTTGTAAGGGTCAAACCTGTGAGTCACTTCCGATTTCCAATTTGCCCGATTGATTAAGTTTCGAATTGGCCTTTTACTGCAGGCGGAAGCGCTCGTTCATTAATCGCTGGAGGCGGGGCTTGTAGAGAATATCGTAGGCAAATTCCTTGTCGGGAAACATCGCCAGCGCGGCACGCTTGGCACCGGCTGCCAACTCAGCAGCTTCTTCAACCGTGAGGTTAGGGTCCTGGCCAATCACCGACATGACCATGCTGATCATGATTTGCAGGCGCCGGATGTTTCGCGCCTCCTCGTCCCTTTCGTTTCCATTTGCCGGTTGTACACGCCGGTCCAAACTACTCATGAAGCCCCCAACACCGCGGTCTTGGCGGTTAGATGTTCCTCGGCGCGAGCGCGTTGCGCCTGCCTTTAGCTTATTGTCGTGGCAAGACGAGCCATGCGCAATGGCCTTGTTGGTGTAGACCTTCGGTTACCTCACAAGTCCGCCAGTCAGTGAAATCCACAAATGAATCAAATTGACGAATGTGCCACCCAACACCACGCTGGTCGAGTTAAAATCAAATACGCGCAGTAATACGACGCGGCTGACTGGCTCAGGAGACCGATTCCTGGGAGGAGGCAATCATGGCAGATCCGACTTCCGCATCTGGTGGACAACGACCGAATCCGAACGAAAAGCTGGTGCGCGTGTTTGATACCGAACAGGAGTCGGAAGCGATGGTAGTCCATGGCTTGCTCGAATCCGCGGGCATTGATTCTGATCTGACGTCGCTGGACGCGCAGCAGGACATTCTACCCGGAGTTGGCGGAACCGTGATTCTGGTGCGCGAGGAAGATGCCGCCGAGGCGCGGCGAATGATTGAGGAATACCGGCAAACGCCGGACGAACTTGAGACTGCGGAATTTGCTCTCAACGAAGAACCGCCGGCTGAGAGCTGACGGTTTTTCCGTCGAGATAGAAAGTTACTGCTCCGTCCCGATCTGTCCGGTAGGTAAGAACGTGGGCTTCCGCCAGCCTGTCTAGGACCTCTTGCCTCGGGTGCCCATAAACATTCCGCGTGCCCACTGATATGACCGCAAACCTGGGGTGCACCGCAGCCAGCAGTTCCGGGATGGTCGAAGTCGCGCTGCCGTGGTGGGCCACCTTCAGAAGGTCGGCCTGTGGGCTCTCCTGGGCGACCTGCTTTTCAGTTTTCTTCTCTGCGTCTCCCTCCAGTAAAGCCGACGTTGTTCCATAACTGATTTTCATAACCAGGGACTCGTCATTAGGCCGGGAAGCATGCATCTCGGCATCCCGTGCTGGCGCCAGCACCGCGACCTTTGCGCCACCGATTTCAAAACCGTCTCCCGCCTTGTGAAGAATAATAGGAATCTTCAGTGCTTTCGCTTCCCGCAAAAGAGTTTGCAACTCTGGACTTGGTGAATCCACTCCCAGCCATAACTCGTGCGGATGAAAATTCGCCAACACCGCCGCCATGCCTCCCATATGGTCGGCGTGAGCATGCGTAAGCGCCACGATGTCGAGGTGCTGAACCCCCCGCGACCACAGGTAAGGCGACACCACATCTTCCCCGATATCCAGTTCCGAATGCATCCAGAACGGTATTCCACCGGCATCCACCAGAAGCGTGCGGCCTTGCGGCGAAATCACGATAATCGAATCGCCCTGGCCGACGTCAATGGCGGTGAGTTCAAGTACTCCCGGCCTGAACTGCGGATGCGGCGGTACGGCACAGATCCAGAAAGCGCTGAGCGCTAACCCCGCCCATCCGGCGGCGACGAACCACCAGCGGCGGCGACTCAGCACCAGCGCCAGCACCAAAGCACCAGCGCCTAGCAGAATAGCGAGAAGTTGCGGCGTGGGTACGCGAGTGTCAGCGATCCGCAAAGCACCGAACCATCGTACAGATCCATTCATGGCCTGAAGCGCCGCCCCTGCAACCACCACCGGAACCTTCGCCAGGGCCAGCGAAGCATAGCTTGCGGTCACGGCCGCGATAGCAGCCACCATAATGATCTCAGTGAGAGGCACGGCCAGTACGTTCGCCGGCAATGCGACCAGGGTTGCACGATGGAAGTAGTAAGCCATCGGCAGTGCGAATCCCGCCTGGAGGACCGTCGAAATCACCAGGAACTCACAACCCACAAGCAACACCCGCGCAGTGACCGAGAGCATGATCAGGGGAATGCTCTTTCCGAAGAACCGTTGTAGCCGGCCAGCAATCATCCTCAAGTCGAGCCGAACCTGCGCCATCGAGGGAGATAGGGCCGCGTCATAGCCTGTGGAATCCAGGCTTCTCAAGGCGAGAGAGAGAGGTTGCGTTGTCCGCTCCAGAAGCGGAGTCCCAATTCCAGCAATGACCAGCACGCACAGGAAACTGAGCTGGAAGCTGGCTCCCAGAAGCGCGGCGGGATCGACCACTAGCAAAGCCAGCGCCGCGGCTCCGATGGTGTTGAGAATTGATCTCCGCCGATAAAGCAGCCTTGCGCCAAGGTAGAGTGCGAGCATCAAGGTGGCCCGCCACACCGGAGCGCCAACATCGGTCAGAAGAGCATACGCAACGGTGATCAGAATTGTGATTGCGCTGGCGACAAAATCACTCACCCGCACCCGGCGTAACAACCAAAACATTACTAGTGCAAGAACGGCGACTTTCAATCCGGAGATCACCAGAACATGGTAGGTGCCAGTGCGTTGGAAGTCGGTGAGGGTTTCGCGCCCCAGGAAGGAATTCTCACCGATGAGCATAGCGTCGAGCAGTGGCGCTTCGTCCGGTTTCCACAACAGGTGGATTTTTTCAATGAGGCTCCTCCGGAGACGCGTCCGCCAGAGTTCGGCACGACTACCGGTGAAGCCCGTAAGCAGTTCAACGGTCTCGGCCTTGGTTGACCCGAGGGCCACGATTCCGTTTTCTGCCAAATATCCTTTGTAGTCGAAGGCACCTGGATTTCCGAAATTGCGGGGTGGAAATAGTTTGGTCGGAAATCGCAAACGCTCCCCGTAGCGAAACAAGTGCATGGGCGTGCCAACGGATTCTTCGGAATCATTCCTCGTTTCCTCACTCCTGATCTCATGGCCGTAGACACCGACGCGAAGGCCGGAGCGGACGGCAAAGGTCGCGTTCCCCGTCTCGACCTGCTCCGTCTCAAGATCCAACCTTTGTTGCACATCGCCGGGATTTCTGGCCTGCAAATTTCCTTCCTTGCTGACGTGGGCTGTGACGATTACGTCGCGACCATCGGCGAATGAGAGAACATCCCCGTTGCCATCATTCACTGGAGCACGCACTTGCATCACCCATGCTCCCGCCGCCAAGAGACCTGACAGGCCAAGAGCAAACGCGGCTCTGGATCGGCGCCGAAGAAAATATATGGCTGAGGCGGAGAAAACGATCGTTGCCACCAGCCACAACAGCGGCGGTCGCCCCACGTAGACACCGGCAACAATTCCGCCACCATAGGCCAAAGCGGCCCAGAGCATGGGTTGTCGTGAGGGTGGTTTCTGTGAAGTGGGAGGCGGCGCGCTCGACTGCCGATTCAAACGGTCGCCTGCAGGAAGGACTCAAGAGTTAACGGGAGTGCTTGGATATTGGGCCTCAGGAACTTTTCGGGAGAGAAGCCTGCTACGTGTCCGATTCTCTATTGCAACTGCCTACTGGGCAAGATGAAACACAGTCTCCAGATGGTAGGTCTGGGGGAACAGATCGACCAGGTGCACCTGCTCGATGCGGTATCCGGCGCTGAGCAGGCCAGCCAGATCACGAGAGACCGTCGCCGGATCGCAGGAGATGTAGGTCATGCGGTGCGCTCCCAATCCGACGAGGCTCTGGACCACACTTTCCCCCAGACCGCTCCGTGGCGGGTCCACCACCACGAGATCGGGCCGCAGATTACCACCGGGGCTCCGCAAGAAATCGGCGGCAGTTGCCCGGACAGCCTTCACGTTTGCTGGTGAATTGTGGACCAGGTCGGCATGGGAAGTCTGTGACGATTCAACCGCGATTACCTGTGGAAATCTCCGGGAGAGAACTGTAGAGAAGAGACCGACGCCCGCATAAAGATCTAACGCTGAGTGGCCCATATCTCCTTCGGTGACGATCTTCACCAACTCATTGATTAGATGGCGGTTAACCTGAAAGAAAGCTCCGGCGCTGACGCGGTAGGAGGCGTGTTTAGTTTGATAGACGATCTCCCTGGCCCCGGAGGCCGCTACTTGTTTCGGGTCGGCCGCACCGGCAGCGTTCGATCCCGCCCTGTGCACAACGATGCCTGTCATTTCTGATAAAGCACCCCGCAATGTGTCTCCCCATTCTCTAATCGGAGTGCTCGCAGTCCCGGGTTGGCAAGAAGCCTCGATCAGGACTTGACTGTCATCTGCATTGGAAAAGAACTCAATCTCGTTAATTCCGTCGGCCACGTTTCCTTCTCGCCCCATTTGCCAGAAAGCTGCAATGGCTCGATTAATCAACGGCGAACTGACCGGACAATTCTCGACCGGGAGGAGCTCGCGCGAGCCGAATTTGTAGTAGCCGAGTGCGAACTCAGGCACAGTTCGAACTTGAAGGCGACTACGGTTGCGGTAATTCCACGGCGGCGATGGATGAATGGTTATCTTTGTTTCCAACTCCAGCTTGGCGATGCGCCGAAGATTTTCTTTCAGGATGGCCGCCTTGATCTCCAGTTGGTGTTCGTAGTTGGCGTGCTGGTAGTGGCAGCCGCCGCAGCGCTGAAAGTAAGGACAGTGCGGCTCTACTCTTTGTGGCGAAGGTTGCAGAATCCTTTGCGCGGTGCCTCTGGCAAAGCTACGTTTCTGTTCGTGCAGAGAAGCTTCGATTCTCTCTCCTTCAAGCACAAACGGCACGAACACTGCTTTCCCGGGACCATGCTCATCCGCAGGCAGGCGTGCCAAGCCGTCACCGCCATAAACGAGTTTTTCAATGGTAAGTTGCAAACCAGGATTCTAAGCTGGAAACAGCAACGCCGGATGAATGAAATTACCGATTTTCGATTTCGAATCCGACACTGCAAGGGTCGATAGCGCTTCACATATAAAACAGGCTCAGCCTCGGCAATCCGTACTTCTCCAGCAACCGCTTGTGCACATACTGCTTCTGCAATTGTTCGATTTGCGCTGTTGGCATTTTGCGGCGGTAAGGCGCCAGTTCTCGATCGGACTCGGCGCGCACGGCGACGATCTGCCCATCCGGCGTAGCGGCCAGCAGAACTGCAAGCAGTTTTTCCTCTGCCACCGTGAGCCGGCGTTCGAGATCTTCCAATCGGGGCAGAGTTTCGGTAGCGTCTAACCCTGCGGCAATTTCGCGAAGGGCGTTTGCGGTCTCTCTGGCCAACGGCGTTGCGTCGATCCCTTTTGCACGTGGAAGCGTCGCGGCATCGAGGCTCTCCGCGTTTCGCCGGAGAAATGCCGCGATCTCGGATGCCTGAAACCCGCTTGGACGCTGGCTCTCGGAATCCGGGCTCGCCGCCCCCACGGCAGCCTCCTTCATCTCCTCCGCCGCCACCAGCACCGCTTGCGCGCAATAAGCCAGACTGTTGACCTTCTGTGCCTTGGAAGGCCGCTGCTCGTATTTATCAAACGCTGCGTCAATGCCGCGCAGCACGGCCTCCAGCGGAATGCCTGCGTCTTTCCAGATCTCGATCAGCGCCCAATCCAGGGGAGACACCTGAATTCTTCCCCGCCGCTGCTGAAAGTGTTCCTCGATTTCGGTGAAGTAGTTGAAGTAGTTTTCCACGACTGCTTAGTGGGACCGTGGCTTGCTTCCAGAGGAAGGCGTGGTTGGCGCGTCCTCCCGAGCCGGTTTCGCTGCCACATTCCGCTCCCAGATAATGCGCAGGCCGTCCAGCGTCAAAAATTCATCGACCTGCTTGATGTGTTTCGATCCCTTGCCAATCAGCGAAGCCAGGCCGCCGGTCGCAACGACCTTGGTTTCGCGGCCGAGTTCTCCGACCAACAATTCAAGGATCCCATCGACCAGGCCAAGATAGCCGTAGTAAAGACCAGACTGCAGGCTGCCTACAGTATTGCTGCCAATGATGTGAGTGGGCTTGCGGATATCTACGCGCGGCAGGCGTGCCGTGCGCTCGAACAGGGCGTCCGCAGAGATCCCAATGCCGGGGCTGATCACGCCTCCCATGTATTCTCCCTTGGTCGACACGCAATCAAAGGTCGTCGCGGTTCCGAAATCCACTACCACACAGGGACCCCCGTATTTTTCAAATGCTGCAACCGAGTTCACAATTCGGTCGGCCCCGACCTCGGCCGGATTGTCGTAGTGCACGGGCATTCCCGTCTTTACGCCGGGTTCGATGAACAGTGGTTTGGTATTGAAGTATCGCTCACAGACTTGTCCCAGTGTGGAGTCAAGCGGCGGCACCACGGATGAGACTACGATTCCGTGAATGCCTTTGGCTTCGAGGTTACCCATTGCGAACAGGTTGCGGAACAGCACTCCATATTCGTCCACGGTTTGGGTCGCGATCGTTGCAACTCGCCAGTTCGCCACCAGCAATTCATAGTGCGGCGATTCGGCTTCGCTGGTGCGATTTGCGCCCGAAGCGGCTTTAGCCCTCCTGGCGAAGACACCCAGCACCGTATTGGTGTTGCCGACATCGAGAACTAGAAGCATAGCGGTAGCTCGTGTGGTGACGGGTCTTCGACCCGTCCAGGCCGCCACGGTTTATGGGGCGGCAGTCCGCGAAGCTGCATCCCGACAAAGTTAGTCGAAACCCGACTTACTTTCAGCGAGGTCTTACCGTCCCACTCAACACCGTACGCAAACCTTGCGCTGTTCGAACCTGCAGGAACCCGCGTGAATCAAGGCCTTCCGTCACGCCTACAAAACCGCCGTTCTCCTCGACCTCGACCGCCTGTCCTCGAGCCGAGATTGATCGCTCCTGAAAACGACGCAGGATCGAGCTGGTCGCGTCTGGATTCTCCAGCAGACTCCGGTATTCCCGGTCGAGCGATTTTAGCAAAGCCGCGCACAGCTCCACCCGGGACCACTCGGTACCCGTGCTCAAACGCAGCGAAGTTGCCAGGTTTTGCAGATCCGCGGGAAAACTCGATTGGTTCACATTGATTCCAACCCCGACTACAACATACCGCACACGAGTGATCTCGGCGTTCATCTCGGTCAGGATGCCACAAACTTTTTTCCCACCGATCAAAACATCGTTAGGCCATTTAAGGTCCGGGACCACGCGCGAGTCGATCTCCTGAATCGCGGAGTCAACGGCCAGCCCAGCGGCCAGCGTGAGAACGAGCACGTCGGCTGGTGGCAGCGCCGGGCGCAAGAGCACGGAGCAATAGATTCCGACCGATCGAGCAGAGTGCCATTGGTTCGCTCCCCGCCCGCGTCCAGCAGTCTGTTGTTCGGCCAGAAAAACGCTCCCCTCCGGAGCGCCGGTGCTCGCCGCTTCCATGGCAGTCACGTTCGTTGAGCCGATCTTGTAATAGTGATGAATGTGCTTGCCGAAAATCGTGCCATGCAGTTGTGGGGCGAGCATATCCGGCAGCAGCAGGTCGGGCATGGACGTCAGACTGTATCCGGTTGACGGATGTCCGGCAATTTCCACTCCAAGATCGCGCAACTGCTGGATCAGCCGCCAAACTTCCGAACGGGTGGTACCGATTTCCTCCGCGATTTTGGTTCCGCTCACCACCACGGTGGCGTGGGCGATGAGCAGATGCACAATGCGTCCCAGCCGCGCGTCCGTTTGTGGCGCGAGCGTATGGGACGCCGGCACTCTTGCCCGCGAACGCCGGATTGGCCGGGATTGCTTGATGCGGGAATTATGAGGGATAGGCCGCGAAACAGCAATCGCGGCCACTGTCAGTCGATACCTTCATTGCGCTGTCTCGGTAAACTTCGCCACCGGATGGCCAAGTCCAAACTGGCCTTCAGCGATGACATGGACGGTACCGGAGTTCGGAGGCAGCGTAAGCACGACCGGAGCCTTGCCGGACGAATCGGTCATGACGAGACGGCTCGACAGAGTACCACTGTCGGTTGTGAACAGAACTGTTCCTCCCGCAGCGCTTCCACCGGACTTGCCAGCATTCAACGTGACCGACAAATTCAGGTTGCTGCCCGGCGCTCCTTTCTGATGATCTCCATTTTTGGTGAATGTCGCCGGCGGATTCCCTACAACGATCCAGCCGCTCTGGGTCTGGGCGACGCCTGCGTTGTCGGTGCTCGGAACGCTAAAGTGATAGAAGCCCGGGGCACTACCAGCAGTTACAGTGATGCTCCCGTCCTGGCTGGAGGTAACGTTTGGTTGCGTGACGACCAGCGTGATTCCGCTGTCCGACTGTGGGGTGCCGAGAGTCACGGTCCCTGAACCGGAAACGATCCTCGGCTGGAGCCTGCTCGTCCCTCGGGCTGGAACCATGATTGTGTCCGGATTCAAATCCCAGTCTGCGCTCGGCGTTGCGGACATGGAACCGCTAACCACCAACAGCGAAGCGGTGTAAGGCGCGAATTTCCTCGTAGAAGCCCACGCCTTCTGGGATGACGCCACAATCTTGTTGGGCGACTTCGGCGAAAGCGTGTAAGTGGTCACCTGCTTCGGGGTGAATCCGTTCACCGTAAATTGCGTTTGAACGGACGCCTGCGGATTCTTGTTGATCACCATCAAGGTCAAGATCGTGCCCGTAGAATCCAGTGCGGCGTAACTGCTGAATAAGTTCGGATTGCCGTCATTTGAGGCCGACACTGAGGTCGCGGCGAAAGTATGGTGCTGCCCGTCGTAGTTGCGAAACAGTTTCAATGCCTGATAGTTCGGATTCGCCGGATCAGGCGCGACCCAGCGGGACGCCAGATACACTCGTTCACGTCCCAGGATACCGTAGGCATCGGCGTCAGCCAGAGCGGTGGAGAAGTCGGATTCGCCCGCGAATGCCGCGCTCCACTCCGTGAAGCTCAACGGAGTACCCGGGTAGATCATGTTGACCAGCGCCCGGATGCGGGGGATGCGGAACGGAATCCGCTTCTTCGGCTGGATAAAGGTGGCCCACTGCTGGTTGATCGCGGGTGATTCGCTCACATACTTCGGATCCCAGTAATCGCGATAAATCCGCAACGAGAGCGCCTGTTTCTGCGCCTGGGTATAGTGGGAGGTGTCCGGTCCGTCGGGGTAAGCGTGGATATCGAATACGTCAACCGATCTCGTGCCTACCAGCTGGTCCTGCCAATAAACCTCGTTCAGCCACCACGGTAAAAAGTCCAAACCAGCGTGGACGCCTTTGTCGTTATTGTTCGCACCGTTCCAGTAAAACCACCAGCAGCAACTCACGGGGCCAAAGCGTATAGCATTCGCATCCCAGCCCTTCAAGGCGTTCGCTTCCGCAAAATATGTGTCTCGCATCTCGTCGTAGGCCGAAGGATAAGGATGCACATCGCGATGCGTACCGCCCCAGATATCTATCTCATTGTCCATGTTGTAAAAGTGCGGGGCGCTGCCAAATGCCGCAGCCAGCGCCGGCGCCCACTGGTCACGATAGACAGTTCCCGGCGGATCGCCGTTTTGCGGCGAGTCCTTCAGCTCGACATTAGCATCGGTTGGATCATTCCCGGTTATGTCCGTCTGGCAATCCGGCAACACTCCATCCCCGGCATCGGAGTTGTAGGGATCCGCCCCGCATTGCGGGCCGTATTTGGCCACCGAGAAACTCCATCCGGAAGTCTTCGCCACCCAGGGCAGCATGACCATCGTCATGAGCGGGTTGCTCCCCGCCGCTTTCACGTCCTGGATGTACTTGATCGAATCGCCGTCGCCGATCTCCGAGTAGCCGAAATCTTCGAAATACCAATCGGCAGCCGCATTGTTGGTGAAAGTCTTCCAGTTGTAGCGTGAGGTCGCGTTGCCACCCCAACGCACCACGGTGAGGCCACTGTCAGTAATCGTGGGCGCATCCTTGGGATAACTTCCTCCATAAACGTAGGGGCTGATCGCATGCCGGTCGCTGAGAACATCCACCGTGACGTTGACCGAGATTGCTGGTTGGCGGGGCGGGGCCGTAAGCCGGGTAGAATTGCTGCTCTGCGCCACAACTGCCGAGGGAGCAGTCGCGTGCAATCTATTACCGCTTCCAGAAGAGCTGTTCGCAACAACAAAGAGTAGCGCGACCAAAACTGCCAAGGCCGTTTGCCGGATCTGATGACTCATAGGGAGGGCCTCCGGTTCCCAAATACTTTACCGCTCGCGAGGCCGCAAGCGTTACTCGAAGGTGCAATCTTAGAGTGGTTCGTCTGGACTTAGAGATTCGGCTGAGCGGACAGAAACCCACCACGCCCAGAATCGTGCGGATTGCCAGGACTAGGCCGGAGCCAGGCGCATGCTCATATCCATTGCCTTCGCCGAGTGGGTGAGAGCCCCCACCGAGATGAAATTCACTCCAGTCTCCGCGTACGCGCGAACGTTCTCCAGCGTGATTCCACCCGAGACCTCCAGCGGAATGCGGCGCTCGATATGCGAGCAGCGCTCGACCGCACGCTTCACATCTTCGACCGACATGTTGTCCAACAGAATAGCCTCGCCGCCGTGCTCCAGGGCCTGCTCCAACTCTTCAAGAGACCGTACCTCGATCTCGATGATCTGCTCGCCGCGACGGTTCTTGTGAGCCCGTTCCAGCGCCGGCACAATGCCTCCCGCCAGCGCAATGTGATTGTTCTTGATCAACACTCCGTCCGACAGATCGAGGCGATGGTTCTGTCCTCCTCCGCAGCGCACCGCATATTTATCGAGCATGCGCAGTCCCGGCACGGTCTTGCGCGTGTCCAGGATCCGCGCCTTGGTGCCCGAAACGGCGTCCACGAACTGGCGCGTCAGCGTGGCAATCCCACTCAACCGCTGCATGAAATTCAGAATCACGCGTTCGCAGGAAAGAATCACGCGCGCGTTGTGCCGGATCACGGCGATCGACTGTCCCGTGTGCAAGCGAATGCCATCGAATATCTCCGGATGCGTCGTAACTTCGTAGTGCGACGTGACCGCGCCGTCCAGAGCCGCGTATACGTCAAGAATGCGTGAAACGCAGCCAATGCCCGCGAGGATGCAAGCCTGCTTGGCCAGGATGGTGGCCGACGCCCGCTGGTTCGGATCGATGCAGGCATAGCTCGTGGCATCGCGCGTAGCCCGGTCCTCCAGCAGCGCGTTCTCGATAACGGCGGTAATGCGTCGGCTATTCCAGTCCATGGTAGTTCATGGAAGACGGGCGTCCTCGCCCGTCCGACATTATCTCAATTCGCCCAGCTTACTCGCAGCTTTCTCCCGCAAAACAGCTAACTCCTGCGCCCGCTTTCGAATCCCGTCCACGACCTTCGCCGGAGCCTTCGCCAGAAACTGCTCGTTGCCCAACTGGCGCTGGCCATTCGCAATCTCTTTTTCAATCTGCTCCAGTTCCTTCTTGAGCCGCGCGCGTTCCGCGGCCACATCGATCTTGGGCTCGTAGACAAGTCGTACGTCGAAATGCGCTGTGCCCCGCGAGGGAGCCAGTTTAGCTCTCCATTCTTCGACATTAGTAATGTCGTCAACGTTAGCCAGGCGTTTAATGGCCTCCCAGTTTTGCATTACCAAGTTTCCCGTCGATGGGTCATGGATGAATACTTCAATCGGAACCTTATCCTTTGCCCCCAACTTAACGTCTATGCGAAGTTGCCGCACGCTCACAATGAGATCTCGCAGAACCGACATTTGATCCTCAGCGAGTCCATCAATCTGTGCGTCGTCAGCTTGCGGATACCCTGCAAGCGCAATTGACTTCATGGGTGGCTTTCCGTCGTAGAGTACCTGCCAAATTTCCTCGGTAATAAAGGGCATGACGGGATGCAGTAGACGTAGAGAAGCTGCGAAGATATTCACAAGATTGCTGCAAGCCTCTCGCGATTCTCCGGAAATGTTTGAAGCCAGCCGCGGCTTGATCAGTTCGATGTACCAGTCGCAAAACTCGCCCCAGAAAAAATCGTAAATCTGATTGGCGGCTTCGTGAAAGCGGTAAGTCTCGAGCGCCTCGTTCACGCCTTTTGTCACGCGATTGAAGCGCGACAGAATCCACCGGTCTTCGAGGACAACCGCCTTAACGCCAGCCACGCCACCGCTCGTGTCGGACCCGGCCTCAGACCCGCTCCCAGGCCTCAGACCTGGCTCAACCCGGTCAATATTCATGAACATGAAACGCGCCGCATTCCAAATCTTATTGGCAAAGTTACGATAGCCTTCAGTACGCCCTTCGCTGAATGCAATGTCAGTCCCCGGAGCCGCCATGGCCGCCAGCGTGAAGCGCGTGGCATCCGTTCCAAAGCGCTGGATCACATCGAGCGGATCAACCACATTGCCCTTGGTCTTCGACATCTTCTGCCGCTCGGCATCGCGCACCAGGGCGTGAATGTAAACCTGCCGGAAGGGCACGCTATCGTCCTTCTTGTCGCCCCAGCCGCTGGCCTGCTTCAGCTTCGGATCCTGCTGATGCCCCGCCATGAAGTGGCAGCCAAACATGATCATGCGGGCGACCCAGAAGAACAAAATCTCGTAGGCCGTAATCAGCAGCGTAGTGGGATAGAAAACTTCCTGATCGCGCGTCTTCTCCGGCCAACCCAGAGTCGTAAACGGCAACAAGCCTGAAGAAAACCACGTATCCAGCACGTCGGTGTCCTGCTTGAGTTCCAACCCACCGCACTTCGCACACTTCCCCGGAGCCTCGCGAGCCACGATGATTTCCCCACACGAGCAATGCCACGCCGGAATCCGGTGCCCCCACCACAATTGCCGCGAGATGCACCAGTCGTGGATGTTGTGCATCCAGTTCAGATAAATCTGCTTGTAGTTTTCCGGAACGATCGTGATTTCGCCCTGCTCCACGGCCTCGGTTGCGCGCTCGGCAAGCGGTGCGATCTTGATAAACCATTGCGTCGAAAGCCGTGGCTCCACCACCGTGCCGCAGCGATCACACTTCCCGATCGAGATGGTGTAGTCCTTCTCCCCAACCAGGAATCCTTGCTGGCGTAAATCTTCGAGCACGCGCTTGCGCGCCTCATAGCGATCCAATCCGGCGTATGGTCCCGCATTGTCATTCATCCGCGCCTGGTCGTCGATGACCTCAATCTGTGGCAAGTTGTGACGGAGACCGGCCTCAAAATCATTGGGATCGTGCGCCGGAGTCACCTTCACCGCGCCGGTCCCAAACTCAGGCTGGGCCAGGTTATCGGTGATGATCGGAATCTCTCGATTCATCAGCGGCAACAAAACTTTCTTCCGGTGCAAATGTTTGTAGCGCTCATCTCCTGCATTCACGGCAACCGCCGTATCGCCCAGCATGGTCTCCGGACGCGTGGTCGCCACTGTGATGAACTCGCTCATACCGATTACCGGATAGCGAATCTCATACAGCTTCCCCGCAATCTCTTCATGCTTGACTTCGAGATCGGAAATCGCAGTTCCGCACCGCGGACACCAGTTGACGATGTACTTTCCGCGATAGATCAATCCTTCTTCATACAAGCGGACGAAGACTTCGCGCACCGCGCGCGAAAGATTCTCGTCCATGGTGAAGTACTCGCGATCCCAATCCACCGAGTCCCCAAGCCGCTTCATCTGGTCGAGAATGGCGCCGCCATAGTGCCGCTTCCATTCCCACACCCGCTCAACGAACGCTTCGCGGCCCATATCGCGCCGCTTCTTGCCCTCGCTAGCAAGCTGCCGCTCCACCATCATTTGCGTCGCAATGCCAGCGTGGTCCGTGCCGGGCAGCCACAAGGTCAGAAAGCCGCGCATGCGATGCCAGCGCACCATGATGTCCATCTGGGTGTGGTTGAGCATGTGTCCCATGTGCAGCCGGCCGGTCACATTCGGAGGCGGCAACAGCAGCGTGAACACCGGACGCGCTTCTCCCGGCGGAGGCGCCTGGACCGAAAAGAGTTTTTCCTTGGTCCAATATTCAGCCCAGCGCGTTTCGATCGCGCCCGGCTCGTACGCTTTGGGAAGATCGTGGGCCATGACTTCAAAGAAGCACTCAGCATTCAGCAATCAGCCAACACCGCTTCTGTTGCAAGGATGCAAGAGAAATCCAGGCCTGAGAACTGACAGCTGAGAGCTGACCTTTGATCTTACAGGCGGCTCGAAAACCCGGTCAAACCGCGATGGGGTCTATGTAGGGCGACGGCAAAATGCTCCCTCCCCGTCGGGCGACCCTCATTCATGGGTTGAGACTGCTACAGCTGCCTTTGGGGAATCCGTGCTTCCGGGCCTACCGTGGCGGACAGACGTCGCAACTCGGAGAGTGGAAAAGAGAGAAGTATGTTGCCAACTCCTTTCCGTGACGCATAACGTTTGTAAATCAGATCACCAGGTGGCTGGCCCACCTTTACGTTGTTTGTTTGAAGCTGTGAAAAAACCTCATACGTGGTTTTCTCCAGGACCAAGAGTGTAACCAGGAGGTGCAAAGATCGTTTATAGGGCTTCCCAACGCCGAGTTTTCGGAAGAAACGATGGTGACGATTTTGATTCGGGGTTTTTTCACAGCTTCGTTGTTTGTAAAGGTGGGGACTCATGCCGACGGCGTAGGGATTTTCAACTTCGCCTAGCCCCACTGATTGATTCGCACCGCACCCGTTTCCCTGCAAGCATAACTCCGATCGCTGCTTCACGGCTATTACTCCCGGGGAAAAGCTGTGACCGCCGACCTCGTCCTCCCCACCTTTACAAAGAACGTAAAGGTGGCCCAGCCCCGCGGTCACACCGCGAAGGGGTTGTTACGCATTGAGGGGCTGCAAAGCGGACAGATCACTTGCAGTCGGACCGGACATATCATGTGCTAACGTCCGGATGAAGGAGACGTCTTGACATTTAACACCGTTTGGATGATATTCGGCCAAACGGTTGTCCGAAAGTCCTGGAAGCTCCTCCTGACTGGCAAGACATCATCGAAGTTTCATCAACGGCCGGAATGCGCTTCCATGGAGGTCGTATGAAGTTTCAGGCAGTAGTAATCCTGCTGATCGTTTCACTTGGCTCAGTGGCCGCAGAGTCCCAAAACCAGATTCAGCACGTGGTTGTGATCTTCCAGGAGGACCGCACCCCCGACAATCTGTTCCATGGCTTGCCCAATGCGGACATCGCCAACAGTGGAATGAACTCGAAAGGGCAGAAAATTATCCTGCAGCCGGAGCCGCTGAACAACAACTACCATGTTGGTCATACCCATCCTGCATTTGAAGCGATGTATGACAGTGGGAAAATGGATGGGGCTGACAAGCAGCCCGTGTATTGTAATCCGGGCGCAAAGAATTGTCCGCCGGCGAATCCTGCGTTCAAGTACGTTCCGCATTCGCAAGTTGCACCTTACTTCAAAATGGCGGAGCAGTACGCGTTTGCGGACCGGATGTTCCAAACCAACGAAGGCGCCAGCTTCTCAGCCCATCAGTTCATTCTCGCAGGAACGTCGGCGCCAAGTACGGCCAGCACTCTGTTCGCGGCGGAGGAGCCGGCAGGGATTACCAAAGCGTTCCTCAATACGGGGTGCACAGCCCCTCCGAAAGAATACGTTCTGCTAATTGACTCTAGCGGGGACGAGAACCAGCAGATGTATCCTTGCTTCGAGCACCCCACGATGCCAGATCTGCTGGATAACGCGAAAGTCAGTTGGCGATTTTACACTCCCTCCGCGACCTTTCTGTGGACGGCGCCGAATGCGATTCATCACTTACGTTTCGGCGCCGATTGGAAAAACGTTATTCTGGAGCCCAGGCAAATATTCAAAGACATCGCCGAGGGTCAGCTTGCGGGGGTGAGTTGGGTAATTCCTACGTGGCTCGAATCCGATCATGCGGGAAGCAACAACGGGACGGGACCTTCCTGGGTCGCATCGGTGGTCAACGCTATCGGCAAAAGTTCGTATTGGCCAAATACCGCGATCATCATCACCTGGGATGATTGGGGCGGCTGGTACGATCACGTTCCTCCCCCGAAGGTATTGAAGGACTGTCAGGAGTGGGGTTGCGGTTTTGTGTACGGATTTCGCGTGCCGCTGATCGTGGTGTCACCGTACGCCAAAAAGGGATACGTTTCTCACGTTACCCATGATTTCGGCAGTATTCTGAAGTTCATCGAAGGCGTTTTCACGCTTCCTTCACTCGGGTATGCGGACGCTTACGCGGACGATCTCTCGGATTGCTTCCAATTCGACGCGGCCCCGCGTGCTTTTCATCCCATCCCCGCACCGTACGATGCATCCTATTTTCTGCATCACACCGAGCCAGCAGCGGATCCAGATGATGATTGATGGCCCGGTAGTAGGGAATCTTCAGCCAGGGCCCCCACTCAAGCGCTCTTTTTGCTTGGTAGGTTTGGGTTGTAGTCGCGGCGCTGGAGAGTTCGACCAGCTTGGTGTCCCAGGTTGGCGCCCGTCCTCTGGATGTTCGCTCTTATAACACCCGTTCTTCGGGCGCTAACCGGGTTTCACCGTACTCCGAAGGGGACAACCGTGGATCCATTTCCGCCAGTACGGCCACCCTCTCCGTCGCATTTTTTCGTTTCCCAATTTGGGAACCGACTCGGCAGCCCGTCCACTTTCTTGTTGACCTCGTCTCTTCACTTACGATATTATAGATTAACACTGGTTATCTACAAGATAATCAACGTTCTTTGAAAACCTGAGTCCGGCCTTCCTGGCAGAGGCGAACACCTTGAGTCCGGCTTTCGCTGTTTGTCCCAAAGCGGTAGCGCAAATGGTGAACAAACACGATAACCCCAATGTTTAGAATATTTTGCCTCTAACTACCTTTAGAACCATAGATCTAGGAGGCAAGGAAAAAATCGACCCTTTGTTTTCTAGATTTTGGGCGGAAACAAGAGTTTTTTTTCGAGAGAAATTCTGCACCAGAATTTGTGCACTCGAACCGGGTCACCTTGGAAACAACGGCCAGCGGAGAGGATGTCTAGGGAAATTTGACTGCGCCCAGCACGACTTACTTATTCTTCTCTTTGCCCATTTTCTTCGCAATCTCCGCCATCAACTTGGGCTTCAAGTCGGCTAGGACGCTATCGACTATATTCGAGATTTCGCTGGATTCATCTCCCGTAGGGGAAGCCTCTGGCTGTGCTGGGGCTGCTTCATTACGAGTCTCTTTGAGTTCCACGACCGTCTCGGCGATTTGTGAACTGAGTTGGGAGCCAATCACGGACTCTCGGGTCTGTTTCCAATTCGCCCAGGCCGCCGCCAGTTCCGATTCGCTCTGTCGTTCGCTGGAATCGTGCGCGGGAAGAGCGCTGCCTCCAGATTCCGCCACCGGACTCGGCTGTGACATGGCTTGCGCATCCGTTGTTGCTTCGACCGTGCCGGGGCTGGCCGAAGCGGCAGCGGCATAAGCCGCACTCTCTTTGACCTCGGAAAGAGCACTTTCGCTGACTGCGTCTGCGATCGAAGAGGCAGCCTCGCGATTTAGATCACCTTCCGGCGCCTTTGGCTCTTCGCTCGTCGGCGCAGTTGTCAGCAGCGTCGGATCTTGCGGCTTTAATTCAGCGCCGGCGGAGTTCGAAAACGATTCGACCAGAGTGGAGTTGGCATCCGCGTTGGTCGAGGAGACCTGCTGCACCGGCAACGAGGCAACGGATTCAGCCGGCGAACTCGCGCCGCTCATCCGTGCCGCATCGGCTGCCGCGAAAGCTGCGTATGCTCTTTCCATCTCCTGCTCGAGGACCAGCGCCGATTCATCCTCCCTGAGCGGAACCGGTTCGGCAATCCATCTTGGGCCAGTGAACTCCTGCGCTGCACCCGCGACCGCCATAGTCACAGGAACCAGATCCCTTGCCCCCAGTTCCCACTTGTCTGACATTCTGTCCATCGCGGTCGTGTCGCCGTGACCGTTCGCGGGCGCTAACGAGTCCAGGGCGGCATTAACCTCATCCTCAGCTACCTTGTTGGTTTCTGCAGTCGCAGCCTGGAACGCACCATTGGCGGCTGACTCCGAGATAATCATTGCGGGAGCCGGGGCCGTCTCTGCGGGAACCGCGGGTGAAGGCACAGGTTCGGCACTCGTGGTTTTCTCCGCTGTTGCCGAAGTGGACTCGGGCACGGCGGCCGAAATGTTTTCGCCATCGCCAGATTCCAGTGACCGTTCCTCCGCTTTGCCAACCGGCGCCGGAGTTGATTGATCATTGCCGGGAGTGCTCAACGCCGCGGCGGCAGCTTTAATCGCTGCGATCTCTTCCGCCGTGACATCCTGCGGCAAAGACGACAGCATGGCCTCCTCCAAACCCGACTTTATCTCCGGAGGCTTGGGCGCTTCGGTTCCGGCTGGTTCCGGAGAAGCAGCAACGATGGCCGGCAGTTCCTCGGGTACAGATTCACGCGGCTTCGAGTGGGGGGGCGGAATCGATAAACGATTCTTCCACCCGGTCTCGCTGTCGCCAAATTCTTTTCCAGGCGCAAAATCGTCTGCCCCAGCCAATGCCTTGGCGAACCGGCTCTGCTTGGAAGGCTGCCCCTGTGGGACAATCTTGTCTTCCAGCTTGGTAAGGGCAGTGAGAAGTTCGCTGGCTTCGAACGGTTTGACGATGAAGGCATCGGCTCGGACGCGGCGGGCTTCGTCCGCCTTGAAGGGCTCCAGCTTACCCACGGTGAGCAACACTGGGATGCGCGCGGTCTCTGGCGCTTCGCGCAGCCGCTGGCAGACTTCCAGCCCGCCGTAGCCCGGCATATACACGTCGAGCACGATCAGATCGGGCTTCGATTCGGCAATCTTTTTGAGCGCCGCCGACCCGTTATTCACCGTAGTGACGTCATAGCCGGCGTCACTAAGGATTCTCCGGCCCATGTTCTGGGCTGTCACACTGTCATCGGCGAGCAGTATTTTCCGCGCCAAGCGATGTCCTTTTGCTGAAAGGGGAGATAGCGCGAAGTTAAATTGTCCCGGACTCTAAGTCAATGAGGATAGGAGATTAAACACGTTACGACGGGCCAGTAACCACTGGGGTAATCCGATGCTGCCCCAAACGGACTCGTGAACAACCCAACGCTTCCGTTCAGAAGGGCACTACTTTGTGAATACCCTTCTTTTTCTTATGCTTGCTGGATGCCACCGTCGCATCCGTGTCGTCGCTCTGATCAGTGGACGCAGACGCTGAGGAAGCCGCACTCTTTCCATCACTTGCTACCGCTGGGCTCGTCCCGCCGCCTGCCGGTTGTGGCGCAGTTGCTCCAGTCTGGATCTCATTCACCTGCTGTGGCGGAGGCAATGCTTGGCCACTGTCGCCACTGACGTTAGGCTTCAGTTCGTTGGGATCCGCTGGCGCGGCGTCCGGTTTCAATTCGTTCGGGTCGGGCTGGCCGACCGCGGGCGGCGCAGACGCATCGGCCGCTGCTGAATTGTTTGCAGCGGCCGCATCCGGGGGAATTGGAGCATCCGAACGGGGAGCGGGTTGATCCGGTCCCGGTGTACCCTTTACAGTTTCGACAGAAACCGATTGGCTGCCGGTCCCAGTTCCGACTCCCATTGCCGCCCGCGTGGCCGCCTGCGTAACCTGGCTGGCACTCATCGGGGTGGGGTCGACCAGCGTAGGCTCACCCACTTTTGTCGCTTCGGCAACGCTCGGATGCTTCGCGAACGTCCCCATCACTTTGGACAATTTGCTTTGTTCGTGCCGGCTGTCTTCTTCCGCCTTGTTTTGCGCGATGGCAGCCTTGGTGGGTTTGGGCACTGGCTGGTGTAACGCGAGCAGCCGTGCCTTGGCATCGTCAGCCCGATCCATCAAGGGATACCGGGTAAGAATGCGGTCGTAGGCTTCCGCAGCGCCCTTCGTAAAGTCCGCGATCATCCGGGATTTGACAGCTTCGGGCAACGGGCGGGCACGTATCATGGCAATCTCACCTTCATACGATTGCCCCAGCAGGTACAGAGCTTCATCGGCCCGGCTGTAAAGCGGGTAGTCGTCGACCAGAGATTCCAGGCGTGCGATCGCGGCCGGATACGACTGGCGTATGTAGTAGAACCGCCCCACGCCAAACTCTCGCTCGGCAATCACTTCCTGTACCTGCAGCAGGCGTTGCTTGGCCTCCGGCACCAGCTTGCTCTCCGGATATTGCATGATGAGTTGCCGGTACTCTTCCTGGGCGCGCAAGGCATGCGTGGGATCGCGGTCCGCCTTTTCCATCTGCTGATAATGAATGTTGGCGAGCTTCAGTTGTGCCTCAGCCGCCTCCGGCATATTGGGGAAAAAAGTCTCGAAATCCTTGTACTCAATTTCCGCCTGGGCGAGCGATGCGGAACCACCCTCTGCGTACCAGGAATCGGCTACCGCCAGCTTGGCCCGCGCAATATATTCCGAATCGGGATAGGTGTTGATCAGGGTCTGCAGCGACAACCGTGCCACATCGAAGCGGTTGTGTTTCATGGCATCCATGGCACGGTCGAACAGAACCTTGTCCGGCTGCTTCGAATCGACATTTGCGATCGGGTTGCTGACCTTCTTATTGGTGCAGGCCATGGTAAGCGCGAGCACACCAAGAAGAAGCAAAGCGGAAATACGACGTGACATAAAATCCCTCAGAATGCTAAAACTGGTTGGGACCTGGTCTCTGACCCGGTCCTGCCGCGCGGCGGCAGCATTCGGCGACGCTCCCCAACGGTAAAAGCAAGAGCTACACCTTCTGCAGTGTAGCCTCGGTTGCCGCCTTCAACAATTTCTGCGCATTCTCCCTTGGATCGCCCCTGCCGAACACAGCGTTGCCCGCCACCAGAATTTCAGCACCGGCCCGCACCACTTCGGCTACGGTCTCGAGGGCAATGCCACCATCTACTTCAATCCGGTAGCTCAATCCCCGCTGCCCGCGCAACTCCGCCAGTTTGCGGATCCTATGCACCGCTCCGGGAATGAACTGCTGCCCTCCAAAACCAGGATTCACCGACATCACCAGGACGTAATCGACAATGTCCAGCACTTCACTCAACGTCTCGACTGGCGTAGCCGGGTTAATCACCACGCCCGCCCGCGCTCCATGGCCTCGGATCAGGTGCAGCGTCCGGTTCAAGTGCCTGCAGGCTTCCTGATGCACGGAAATCCAGTCGGCGCCCGCTTCCGCGAACTCCGGAATGTACTGATCCGGATTCTCGATCATCAAGTGGCAATCCAGCGGCAGGCCGGTAGCCTTACGCAATGACCTCACGACCGGCGGCCCGATTGTGATGTTCGGAACAAAATGCCCGTCCATCACATCCACGTGGATAACACTGCCGCCGCCTTCGGCCGCAGCTTGGACTTGCTCCGCCAAGTGGGCAAAGTCAGCCGACAAAATCGAAGGCGCCAGCTCGATCAAATGGGCTTCGGGCATGAGGATACTTGCGAAAATTCTAACACGCTAGCACTGTGCCAAACGCGCCCTTCTTAATGACCCGGTTCAAGAACTAACTTCTGCACTCGCCAGTTCAGTATTTCAGCCACATAGAGCTCGTTTTCGGACGGACAAGCCATCTCGTGAATCCATCCAAACTGCCCCGGCTGCTTGCCCGACTTTCCCAATACGCCCAGGATTGTTCCATCGAGCGAAAGCTTGTAGATCCGCCCAGGAAAGCCGTCGGAGCTGTACAGCACCTGATGCGGAGGAGGTGTGATGCAGATCGCCCAGGGCGCTCCCGGCGCTCGTGACCCGGTCGTCTGCACTCGCTTGTTCCCAATCGCCGGCCGCGCATCGGGATCGACCGGCACATCGATCGTGATCTGGCGCAGAAACTTTCCATCGCCGTCAAACACCTGGATTCGCCGGTTACCGCGATCCGCCACGTAGACACTTCCTCCGGCATCGACTGCAAGGCTGTGCGGAGTATCGAACTGTCCCGGTCCCGTGCCCGGTTCTCCCCAGGACTTAAGCCAGTTGCCGTCCTTGTCGGCTTTGGCGATCCGCGAATTGATGTAACCGTCGCTGATGTAAGTGTTGCCCGCCTTGTCCCAAGCCACGTCGGTCACTTGTCTGAACATCCCATCCTCAGGAGGCAGTGGCGGGTTCGGTTTCTTCAGCGGACCAGTGCCGTCATCGGAAGCTTCCTGCTTGCGGCCGAACACCATGACGACGCGTCCCTCGGGGTTGAACTTGATCACCATGTCCGAGCCCTTGTCGGTCACCCAGATGTTGTCTTCGGGATCGATCTTCACCGTGTGCGCGAAGGACCAAGCGTATAAGTTGTGGCCGATCTCGCGCACGAACTTGCCGTTGGCGTCGAACTCGAGAAGTTGCGCGGCGCTCGCTCCGTACGCGGGGCCGTTCGAATTTCCACGCGAGAAGACGAAGATGTGCCCCTTGGAATTCAATGCAACCCCGGGAACTTCGCCGAAGTACAGATCGGGCGGGAGCTTCAGAAAGTCGGGAACGGCGTGGTAGCGGATCTCTGGAACCGTGGCTTGCTGGGCGTAAACCGACCCGGCCAGCAGCAACAAAGCAAGAAACGTACGTCTCATGGAGGCCTCCGATCAGCAGAGTTGCGTATCACAATACAACTTACAGAGACTGACCGGCCATCTCATTCTCCACCAGTGCCTCGGCCGGCGATCACAATCAGGTACAATTTCTAATTCGGTTCACTCAATTCGGATGTCAGCTGACCGCTAACCACGGATCGCCCATGGCCATGAGAGTTCGCAAAGCCGTGTTTCCCGCCGCCGGACTGGGCACGCGTTTCCTGCCCGCCACTAAAGCCCAGCCCAAAGAAATGCTGCCGCTGGTGGACAAGCCGATCATTCAATACGGCGTGGAAGAGGCGCTCGCCTCCGGCTGCGACCAGATCATCATCATCACTGGACGCGGCAAACAAGCCATCGAAGACCATTTCGACGTGAGTTACGAACTGGAAAAAATGCTCGAGGAGCGCAAGAAAACCGATCTGCTCAAGATCGTGCGTGGCATCTCCGACATGATCCACGTTGCCTACGTTCGCCAGAAAGAAGCCCTCGGCCTGGGCCATGCCGTACTCATGGCGCGCGAATTGGTGGGCAATGAACCCTTCGCAGTGTTGCTGGCCGACGATATCATCGACGCCGAGACCCCCTGCCTGAGGCAGATGATCAACGTCTTCAACGAAACCCAATCCTCGGTCATCGCCATCCAGATCATCCAAGGCAAGGCCATCTCCTCCTATGGTGTGCTGGACGTCAAGCCGGCAGATGGACGCTTCGACGGCCGGCTCTACGAAATCCGCAACATGGTGGAGAAGCCGAAACTGGAAGAGGCACCGTCCGACCTCGCCGTGATCGGCCGCTACGTCCTGACTCCGACGGTCTTTGAGACCCTGGCAGAAACCAAGGCCGGCGTCGGCGGCGAACTGCAACTCACCGACGGCATGCGCGCCCTGCTGAAGCGGGAAAAAATGTACGGCTATGTATTCGAGGGCAAGCGCCACGACACCGGCGACAAACTGGGATTCCTCAAGGCCACAATCGAGTTCGCGCTAAAGCGCCAGGATTTAGGCGGTCCGCTGCGCGAGTACTTGAAGGGGCTGAAGCTGTAAGGTCTCCAGAAGTTTAGAAATGTATTTCCGGTGGTTCCGGCTCAGCCACGCCATCGGCCCTTGGGTCGGAGGCACCCGAATTCAGGCCGGTCTTTGAATTGTGCATCACGGCTTGTCCGCGTCCCATCGCCGTCGTGTACGCCCCGTGCACGATCAGGTTGTGACCCTTGTCGCGCAACGCCTGCAAAACGTCAGGCTTGACCCGCGACTCGATTGGAATGTCACAACTTACCGTGTTGTCAGCGACGGTGAATCGCGCCGCTTCGAGTGCCGCCTGGATATTCATCCCATAATCCACCAGGTTCGAAACAAACTGCGCGTGGGCCAGCGGCTGGTTCGGACCGCCCATGATGCCGAAGCCGATGTGCAAATCACCCTGCTCCATAAACGCAGGAATGATGGTGTGAAACGGCCGCTTGCGCGATTGCAGCACGTTGGGATGGCTGGGATCGAGCACGAACAACGCTCCCCGATTCTGCAGCAAGAAACCCATCCCGTTGACCACCACGCCGGAACCGAAGCCAGCATAATTGCTTTGGATCAACGACGCGATGTTGCCCTCTTTGTCCACGGCTGCGAGATAAACCGTGTCGCTCGTGGCTGGACTTCCTGGTCCGGGATTGCAGTTGGCTTTGTTCGGGTTGATGATAGAGGCGCGTTGTGACGCGTACGCCTTAGACAACAGGCCCTGCACCGGGACTTTGGCGAACCTTGGGTCGGCGTTGTAACGGTAGAGATCGGAGTAGGCCAGCTTCATGGCCTCAATCTTCTTATGTAATTCCACAGTGCCCTGCGGTCCGCCCGCGTCAGGCTCGAACGTGCTCATGATGTTCAGCATCTCGAGCGCCGCCATGCCCTGGCCGTTCGGAGGAAGTTCGTAAATCTTCCAGCCACGATAGTCGATGGAAACAGGCTCAACCCATTCCGCCGAAAAGTCAGCCAGATCGTCCAACTGCATGGTTCCGCCGAACGACGTCGAAGTGCCTACGATGGCCTGCGCGATCTCGCCTTTATAAAATGCGTTGTGTCCCTCCTCAGCAATTAACCGCAGAGCTTTGCCTAGATCAGGATTAGAAAACTTCGCGCCAACTTCAGGAGCTTTGCCGCCGGGAAGAAAAATCCTTCGCGCCTCGCTGGTCTTCTGCAGTTTGGCTTCTTCTTCCATCCAATAGTCGTGGATGACCTCGGGCACGGCGTAACCGTGCTCGGCATAGTAGATGGCCGGGGCAAACAGATCCTTCCAGGGCAAACGCCCGAAGCGCCCGTGCGCCTGGCTCCATCCTTCTACGGCACCGGGAACGGTGACGCTGTGGATCCCGTCATGAGGCATCGACGTGATGCCTTGCTTTGCCAGAAACTCCACGGAAAGTTTCCGTGGCGCCCAGCCGCTCGAGTTCAGGCCGTAAAGTTCGCCGCTCTTTGCGTCCCAGTAGATGAGAAACAAATCCCCGCCGATCCCGTTGTTCATCGGCTCAGTAACGCCGAGCACGGCGTTGGCAGCGATAGCGGCGTCGATCGCCGATCCACCTTTCGCCAAAATTTGCACCCCCGCTTGCGAAGCCAGGTAATGACTGGTGGCGACGATGCCCCGGTCCGTCACCACTACCGAGCGCCCGTAAGAACGGTCTTGACCGGAAAACTCCATAGTCACCGCCAACAGCAGGAACGGAAGCAGAAGAATCGGCCGCAGCATGCGCACCTCACATCATTGAAGATGTCGTCCTGAGCGCAGCGAAGGATCTCTGTACTTTGTTTGCGGCGCGTCGCCGACAACAGTCTTGAAACAAAACCACGAAGTTGCGGGAGACGACCCTAAGCGCCCAGCGTGATCTTTAACTTTCGCGACTTCTCTTCTACGCTATTCGCCAGCGTCTCTTTAAGACCTTCGAGCTTCCTGGCCAGGGATTCACTGGATAGCCCTAGGATTTGCACTGCCAGAATTCCCGCGTTGGTAGCCCCGGGTTTTCCGATGGCGACCGTAGCGACGGGGATACCCGCCGGCATCTGCACCGTCGCCAGCAGCGAGTCCATCCCGTTCAGCGGCGTAGACGGGATCGGAACGCCAATCACCGGCAGAGTAGTATGCGCGGCAATCACCCCGGCTAGATGCGCCGCACCGCCGGCTCCGGCGATAATCACGCGAATCCCACGTCCCGCGGCTTTCTGCGCATAGTCCGCCGTACGACCCGGAGAGCGGTGCGCCGAGGTCACATCGATCTCGTAGGCAACCCCAAAATCCTCAAGCGCTTTAGCCGCCTCGCGCATGATGTCGAGATCGGAATCACTTCCCATAACAATCGAAACCAGTGGCTTGCTCATGGTGTCCTCTTGTAGCACCGCCGTCCCCGACGGCTATCCCGTAGGAGTTCCCGCCCGCGGATTCCTCCAGCATCAAAGCAATATCCTGCGGAATGGCGCGGAACTATTTCTTCAGCGCCCGCGCCGCGATATCTTTGCGATAGTTGGCGCCCCCGAAACTGATTTTTCCAACCGCCTCATAAGCGCGCTCCACGGCGATCTCAAGACTGTTCGCTCTGGCCGTGACCCCCAGCACCCGCCCGCCCGCGGTAAAGTACGCATCATCATGTTTGGTCGTACCCGCGTGAAAGACCTTCACACCGGCGACCCTTTCGGCATCCTCGAGGCCGCTGATCTTTTTGCCCACTTCGAACGTGCCCGGATACCCTCCCGAAGCCATCACCACGCACACCGAAGCATCTGCCGACCAGCGGAAGTCGCCCTCGCTGACCCGGCCATCAATCGAAGCTTCCAGCGCCTCTACCAGGTCGCTCTCCAGCCGCATAAGAACAGGCTGTGTCTCGGGATCGCCGAAACGGCAGTTGAATTCGAGCACCATCGGTCCGCGAGCCGTCATCATCAGTCCGCAGTAGAGGACGCCCTTGTACTCCGCGCCTTCCGCTTTCATTCCAGCCACCACAGGACGAGCGATGTGATGCAGCAGCCAGTTTTGCATTTGCGCGTCCACCATCGCGTCCGTGGAATAAGCGCCCATGCCGCCCGTGTTCGCGCCCGTGTCGCCTTCGCCCACTCGCTTGTGGTCTTGCGCTGCGGCCAGCGCAGCCACGCGTTCGCCATCGCTGAGGACCAGGAAAGAAAGCTCTTCTCCTTTCAGGCATTCTTCAATCACCACCCGCGAACCGGCCTCGCCCAGCATTTTGCCACTGAGCATTTCCGCCGCTACCGCCGAAGCCTCGTCCTTGCTCTTGCAAATGACCACGCCTTTGCCCGCCGCCAATCCGTCGGCTTTCACCACCACGGGCATGTGAAAATGCGGCAGGGCATCGCCAACCTCCGCCACCGTATCGCAGATAGCATAGTGCGCGGTTGGGATGTGATAGCGCTGCATGAATTCCTTGGCAAAACTCTTGCTGGATTCCAGCCGCGCCGCCCCCTGGGTGGGGCCGAAGATCCGGTATCCATGCCGGGTAAACTCGTCCACCACGCCCAGTTGCAGCGGCAACTCCGGACCGACAACCGTCAGGTCAGGCTTGACCTGTGCCGCGAGCGCCCGCAGCGACTCGAGGTTCTTCACGTCAACCGGCAGACATTCAGCCTCAGCCGCAATGCCGGCATTCCCCGGAGCGCAATAAACCTGCTTTACGCGCGGAGACTGGCGCAGTTTCCAAACCAGCGCATGCTCGCGTCCGCCACTTCCGATGACGAGGACTTTCATAGCTCGGGATAAACAAGGTTAGGGGGCCGGGCAGATGATGTCAAACCCGGGATTGAGGGATTGAGACATTCAGTGATTGAACCATTGAATCATGCAACCCAATGTCGCAAACACACACTCGTTAGGCACTCAATGACTCAATGATTCAATCACTCAATGTCAATCCATTAACCACGCTTAACTCCGTCGTATAATCTCTCCAAATGATCACCGTCTCCAAGGAGGACTACCTCAAGGCAATCCTCGAGGCTGAGAGCGAAGGCGAAACCGTCATCTCGGCAACCCTGGCTCACTGGCTGTCAGTGTCGCCGCCCGCCGTTACCATGGCGCTGCGCCGCCTGAAAAGAGACGGCCTGGTGCGAGTGCAGGGCGACGGCCATGTCGGGTTAACTTCCGCCGGACGCAAGATCGCGCGCAAGCTCACCCTGCGGCATCACCTCATCGAGCGCATGCTCTCCGAGATCTTCGGAATGGAATGGTACCGGGTACACGACGAAGCCGAGCGTCTCGAACATGCCGTCTCCCCTGACTTCGAAGCCCGGCTGCTGGCTAAACTGGGCCGCGGGGGCGCCTGCCCGCACGGCAATCTGAGCGAGCTCGAGAGTCCGGGCAGCCGGCGGCGCCGTGGGCTTGTGCTTCTCGCTCATGCCGAGGCGGGCAAGAAGTATGTGGTGAGCGGAATCTACGAACGCGACCGGCACCTGCTGGAATTCCTGGAAGGGCGCGGCGTGCGTCCGGGTGCGCTAGTCCACGTCTCGGGACGGAACTACGATCAGACCTTGACGCTATCCACCGACGCCGGAACCGTCGCTCTCGGCCGCTCGGCAGCCGAGCGAGTTTGGGTCACTGCCGAGCCGGGTAAATACCGGCGTACTTCTCATTCCTAGGTATCTGCAACCCGGTTGCCCTCTGCCTGATTAACCATAGTTTATGTCTTGATGTATACTTACGCTAACCAAGTCGACCATGAGCGTAGGTTCACAACCCCCTCAGATAACGCGCGTTGCCGGCGAAGACGAAGCCGTCGTCATCACCCACGAAGACGTGGATCGGGCGCATGATCGCGTCCGCGTGTCCGAGGCGCGCGCCCGGCGTGGCTTCTTCTCGGGAGCACGGCTGCTGTGGTTGCTCGTCGGGCCGGGGGTTCTGGTCATGCTGGGAGAGAACGATGGGCCCAGCATGCTGTCGTACGCCGCGACCGGCGCGAAGTTTGGCGTTGGATTCTTCATTCCGTTCGTTGCCCTCACGTTTTGTATGGCCATTGTTGTGCAGGAGATGACCGTGCGCCTCGGTGCCGCGACCCATCGCGGACACGCCGAGCTGATCTTCGACCGCTTCGGGCCGTTCTGGGGATGGTTCTCCATGATCGACCTGGGCATCGGAAACTTCCTCACACTCATCACCGAGTTCATTGCCATACGCGCAGGGCTTGGCTTCTTTGGCGTGCCTCCGTGGATGGCAGTTCTCATCGCGCTTGTGATTCTGTATGCGGCTTTGATGAGTCACCGTTACTGGACCTGGGAGCGGATCACGCTTGCCGCGGCCGCCTTCAACCTCGTGTTCATTCCCGTCGCGCTGATGACTCATCCACATTGGCATGCGGTGGGCCACGCTTTGATCACGTGGCAGCCGCTTCCCGGCTTCAACAAGGACACCCTGCTGATCGTGCTGGCTGACATCGGGGCGACGGTTACTCCGTGGATGCTTTTCTTTCAGCAGAGCGCGACCGTCGACAAGGGGCTTACCACAAAAGACATCCGCTTCGGCCGCATCGATACGGTGTTGGGAGCGGCGTTGGCTACTGCTGCCGCAGTAGCTACGATTCTCGCGACGGCACCGTTATTCGCTCACCAGATGTCGGCCGACAATTTTCAGGCGGCCGAGTTTGCCCAGGCTCTCCAGCCAATTATCGGGCGGTTTGGGGCTTCGCTGTTTGCCCTCGGCATGGTCGAGGCCGGGATTGTGGCTTCGATCACGATTTCAACTTCTTCCGCCTACGCCTTCGGAGAGGTCACGCACAAGCCGCACAGCCTGAACCTTCCCATGAAGCAAGGTAAGGCCTTTTACTCCGTGCTGACCCTATGCGCGGTGGCGGCGGCGGCCATCGTTCTCATTCCCGGGTTGCCGCTGGTGTATGTGGTTCTGATCGTCAACGTGGTTGCGGTTCTGGCGATGCCTCCTGCGCTGGTGTTTCTGTTCATGCTGGTCAATGACAAGGAAGTCATGGGCGACCTTGTGAGTCCGCTTTGGGCAAACGTGCTTTCGAGCGGCGTGGTGTTCGTCCTGACCGCAGCGGGTGTGCTCTTCGGGATCAGCGTCATTGCTCCCAACATCTTTGCGGCTTTGGGCGGGAAGTAGGAAACTTATGGTCAAGAAAGAAGAAGAGCACGTTGTGGGCTCCGGTCCCGGTCTTTCCAGTTCGGATCTTTCCAGTTCCGACCAAAGCTGGGTTTTGTCGTCGCTCGAACACGATCAGCTGGCGCGGGCGAAGAAGCACTTTATCCCGCGGCGAGTCCTCAAGGGTTCGGAGCTCGTGGTACTCTGGGGGCTTCGAATCTACCTTCTGTTCATGATGGCGGTCGTCGTTTACCAGGTCTGGACGGCGGCGCGCTAGCCTCGGTTTTTTCCCATATTGGGACGGAGTTTACTGTTTAGTACCGGGCACCCCCCTCCCCCCTTCGTGTGCAAAATCTTGAAAACACGTGAGTTATTTTATCACTATGTGCTAGATCTTTGAGTTTAAAGGAGTTACGCGCAAAATCTAGACAACATGGGAGTTACGGCTGGGCACGGGCGGCTCGCCTTCCCGTTTTGGGAACCGAGCGGGTTCAGAATTTCACCGGCCGCAGCAACGTCGCACCATGGCCGTGGTCGGATTGTCAAAGAACGGATATTATCGGCCAGATAATATTTATCAGTTAAGATTATCTGGTTTGACGCATAGAGTCAAGGCAGTCGTCCCAGGTAATCAGGACGACGGTGTTGTTCCAATTCGGCTGTGGGCTGGGGCACTCTCCTTGAGTTGCGGTCCGGCCGATCAGGTTGACGATGTTAGCGACGTAGTCGGGTCCCAACCCGATGTTCTTGTCCGCGTGGTCCGACCATCTTCCATCGGGAACTACGAAGTACACTCCTCCCACGCTTCCGGAGCTGGGAAAATTACAGTTTTGCAGATGTAACACGGTCCCGGTGTTGTTGCCGGGCCGAGGGTGTCAGCGCCTCTGTCGCTTAGGGTCTTATCCACTCCACCGTCGCTGTCGCTCCGGTTCTGGTCGGGATGACAGTTTTTTTTTGGCACGTGGCGCAGCCTTTCGAAAAACTTGTGGTGGAGAGGGCCGTTTTTTTCCTGGGCCCGTCAAAGGGAAGCAGCGACTCTTGCGAGGAGGAATGCGTATGAACAAAGTGTCTGTGGCAGTCTTGTTGCTTTGGGTGGGGCTGAGCATTGGAGCGACGGTTGCGGCGGCGCAGGATTCCATGCCGGCGGGTGCCAACGCGGACCATACGGCTCCGAGTTATGACATGAAGGCGCAGTCTTTGTTTGATCTGCAGGCGGTGCAGAAGAAGTTTGTGGAGCTGGCGGAGGCGGTTCCGGCGGACAAATTCAGCTGGCGTCCGTCGGCGGACTCGCGCTCTTTCGCGGAGGTTTTTCTGCACGTGGCCGGCGAGCGCTACGGGATTCTGGGGCTTATGGGAGTTGCGCCTCCGGCCGGGTTCGATGCGAAGACTTTTGAAAAATCCACGACCGATAAAGCCAAGATCGTCGAAGAATTGAACAAGTCTTGGGAGTTCACTCAGAAGGCGATCAACGGCATGAGCAACGCCGATTTCGCGAAGCTGCTGCCGAAACTTGGTCCGCAGGCGAACGCTGGCGATGTGATCTACATTCTGGTCACGGATGCACATGAACACCTTGGCCAGTCGGTGGCGTACGCGAGAGAAAACGGTATCGTCCCACCATGGACGGTGGAGGCGGAAAAGAAGGCGGCGGAAAAGAAGACGGCGCAGAAGTAGGGCGTTCGAGCGGGCATCGGCAGGCATTTCGCAATCACACGCTGGCGCGGTGAAATCTTTGGCGGGTGTCCGCTCGTGGTTTTTTTCTCGTGGGGTGCGAATGTTTCAGGCCAGGGTTCTAACTCTGCTGAAGGTACTTTGGTCTTCCTCCTAACCGCAGGCGTCCCTGAACAGCTACAATCGTTATAGAGATGTTTGTTTCTCGTTCCCAGGCGTGCTCTGCCAGCGGAATCGGGAGCTGAGTGATTGGGCGTGCGGGAGGAATGTATGGACTTGGTACTAACTACTGCAGAGCGGGAATTGTTGCTGGAAATCCTCAAGGAACACGATCGCGAGTTGTTCAGAGAGATTGCCCGGACGGATCACCGCGAACTCAGATCGGTGTTGCAAAACAAGGAAACGCTTCTTGGATCGGTGGTCCATAAGCTGGAAACCGGGATGGCGATGCAGCGTTCCGCGTGAATCCGAGGGCATGCGGCTGTAAGACCATCCAGTCCTACTTCAGTAGACCGACCTGCCGGAGAACTTTGGCGTGATCCCAATAAATGCGCTCTCCGGAGATTTTGTCGCCGCGGAAGTAGACAACCGCGACGATATCGATTTCGACCTTTTGTTGGCGGGTGGCTCTTCCATTGCGGGTTTTTCCATGGCCGGGACCTGCTTTTGCGCTCTACGATTTCAGCACGGACTTCAGCAACACTTCCAGACCATTCCACGTGATCTGGACTCCGATGCAGACAAGGACGAAAGCAACGATGCGCAGGATGCCGTGCGCCGTCGCGGGCGAAACTCTTTCGGTGATCTTCGGGGCATAGCGGTAGCAGAGGTAGACGGTCAGGCTCAAAGCGACAAGAGCCAGCAAAATTCCCGCGTGAGTGATTACGTTCTCGAGCACACCCCGCTTCATCGAAGCGTGCGCGCTCAGGGTCAACATGACCACGATGCAGCCGGGGCCGACGGTTACCGGGAAGGTGAGCGGATAGAAAACCTGCTGCTCCACGGAGCTGAAATTGTCTTTGACTAGCGCCCGATCGGGAGTGGTTGCGCCTTGCTGTTGATTGAGCAGGGTCCATCCCATGCTGGCAAGAACCAAGCCTCCGGCAACCTGGACCACGGGAAGGGAAATGCCGAAAAACTGCAGCAGCCCGGTTCCCACCAGTTCGACCACGAACATGAAGATAGTTGTGCTGATCGCGATTTTGCGCGCCAGAGTGCTGAAAACGGAGGGGGGAGCATCTCTCACGAAACCCAGGAACACCAGGGCCGATCCCAGCGGGTTAACTACCGGCAGGAGCGCGCTGAAGGCGAGCGCGAAGAACTTGAAGAGTAGGAGCACGCCCGCCATATAGTGCGGAATAGGATAGCACTTGATCCTTCCCAGCCTTCATGAAAGCTTCGCGTTTTCCTCGCGGGCGGCCCGGCGGTTAAGCGGGGTTGCGAACCATTTTCCGACGTCGCTCAGAGTTTCTCTGCCGCTTCTCCCGCGTCCGCAACCAGGCCATTCACACTCATCCTATGAAAGAGGATGTCTCAACAGGCGGCAGTGCTGCGACGATAAACGCTTGTGTGGTGCGGGTGTCAACACCTGACCCCGGCGTAATACAGGCAAGAACCCCGGCACCAGCGAGGCGTCCACGGATGACCAACAATCTTCTAACGCGGGAGGTTTAAAGTGACAAATCTACGAATTCGCATCGGATCGGTGCCCGCAGTAGCCGTTCTCTTCTGTTTGATGGCGACGGTTACCTCCTCGGCTCAGACCTTCACTACGCTTGCGAGTTTCAACAGGGCGAACGGCAGGACTCCCGACTCGTCTCTCGTACAAGGTTTTGACGGGAACCTTTACGGAACAACCATCAACGGGGGAGCCAGCGACCAGGGCACGATCTTCATAGAAACTCGGGTCCCTCGTTTTGCCTGGGGTGACAAGAACGTCTCAGAAAATCATGTCAGGCATAATGGAGCCATGATGAAACTTCGAGCCTGCGCGGGAGTTGCTGTCATTACAATCATCTGCTTACGTCTTGCATCGATGACGCAGGCACAGACGCAGTCTTCAAATCCAGTTTCAAGTGCAATAGAGAAAGGCGTGGCCGTGGCGACACACGCGAGCGGAACTTTTGAAGTGAAGCTGAATCCTCAGTCCCCGGACGACAAAACCGAGGGCTCAACCCTGGGCCGGATGTCGATTGACAAACAGTTCCACGGCGATCTCGAAGCTACGGCCAAACGGCAGATGCTGACCGCCGGCACGGAGGTCAAGGGCTCGGCCGGTTACGTCGCCATCGAGCAAGTCAACGGAACGCTCAATGGTCGCACCGGAAGCTTCGTATTCCAGCATAGTGGGACCTTGACGAGGGGCGCGGCGCAGCAGTCCATCACGGTGGTGCCGGATTCGGGCACCGGCCAGTTGGTTGGCCTGGCGGGGAAGATGACGGTGACGATCGCCGCCGGAAAACATTCTTACGATTTCGAGTACACGCTCCCTGCGGCTCCTTGATAGTCGATTTGCCCCCGGACGAGGCGTCCGAGGCTAAGGAGTTCTTAATCGTTCCAGACTACGCAATCTCTTTCAGAACGACTAAACTAATTTCATAGGCGAGTATCGCGCTTCGGCTTGGTTATCAGTGCGCCGGTTGCGCATCCATTTCTTCGGGAAGGCCATCTTCTATGAATAGCTTTGGCAGCCGTTCCACCCTCCGCGTTTCTGGCCATGACTACGAGATTTACCGCATCGACGCGCTTGATAAGCAGGGCGTTTCGACCACACATCTTCCATTTTCGCTGCGCATTCTTCTGGAGAACTTGCTGCGCACCGAAGATGGCCGTAGTGTGACCAAGGAGGATATCCGCGCGCTCGCAGCCTGGAACAGCAGGTCGAAGCCGGACAAGGAAATTGCCTTCACCCCAAGCCGCGTCTTGATGCAGGACTTTACGGGAGTGCCGGCGGTGGTCGATCTGGCCGCGATGCGCGACGCGATGAAGGTTCTGTCTGGCGATCCCGCGTTGATTAATCCCTTGCAGCCGGCCGAGTTGGTCATCGACCACTCGGTACAGGTGGACGAGTTCGGGACGCCGCAGGCATTTCAGTTGAATGCGGAACTCGAGTTCCTGCGCAACAAGGAACGCTACGGATTCCTGCGCTGGGGGCAGACCGCTTTCCGGAATCTGGCGATCGTTCCGCCGGATACCGGGATCGTGCATCAGGTCAACCTTGAATTCCTGGCGCGCGTGGTCTACGTGCAGGAATTGAATAGCAAGCGCGTGGCGTATCCCGATACGCTGGTGGGCACCGATTCGCACACCACCATGATTAACGGCCTGGGCGTGCTGGGCTGGGGCGTGGGCGGAATCGAAGCCGAGGCTGCGATGCTGGGGCAAGCGGTGTCCATGCTGATTCCGCAAGTGGTCGGCGTGAAACTGACCGGCAAACTGCGCGAGGGCGCGACTGCGACCGATCTAGTGCTGACCGTTACCGAGATGTTGCGCAAGCATGGCGTGGTGGGGAAGTTTGTCGAGTATTTTGGACCTGGTCTGCAGGAACTCCCTCTCGCCGACCGCGCCACCATTGCCAATATGTCTCCGGAGTACGGCGCGACTTGCGGCATCTTTCCGGTCGATAAAGAAACCCTCGCCTACTTGCGCTTGACAGGACGCTCCGAGGAACAGATCGCGTTGGTCGAGGCCTACTGCCGCGAGCAAGGGTTGTTCCACGACGAGAAGACACCCGAGGCGCAATACTCCGAACTGCTGGCGCTGGACTTGGGTACCGTGGAATCGAGCCTCGCCGGCCCCAAACGTCCACAGGATCGCGTGCCTCTGCCCAAGGCGCGCGAATCGTTTGAGCAGGCGTTGCCTTCGTTGATCAGGCCGGGGAAGGGAGGCGCGAAATCGAATGGAGCCGGCACTGGCAATGGGCATCTTCACCACGGCAGCGTGGTCATTGCCGCCATCACGAGTTGCACGAACACTTCCAACCCTTCGGTGATGGTTGCCGCAGGCTTGCTGGCGAAGAAAGCGGTTGAGCGCGGCTTGCAAGTGCCCTCCTGGGTGAAGACTTCGCTGGCTCCCGGGTCAAAGGTGGTTACTGATTATCTGGAGCGCGCTGGCTTGAGCCCGTATCTCGAAAAATTGAAGTTTCACATCGTGGGCTATGGCTGCACGACATGCATTGGAAACTCGGGACCGCTGCCGGAAGCAATTTCGAAGGCGATCGACGAACAGAATCTGGTGGTCGCGTCGGTGCTCTCCGGTAATCGCAACTTCGAGGGCCGCATCAATCCTGAGGTTCGCGCCAACTACTTAATGTCGCCACCGCTGGTGGTGGCGTTTGCGCTGGCGGGCCGCATCGATCTCGACTTACGCAAGGATGCCATCGCGAATGACAAGCAAGGCAAACCGGTGTACCTGGCGGACATTTGGCCGTCGCGAAGCGAAGTGGATGAGGCGATCAAGAAGTCGATCTCGTCGGACATGTTCCGGCGAAGCTACGGCGAGGTTTATCACGGCGACGAACGCTGGCGTTCCTTGCACGTGCCCAAGGGCGAGACCTACGCGTGGGACAAAGATTCAACCTACATCCGGCGCGCTCCGTACTTCGATGGTATGACATTGAAGCCGACCGCGGTGGAAGATATCAAAAATGCGCGCGTGTTGGCGGTGCTTGGCGACAGCGTTACTACTGACCACATCTCTCCGGCTGGGTCGATCAAGAGAGATAGCCCAGCAGGAAAGTATTTGATCGAGCACGCCGTCAAACCTGCCGATTTCAACTCCTACGGCTCGCGGCGGGGCAATCACGAAGTCATGGTGCGCGGGACTTTTGCCAACGTCCGCTTGCGTAACAAGATGGTCCCGAACCTCGAAGGCGGATTCACGCGTCACCTGCCCGATGGCATGGAGATGAGCATCTTTGAAGCGTCGGAAAAGTATATTGCGGAAAAAGTCCCGCTGGTGATCCTCGCGGGCAAGGAGTACGGTTCCGGTTCGTCGCGTGACTGGGCGGCGAAAGGGCCTCTTTTGCTTGGAGTGCGTGCCGTGATCGCGGAGAGCTACGAGCGCATTCATCGGTCGAATCTGGTTGGAATGGGGATTCTTGCGTTGCAGTTTCTCGAGGGCGAAACCGCGCAGTCGCTCGGCTTGACGGGGGAGGAAGTTTTCGAGATCACTGGCATTCGTGATCTGATTGGAAGTTTCGCGGCGGGACGGCAAGTGAAAGTGCGAGCCACCGCGAACGGCAAGACGACGGAGTTCAAGGCGCTGGTGCGAATCGACACGCCGCAGGAGGCGCAATACTACGCTAACGGCGGCATCCTGCAATTCGTCTTGCGGCAATTGCTGCAGAGCAAGCCGACGGCCGTACACGCGTAAGACCAGGGCGTTGGATCAGCGAAAATACCTGGGGACGGCCGCCCCTGGTCGCCCGGCCGAGTGAAACTCGGCAGTGGAGGCTGGGTATGAGCGACCATCTCTCGAAACGGGCCCAACTCCTCAGCGAGATTTTGCGGTACATGAACGACGGAAACTATGAAAAATCGGGCGAGGCCTGGTCATTTGGGATCGGTCGCGGCGCCGCACGTGACCATGGGAATAAAGACGAGGCCGTCTTTCGAAAAATGCGCCGCCTGGTTTACGACCATGTCGCAAGCACTATCGCAATTCAGCGGACCTCCCTCTCAAGCCCGCCCACGGTAGATTCCCTGGCGAGCGAACTCAAGAAATTGATGGATGAACTGACGCCCGAATCCCGCGAAGCTTTGGGCCAGGCATTTGGTCCGATTGCGGCCGGCCAGGACTCGACGGTGCCGGAAGACGCTCCCGGAGCCACGGGTCAACTGGATGCGCTCGATCGCTACTACTCGGAAGAGATTCTCGCCAGGCTGGATGGAATTGTTTCCCGGGCCTCGGCGTTGGACCGCATGGGGCTGGAGATCGTACCCAACCGAAGAGTCCAGTTCTTGTTTGAAGAAGCGCATCGGTGCTATCTCTACGGTTTTCATCTGGCTTGCGCTGTATTCTGCCGCGCCATTCTGGAGGGGGCACTCAAGGAAGTCGCCGATCCGCAGAGCGAGACCAATGGCTCGATCCACGACATGATCGCGGTGGCGGTAGAGAAACGCCTTTTGGCCGATGATCGTCCGCGTTGCGCCCGCGAAGTGGCCAAGGCCGGCAATCGGGCGATTCATGATCCCGAGATGTTCGATCGCGACTATTCCGCGGACAAGGTCGAAGAAATCCTGATTAACACAAGAAAAGTACTAGAAGAGTTGTACCGCCTGCCATCGTGACTGGGTCTCCTCTGTGAACCTTTGTGTCCTTAGTGGTTAAGGCATTTGAAGGTCACCAACCACAAAGGGCACGAAGGTTCACAAAGGATACGATCCTAGAAGATCTTCGAAGAATCCAGCAGGATCGTTACCGGGCCATCGTTCACCAGTTGTACCTGCATCATTTCCTGGAAGCGGCCGGTCTGGCAAGGAAGGCCGGCGGCCCGAATACGTGCCACGAAGTATTCGTAGAGCTGGCGTGCGGGCTCGGGTTGGGCTGCGGCATCGAACGATGGTCGCTTGCCGCGGCGCACATCGCCGTAGAGGGTGAACTGCGAGACCACCAGAATTCCTCCTCGTACTGAAGCAGTGTCCAGGTTCATCTTTCCATTCTCGTCTTCGAAAATGCGCAATCCGACGATTTTGGCGGCCAGATAATCGGCGTCCGCTTCAGTGTCCGCGTGAGTCACGCCGAGCAGAACCAGCAAGCCTCGGGCGACCTCGCCCACGACCTCGCCGTCAACTGCGGCTTGTGCACGGCTAACGCGTTGTACGACGGCGCGCATGATTCTCTCACGTCCTCATTTCGACGTTTCTCTCACCATGGATTCTTGTCCAGCTACTGCTAGCCAGACTCCTTCGCGGTAGACGAAGATGTCCGTGAACCGAACCATGGCGCGAATCTTCCCTTCGGCATCGAGCACGGTGTTCAGTCCTCGAACATAGCCGAACTCGCCATAGACGTGGGGATGCAGTTCGCTCAACTGATTGTGCCCCGGCCGGCGGTGGGGAATGCTTGCCAGGTTTTCAGCGCGGTCGCGCAGCATCCCATTAAGATCCACCTCCTGGAATTCCTCGGCGAGAAGGCAGCCGACCGCGTCGGCATCGTGCTGATCGAGCGCCTGCGCCCAGGACTGTTCAAGCTGAAGCAGAGCGCTCTCGTCTTTGGCTTGGCCCTTTGGACAACTGCCGAAGGCCAATGGGCAGATCAGAAGCGTTAGCCATAGAGTATGTTTCACTCTTCATCCTCCCTTCATAGTCGGCCGGCGACAATCATAACTCTTGATAGCGCTGGGCTTTGTCGACCGCGGCGTTTGACCCGGCAACTGCCAACGGTTACGATTCTTGTGGGCCTTCTTTGAGCCGACCGCAGCCGGGTTCGGTTGCGACGGGACTCGCCTTTACACCGATTCGTGCTGGCCAGTACACTACTCATTCCCTTTACTCATTTTCCGGGAGGTGAATTGCTATGGCCACAGGAGACAAGTTGAAAGAGATCAATGAAAAAGTAAAGCAGATTATCAGCGAGCAACTGGGCGTGGACGAAGCCGAGGTCACGCCCAGTGCCTCGTTCGTGGACGATTTGGGTGCCGATTCGCTGGATCAGGTCGAACTGGTGATGGCGCTCGAAGAAGCGTTTGATCTGGAGATTCCAGACGAGGACGCGGAGAAGATCCGCTCGGTTCAGGATGCCATCGACTACATCGATAAGCATGCCAAAGTGGCCAAGTAGGTTGCGCTAACTTTAACGGTAGGCTGGGCGTCTGCGCCCAGCTGGGCGAGACGCCCGTCCTCCGTCATTTCGGGCGCGCGTCCACACAGATTGCAAGGAGAACGCATGGCAGCCGTTGACGAGAAAGTAAAACAGATCATCGTGGAACAACTGGGAGTGGATGAGGGCGAAGTCACCCAGAATGCCTCTTTTGTGGACGACCTCGGCGCTGACTCTCTGGACACCGTGGAACTGGTCATGGCTTTCGAAGAAGCCTTTGAGATCGAGATCCCCGACGAAGATGCCGAGAAGATCCGCACCGTGCAGGATGCGGTCGACTACATTGGCAAGCACGCGAAAGGCGGGAAGTAGTTGGCGAGACGGGTCGTAGTTACTGGGATAGGCCTGATCTGCGGGGTGGGCAACACTACCGAGGAGATTTGGCGAAACCTGCTCGCGGGCAAAAGCGGAGTGTCTCGAATCACTCACTTCGATGCCGCACAGTTTGCTTGCCAGATCGCGGCGGAAGTCAAAAACTTTGACCCGCTGAATTTCGTCGAAAAAAAAGAGCTGAAGAAGATGGGCCGCTTCATCTACCTGGCCCTGGCCGCCGCGGATGAGGCTATGAAAGCTTCGGGCCTGCAAGTCTCCGAAGATATTTCGACTCGGACCGGCGTTCATATCGGTTCCGGAATCGGCGGGTTCGATGTGATCGAACGCGAGCATATTAATTTGCTCAATGGCGGACCGCGCAAGATCTCCCCGTTTTTCATTCCCGCCTCCATCGTGAACCTGGCTGCGGGACACGTGAGCATCCGCTACAACGCCAAGGGGCCGAACGAGGCCACCTGCACGGCTTGTACTTCGAGCGCGCACTCGATTGGAGACGCCTACAAGATCATCGCCCGCTGTGACGCCGATGTCATGATTGCTGGTGGCACCGAAGCTGCGATCACGCCCATGGGCGTCGGTGGATTCGCAGCCATGCGGGCCCTTTCGACGCGCAATGATGCGCCTGAGAAAGCCAGCCGTCCCTGGGATTCGGGACGCGACGGATTTGTGATCGGCGAAGGCGCGGGCATCCTCATTCTCGAAGATCTCGAATTTGCCCGGCGGCGCGGGGCTAAGATCCTGGCTGAAATCGTGGGCTACGGCATGAGCGGCGATGCTCATCACATCACCCAGCCCGCCGAGAACGGCGATGGCGCTTACCGCGTAATGCTGAACACTCTCAGTGATGCCCACGTGGAACCGGAGGAGGTGAACTATATCAACGCCCATGGCACCTCTACGGATCTCGGCGACAAACTGGAAACCATCGCGATCAAGCGTGCCTTCGGCGATCACGCCCGCAAGCTGGCAGTGAGTTCGACCAAGTCCATGACCGGACATCTGCTGGGTGGGGCCGGCGGACTTGAAGCCGGCATCACTGTGCTTGCGTTGCGCGACCAGATTTTGCCTCCGACCGCGAACCTCGAGAATCCCGATCCTGAGTGTGACCTCGACTACGTTCCGAACCATCCTCGAAAAGCGGACGTGGAATTCGCGATGTCCAATTCGTTCGGCTTCGGCGGGACTAACGGCGCGCTGCTTTTCCGCCGCTGGGCGGAGTAGTTTCTTACCTAGCACTGCCGTGCCTAAACCAAGTCCTTGCTCCTGACGATAGAACTTGAATGGAAGGTCTGCGGCCAAACCGCGCCCGAGGACGGAGCCTCGTTTATGCCGTTCTTACCCTAGTCCTCCTTCTCGGTGCCATCCCCGCCCACCGATCAGCCTGGCAAGGCACTGCAGAGTTACACACCTTGTTTGAGACGATTGCCACGCTACTCGGGTTCGTCACGGGTGCGATGGCCTTGGTGCGCTATTACACAAAGAAAAGCGGCATGTTCTTGCTTCTGGGCAGCGGCTTTCTGGGAGGCGCTCTCCTCGATGGCTACCATGCGGTGATCACCTCGTCGTTCTTTGCCGGGCATGCCCCCTCTGCGCTTTCCTCGCTTACACCCTGGAGCGGTGTCATGTCACGCGTGTTCATGTCCCTGCTGATGTGCGCCAGTGTTGTGGCATGGAAAAGGGAGATGCGAAAACCTTCGGAGGGCAGGATCAAGGAGGGCCTTGTTTACTTGCTGGTCGGAACCTGGACCATGGCCAGCTTTGTTTTTTTTGCCATGGTGCAACTGCCACCTCCCTTCCACCCCAACCACACCATTCATCGCCCCGCCGACTTTGTGCCAGCTATTTTCTTTGCTTTGGCGGCCATCGGATATTTGTGGAAGGGCTGGTGGAAAACTGACGATTTTGAACACTGGCTGGTGCTTTCCCTCGTCCTCTATGCGGTAGGCCACATGGGGTACATGTCCTTTTACGGCAGGCTATTTGACACTCAATATTTCGCCGCTCATGCACTGAAAATTCTGGGCCACATAGCGATCTTTACCGGCCTTTTCATCAGTATGTTTTCTATCTTCCAGCGAGAAGCCGAGAACTCGACCCAGCTTGGGCAAGCGAACCGATCGCTGGCTGGCGAGGTTGAAGAACGCCAGCGAGTGGAGGAGGAACTGCGGCGAGCCCAGACGGGGCTGGAGGAACGGGTCCGGGCTCGCACCGCGGACCTGAGCGATGCCAACACAATGTTGGAATCGGAGGTTGCCGAGCGTGTCCGGGCGGAGGAGGCGCTTCGAGAGAGCAGCGAGCTTGTAAGACTGGTGTTCGATTCAATCCCGGAGGGAGTTTACGGTATCGACATGCAGGGTAACTGCACGTTCTGCAATCCCTCTTGCCTTCGATTGTTAGGCTACCACGAGCCGACCGAGATACTCGGCAAGAACCTGCACACCCTGATCCACCACACCCGGCACGACGGAACACCTTACCCCGTGGAAGAGTGCCATATTTACGAAGCTTTTCGCCACGGGCATGGCACCCACATCGATGACGAAATCCTTTGGCGTCGTGACGGCACTAGCTTTCCCGCCGAATACTGGTCTCATCCCATGCACCGGGCCGGAAAGGTGTTCGGCACGGTTGTAACCTTCGTGGATGTCACAGAACGAAAGCGAACCGAGCAGGTTCTGCGAGGGGCTCGTGAAGCAGCTGAAGCGGCCAGTCGTGCCAAGAGCGAGTTCCTGGCCAACATGAGTCATGAAATCCGCACACCCATGAACGGGGTCATCGGCATGACGGAGTTGACACTGGATACCGAGCTAACACAGGAACAACGCGGCTACTTGAATCTGGTCAAAAGCTCTGCGGAGTCTTTGCTCATACTGCTCAACGACATCCTCGACTTCTCCAAGATTGAAGCCGGCAGGCTGGACATGGAAATCATCGAATTCAACCTGCGCGACAGTTTGGACGACACTATGAAAGCCGTCAGCTTGCGAGCGCACGAGAAAGGGCTAGAGCTTGCATGCCACATCCTGCCTGACGTTGCGGACGCGTTACTCGGCGATCCTACCCGTTTGCGCCAAATCGTCATCAACTTGATTGGCAATGCCATCAAGTTTACGACCCAAGGTGAAGTTCGGATTCAGGTGGAGACCGAGTTAGAAACACCAACCGCAGCAATACTTCACTTTGCCGTAACCGACACCGGAGTCGGAATTCCTCTGGAAAAACAGGCGTCGATCTTCGAGGCGTTCACCCAGGCGGACAATTCAACGACGCGGAGGTACGGCGGAACCGGCTTAGGCCTGTCGATTTGCTCGCGCTTGGTTGAAATGATGGGCGGCCGAATGTGGCTCGAAAGCATACCTGACCAGGGCAGTACATTCCATTTCAGCGCGCGTTTTCAATTGCAGATAGCCTCACCTAGCAACCACACGCCTGTCGGATTAGAGACGCTTCGCCACCTGTCCGCCCTGATTGTCGACGACAACGCAACCAACCGGCGCATTTTGAAGGAGATGCTTCTAGGGTGGCAGATGAGGGCAGTCGAGGCCGACGGCGGCCGCTCTGCTTTGGACCTCTTAAAACGAGCCGCCGCGGATAGAAAAGATTTCTCGGTGGTGCTGATCGATGCCCAGATGCCGGAAATCGATGGTTTCCAAGTGGCAGAACAAATGAGGCAGGACCCGCAAATGGAAAACTCGGCGTTAATCATGCTCACTTCAGCGGGTTTTCGGGGTGATGCGGCGCGTTGTCGAGCATTGGGTATCAAGGCGTACTTGCCCAAACCCGTCAAACGTTCAGACCTCCTAGAAGCCATCAAGACGGTGCTGGTCCCGTCAGGGAGAACACAACAAGTGCCCGCACTGGTCACGCTTCACTCATTGCGGGAGAGTCGAAGACATTTACGGATTCTCCTCGCCGAGGACAATCGCGTAAACCAGGTATTGGCAGTTCGCTTGTTGGAGAAAGGTGGCCACACAGTCGTCTTGGCGGAAACCGGAACCGCAGCCCTGGAAGCCTTGCAGAAAGACCATTTCGATCTAGTTTTGATGGATGTGCAGATGCCGGAGATGGACGGCCTGGAGGCCACGGCAAGAGTGCGGGTTCGCGAAAAAGTCACGGGAAGGCGCATCCCGATTGTTGCCATGACGGCTCATGCGATGGTAGGTGATAAAGAGCGGTGTCTGCAGGCCGGAATGGACGCCTATGTTTCGAAGCCTTTGTCGGTCAAAGCTCTTTTCGCCACCATCGAAGGCCTGTTTCAGGCTCCGCCGGAATCGGCGGGTGTTTGAAGGGGGATACGTGGCAGCGAATCCGCCAGCCTGTCCCGTTTTGGCAAGGAACTTTAGGTCTCGTTCCGCCCACCTGTGGTAATGAGACCTTGGTACCCAGGGATTGGCCTTCTTCTCCTTTGCCATTGCCGATAGTGCAATACAGAATAGATTTGCAGGCAGGAACACCCCGTCTATGGATAAAGCCTTTGGAACCGCCGTCATGCCCGCGCTCAGCCCCAAGAAAACCTCGGCTCGGGTGGCCTTAGTTGACATGAAGGAACCCGCCCGGAGCACGCTTGCGGAGTGTTTCCGGCAGTTTGGGATCGAGAGCGTTTCGCTGAACGGAAACACGGTCGAACGCCTGAAGAAGGAGAAATTCGAGGCTTGCGTGCTCAAGTTGGGTCCACAGGCCCATGCGGTCATGGAGTCCGCACGAACCTCGCCCTCGAACAGCCGGATCGTGCTCTATGCGGTTGGCGGCAGCGCTCAGGACGCGATGAGCTATTCAAAGTTTGGGATCAACGCCATTTTCCACGAACCGCTCGAGCGCCCGGCCGTGCTGAAACTGGTGCGGGCCACGCAAATGCTTGTGTTGCACGAGTTGCGCCGCTACGTGCGCATTCCCGTGATCACGGAGATTTCCCTGGTATTGGCTGATGGCCGCAAGGTGACAGCCACCAGCATTGAGGTCAGCTCCGGAGGGATGTCGCTACGCACCGCCGAGGACATTTCGGTGGGGCAGTCGGGAGAGGTTTCGTTCGCTTTGCTGACCTTGCCGCGAATATGGGTACGCTGTGCGGTCACCTGGCGCAATGTGAATGGCAAGACTTTTGGCATCCGCTTCGATAGTCAGGACGAGCGGCGCTTCCGAATCAAAGAGTGGGTTGACGCATATCTTGAAGGTTAGCTTGCCCCGGCCTCACACGGGATTCAGCGTCTGCGCGGCTTCCGTGTGCTAGCTTTCATTCCTTGGGCAGCATCCTGGTGAATCGGCAATTCATGCCTGCCCCGGCTGTCGAACACGAATGAAGTCTCAATGCCTACAACCATCGGCTGGCTGGTGAAACGGTCGAACCCCAGGTTCCGCAAATGGTCGATGTCCCTTACCGCTAAGTGAACTACAACATCGTGGCGCCCGCTCACCAGGAAGACTCGCCGAACCTCCGGGATGGATTCGACATCGCTCATGAAGCGATCGATCGCGCCTTTCTCATACTTGGCCAGCTTGATAAAAGCGATGACTTCCAGGTTCAGGCCGACGGCTCGTAAATCAATGTCGGCATGTGCACCGCGAATGACTCCCGAGGTTTCGAGATTCTTGATGCGCTCGTGACAGCTGGACGGCGCGAGCCGCACGGCCGCGGCAATCTGCTTATTGGATAACCGAGCATTCTTCTGAAGAAGACGGAGTATTTCGCGATCTGTTCGGTCCAGGGAGGCTTTTGCCATAGTAGATTCGAATCATATTCGATTGTAAGCCGCGGCCTCAATTGGTAATCCTTTAGGTGCGCCCGAACGACTTGGCGGGTCGTGGAGAATCTTCTATGGCGAGCGATTCCATCGAAACAAACTCATCCGGCTTGACTGGGGCTTACCACCCATCAGGGAGCGGCAGGCTCCGATGGGTCTTCGTCGGCGAACAGGGGCTGCGCGTGGGTTGGAGTGCACTCCTATTCGTCGCGATTTACTTGAGCCTGGAGGCTGCGGTCACCAAAGTGCTCGGCCATTTCATTCCATTGGATATGAAGGGGCCAATCCCGCTGCGTTTTGCGCTCCTTCCGGAATCGTGCGAAGTGCTGGTTGTTTTGATCGCTACCTGGGTGATGGCGCGGATTGAAAAGCGTCCGCTTCTTTCCTACGGCTACAGCGGCGAGCACAAATTGATTCGGCTGGTGAGCGGTATGGCGTGGGGATTCTTGTGTTTGTCTGCGTTGATCGGAGTCCTGTGGAAGGCGGGGCTGCTGGTTTTTGATGGGCTGGCGCTGAGCGGCTTTGCGGCGTGGAAGTACGCTCTGGGCTGGGGCCTGGTCTTTCTGCTGGTGGGCATCTTTGAGGAATCGCTGCTGCGCGGCTACATGCAGTTCACGCTGACGCGCGGAATCGGCTTTTGGTGGGCGGCGTTATTGCTCTCGATCGTATTCGCGCTGGGGCATCTCAGCAACGGCGGCGAAACGCCCCTGGGGTTGCTGGAAGTCGGCCTCGGCGGTTTCGGTTTCTGCCTCAGCCTGTGGTACACCAAGTCGCTGTTGTGGGCGGTGGGCTTTCATGCGGGATGGGACTGGGCCCAGTCTTATTTCTACGGAACACCGGATAGTGGCCTGGTGATGAAGGAGCAATTTCTGGCATCGCACGCTGCGGGCAATCCGCTGTGGAGCGGAGGAACGACGGGTCCGGAAGGAAGCCTGGTAATGATTCCGATCCTGATTATGGTGGGGACGGGAATGTGGCTGTGGTGGGGCGTCAGGAAGGGCCAGCCTATACGATAGGCGGGGTTCCCACGTCGCACAGCGCGGACTCGCTCGAGGGGGCGCTTCCTCTGGGTGGTATAAAGGCTTGCATATGAGATCGAGGTGCGCGGTTGCAAATACCGCGCTTCGCCAACCGCCATTCCAGCATGTAGAATTGAATAATCAGATGGCAGGGGCTTCCCAATTCGTCCAGATCGAGCTTGCACGGCCAATCCGGCAGCCCAAGCCGGATTGGCTTCGGGCCAAGGCTCCGGTGGGCGAGAACTTCCACAATCTCAAGAAGTTAGCCCGTGGTTTGGGCTTGCACACGGTGTGCGAATCGGCCCAGTGCCCCAACATCGGAGAATGCTGGAATCACCGGACGGCCACCTTCATGCTTCTGGGCGACATATGCACCCGGCGCTGTGGTTTTTGCGCGGTTCCCAAGGGCAAACCTGGGGCGATTGATTGGGACGAGCCGCGGCGTGTGGCGGAAGCAGTGGCAACACTCGGACTGAAACACGCGGTCGTCACCAGCGTGAACCGCGATGACGACAATCTGGGCGGAGCGCGAATCTTCGCAGATACGATTCGTGAGATTCGCGAGTTGTCCCCTGAGTGCGGTGTCGAGGTTTTGATCCCTGATTTCCAGGGTATGGACGAGGCTTTGCGGATTGTTCTCGATGCCGAGCCCGACGTCTTGAATCACAATACAGAGACGGTTCCGCGGCTTTACCGCGTGGTACGGTCGGGGGCTCGCTATGAGCGCACCCTGCGGTTGCTGGAGAATGCAAAGAAGTTTTGGCCCGGAATGGTGACGAAGTCGGGTGTGATGGTTGGTCTGGGGGAAACGATCTCCGAACTGGTCGAAGTGTTTCGCGACCTCGGTTCGCGTGGGGTTGATATCCTTACCGTCGGGCAGTACCTGCGGCCATCGCGCGACCACCTGCCTATTGCTCTCTTCTACACTCCGGATGAATTTCGCTACTTGAAGGAAGAGGCCCTGCGATTCGGCTTCCGCCATGTGGAATCGGGGCCGATGGTGCGCTCCAGCTATCATGCGCACGAACAAGCTGAGTCGACTTCGCCGGTGGGGCATAGTCAGCGTGGCGTCGTCTAGTCCGGGGAAAGTCTCTGATTAGGTTGCTGGCGTTGCGCGCGTTGTGGTGTGTGGCGCTTTCCTCTGCGTCGCGTCATTTGTGGTTAATGAAGTGCAACTAGAACCACAAAGGACACGAAGGTACAGAAAGGATGCTAGGCGATCCTCGTCAAACTGTGCCGACCTTCCCGGACCAGACGTCGGGGCTAGGTGGGCTGGCGAGCACCTCAGAAAATCTTCAGGTGGATGGTCAGATACTTCTTGGGATTTTGACGTATTGCTTTGATCAGGTCCTGTGTGTCCTGCAGCAACTGGTTGGTGTTGTCGTAGACAGCCGGATCCTTTAGCAGCTTGCCTATCGTACCCTCGCCGGAATTCAGACGGTCGGTGAGATCGGAGAGCTTGTTCATGGTATTTTGCAGCTTGTTGGCGAATTCCTGGTTTTTGGCCAGAACGCCTAAGGCGCCTTTGCCCGCGTTCACTTCGTCGGTTAACTTTTTGACGTTGGAGATCGTTTCATTCGCCGTGTTGTAGAGTGTGGGATCCTTCAAGAACTTGCCCGCGGTGCCCTTGCCGGCATTCAGATCGTCGATGATCGCGTTCAACTTGTCGACAGTCGCATTTGCCTTGCGATACAGTTCATCGTCGACCAGTAGCTTGCCAATACTGCCCTTGCCCGAAATCACGTCGTTCACCAAACTCTGAAACTGGCCAACCGTGGCGTTAAGCCGATCGTAGAGGCCGGGATCATAAATAACCTTGCCGATGGAGCCTTGCCCGCTCTCAACGAACGCCAGGATGCGGTCCACGCGCTTCTCCAGGGCGTCCAGGTTTTGCAGCGTGCTTTGGCTGGCGCGCACCACATCCTGAATGTCGGGTGTCTCCCGCGTGGGCAGCACGTCCCCTGCCTGAACTTCAGGCCCGTGGGCTTGAGCGCTGTCGATATCAATGTAGGTTTCGCCCAGCACCCCAGCGGTGGAAAGTGTCGTGAGGGAGTCCTTACGTAAATTGGCGCGATACTTAGTATTGACCTTGAGAGTCACTTCGACCGGAGTCAGCCGTCGAGCGGGATCGGAGACAACCCGGATTCCGGAAACATTTCCAATATCCACGCCCTGAAGCCGCACCGGCGCTCCCTCCCGCAACCCGCCGGCATTATCGAAATAAGACCTCAGGGTAATCTTGCTGGTCAGGAAGCCGCCCGTTCCACTCATGAGCAAGATCAAAATACCTAGAGTGATGCTGGAAACCAGCACAGTCAGCCCAACTTTCAGTTGAGACCACTTCAACTGTTTCTGGCTAGGCACTCATTTTCCCCATGAACGTCATGGCAACATTCTCCGTACCGCAAAACCTAAAGCGAATGCCAGCATGATAGCAGACCGCCGGGCCGGGCTTCACATCAGACACGACGGGGACTCAGAGTTCCTGAGAGCAGAATAGCCATCAGGTAGGCCACAGCCCCGCACTCGAGAGTCACATTGAGCCCGAACTGGATGGCAATCACCATCGCCAGAACAGAGCCCAGCACACTCGAACCCGCATTCATGGCCCATGCCCACTCCACCGCATTTTCCTGGAATTCATTTTTCCCGGCTGCGGGAAACTCCGGCACGGGAATGCGGGCTAGCGCTCGCAATCCCGTTGGGAAGGGCATGCCCATGGCAAATCCCAACGGAACCAGCAGGACCGCGCTCACCAGTAGTTTTGCCCCGAAAGGAAGTCCCATCAAAACGTTTAGGAGTCCCGGCAAGGTGAATACGTAAAGAAGAAGAGCGCCCGCGATAAAGGCCAGCGGCAGCCAGGCACGCTGGGTCTGGTCCAACCATTTACGGGATGCCAAGCTGCCAGCGCCACTCGAAAGCAGCAGCAAAAATACGACCACGGTGAGGGCATAGGTCGGGTGGCCGAGAAACAAAACGAATCGCTGGATGAAGGCGATCTCTACCAGGATGTATCCGAGGCCTACCACAACAAAATACAGGAGACGGATCGGATGTTCCTGTTTGCGTCCTCCGCCCACAGCCAGAGGAATCACCAGGAACGCGAGCACGGCGACGCAAGAGATTACAAGCACCATTGCCAGCACGACGACGCCCATGTTCACCTTCCAGTCGATGCCCTGGCTCAAATCCGTCTGGTGGAGAATCTGGTCGGGCTTCAAGGTGAAAAAGAAAAAGGGCGCGTTATCGTTTACCGGCGCCACATTGTATGGGTAGTCTTGTGCGAAGGCGTAGGGATCGTTACGTGCGATCAGGGCAGAAAACGGATTGTCTTCCGGATCAGAGGCGAGATACAACGCGACTAGCGCGGGATTGCCAGCCAAGTGGGCTCGAACCTGTTCCTCTTCTTCGGCGGTGAAGGCGCTTTTCTTAGCGAGCACGACTACGGGGATTCCGTCTTCGTCGAGATCTCCTTCAGAGACTACGATGAAATTTCTCGCTGGATTCTCGACTCCCTGCTCGTGCAAGGCCTGCATGGCAACCGAGATTACGCGCAGGGCTTCGCGGGGTTGGCGAAATTCCCAGCGAGTGATGGCGACCATTCCATCGGGCTTCAGGTGGTCGAAGTATTCTCGAAACGCCTCTACGGTATAGAGACTGTTCTCACTGAGGGCGAACGCGCCGGCGGCTGTGGAAGCCCAGGTGTCGACCAGCGTCATTTGGACGACATCGAATTTCTGCTTTGCATTGCGGACAAACGATCTCCCGTCGGTGACCTGAATGTGCACCTCGGGGCGCTCGTACAGGTGATACGAATAGTCCGCATAGCGGCCTCGCATCACGGTGTTGGCGATGATCGGATTGATCTCAATGCCGGTGACGCTGGGGCTACCGTTAGCGACGGCGCGAAGCACATCGACTCCACCACCCGGTCCGATGATCGCGTACTCGCCGTGCGGGCGCAGAATGTTCGCCAGCGCCGGGGGCGCGGACATTAAGTCCTTTTGCCATTCCGTCCCCTGCCACTGTTTGGGGTCGGCGTTCATGATGTAGGTGGATGCGTCGGCATCAATGACAACGGCCTTAGCGTCACCTTGACGATCTACTTCGACGCGGGAGATAGCGTTCCAGCGGGCGAACTCGACCCATGCTTTATCACGAAACAAGCCTTTGGCGTAGACGACATCGATCAGCCTTCCGGAATAGTTCGCGGCGATCACCAGCAGGAGGAATGCAACCAGGGCGAGGGTGAGTTTCCGCAGGTTGACGTTGGCGGACCACACGGCCCCTGCGGCGGCTGCCATTACAGCTGCGAACAGCACCGTGTTTGGTCCGCCCAGCCAGTTGAGAAGAGGAACAACTCCCAAGCAAGCCAGCGCGCCGCCCAGAAGGTCCGCTCCGTAGAGCCGCGAAATATGCTGCGATTCACGCGCAAAGAGGATCGAGAACTCAAGGCCGGTGATGAAGAATGGCAGGGCGGAAGCCAGATAGATCGCCGTGAGCCGGAGAAAATTGGCTCGCGACAAGCTCAGCGAAACTGGAACGTGCAGCACGATCTCCAATACGATGGGAACGACGACGGCGTTAGCCACACAGAGCCACGAAAGCAGGGTGCGGGTGGAGAAGCGTCCTAACCATGTCTTTCCTAAATATGCGAATACTCCGCCAGAGCCGAGGCCGAGCAGCGCGATTGAGATTGCCAGGAAGGCGAAGTGATAAAACAGCACGACGGAAAACAGACGGGTAAGAGCCAGTTCCAGCAGCAGGGCCGCAAAGCTACTGATCGCTACTCCTGCCAGCAGGGAACGCTCGCTGGTTGTGTCTACGGTAGTGGTTCGGCTGATCGGCGGAGTTTCACTTATGACGGGCATTCGAATGATCGCTTTGGAATGCGACAGTCTAACAGAAAGCACTCAGCATTCAGCCGTCAGCACTGAGCCAAGACGAGGATGTATGGAGACGGGCGCCCTTTCCTTCAGTGTCGGTCAGCTTTCCAGGATGACTTGGGCGATGGCGTACTCTTCGGTGTGGGAGAGTGAAAGCGCAATATGGACGGCGCCAAGTTTGGCGGCGAACCCCGCCGCCTTGCCGTGAAATGTGATGGTTGGACGGCCTCCGGGCTGGCGGCAGACCTCAACGTCGCGCCAGGCGACCCCGTGATTCCAGCCCGTGCCGATGGCTTTCATTGCGGCCTCTTTCGCGGCAAAGCGGGCGGCGTAGCGCTCAACCCGGTTGGCCTTCGATTCGCAGTAGCGGATCTCCGCCTCGGTAAAGATTCGATGCAGGAAGCGATCGCCGAAGCGCGCGATGGACGCTTCGATGCGTGGTACTTCCGCGATGTCGATGCCGGTGCCGACGATCATGCGGCTAGTAGTCTCGCTTTCTTAGGCGAAAAACGTTTTGTTATCCAACGAAGGTTGGGATTCGCCGGAAACCTTTATACCCGCCAATAATCTGGCCGCCAATTCTTGATGGCCTTCTTGATGTCGGCACGTGAGAGATTCGCTGACAAAGTCCGCTCGACCAGAGCGGTCACTTCTTCGTCCGAGGCAAATCGCAGCGCGATCAACTGACCTTCGGTGAGCTTCGCGATTTGCGGGCGCAACGAATCGGGCAGCAACGTTGCCAGCCGCAGTCGCTCCTCGAGCCTGATGACGCGATCCTGTACTTTCAGCGCGTATTGCCGGAACCTGATTACCGCAACCGTTATCGCAGTGCTGAAGACCACGAGCCAGAAATGCAGGAAGCATGGCCGCCGGACCAGCACGACCACGCTTACTATCCACGAGATTGCAAGCACGGGCAGGACGAAGAAGTGGAATGGAGGGTCGAGCCTCACATGATTGGCATGAGTCTGCGAAGAACGTTCGGCCATAGTCACCTCTTTACCATCCTAATTTGAAAGTCTAAATCAGGGCGGCAGAAAGTGCTTCTCCACCGGCGGATTCGCTCATAGCAACCGGTCGCCGCGATAGATAACCTGTCCATCGATCAAGCGCGCTTCAGCCATAAGCTCATGCTTCTTGACCGGTCCGGTTCCGTCGATGTGGAAGACTTCATGTCCGTGAGCGACCAACCAATCGGAAACCAGCATGCGATGGCAGTGGAAATAAACTCGCTCGGCGCACACATATGCGGTGCGCGAGTGCTCGGCTAGCTTGATCAATTCCACGATGCCGCGCTGGAAGTCTGGCGTGAGCATGTAATCCGCATAGTTGCGGAAGCTGTCGTTGCGTAACGCTACGTTGAGCGAGTCCTCGAGGAGTTTCTTACGCCGCCCACCAAGTTCCTTGAACCAGACGTACCGAATCCCCGCTTCAGGCAGAGTTTTCTCTAGCGCCTCGCGGTTGAAATGAGGCAAGCGGCGCGATACGGGGAAGGATCGAATATCCACCAGGGTCCGAATGGAGTGGGCTTGCAAGACTGCAATGAATTCATCCAGCGGGCGGGTCGAATGGCCGATGCTGTAAAGGGTCGCCACGATCTTATTTCGTCACGGAGCGCGGAGGACACTCAAGTGATGCAAATCATTTTTCAACGGCTAGGTTGAGGGCATGTGCCAAAGCCGCGTCTTGCTCGGCAAATACCGTTCGCAGATCGAGCAGCACGCGTCCTTCCTCAACCCGCGCGATGATCGGCGGATCGGAGGCGCGCAGGCGAGCTGAGAGTTCATCGGCGCTCATCCCCTTACATGCGATCGCCAGCAGGCGCGTAGGCAGGACTGCGGATGGCGCCGCGCCGCCACCGATTACCGATTCGCCGTCGATCAGTTCTGCTGACAACGAGAGCGACTGGACTCTTTCTGCGATGGCTTGCGCGCGCCTTCCAATTTCTTCTTTCGACAAATGCATCATTCGCAGCGCAGGAATCGCATCATGGTCACCTTTCACATAGGCGAGCAGCGTTGCTTCGAGTGCGGCATAGGTTAGTTTGCCCGCACGAAGGGCGCGGAACAACGAGTTCGAACGCATGCGAGCGATCAGATCGGTGCGACCGCTCAGCATTCCGGCCTGAGGGCCGCCCAGCAGTTTGTCGCCGCTATAGGTAACCACATCAACCCCGTGGCGCAGGCTATCGAGTACGCTTGGTTCACCATTTACACCAACCGAACGCAGATCGAACAGCGCGCCACTACCCAGATCTTCCAGAAGCGGGATGTTATGTTGGCGAGCCAGGCCCACCAGTTCTTCGATGTGCGGTTGCTCGGTGAATCCCGTGATCTGGAAATTGGAGCGATGCACTCGCAGCAGGAGTTGGGTTTTGTCGTTGATCGCTTTTTCGTAGTCACCAACGCGGGTGCGGTTCGTAGTTCCCACTTCCCGCAGGGTGGCATTCGATTTCGACATGACATCCGGGATACGGAACGAGCCTCCGATCTCGACCAGCTCGCCTCGGGAAACGATGACTTCGCCGCTTTCTGCCAGCGTGTTGAGCGCGAGGAGAATGGCCGCGGCGTTGTTGTTGACGACGATGGTGGAGACTTTGGGCTTGGCAACACGGGCGAGGATACCCGCGTCTACATGGACGGCTGTCCCTACGTGTTCATCGAGGAGTTTGCGGAAGAGGCGGTCTACGTGGACGTCACGCTTGCCGCGCTCGCCCGTTTCCAACTCGAACTCTAGATTGGAATAACCAGCCGCGACCTGGCTGATGTGCTCCAGCGCTGACGCAGCCAGCGGAGCACGGCCCAGGTTGGTGTGCAGAACGACTCCTGTGGCATTGATTACGGAGCGCAGCGAATGCTGCAGAGCTTTTCTCACCCGCCGTGTGACTGTGTCCTCGAGTCCGGAAATAGCCAAATCGAATCCATTCGCATCGAGCCGCCCGGCGGCAATTTCCTGCCGCAGCGTGGCCAGCACTGAACGGGCAGCATCTGTGACCGCGGCTTGGCCTTCTCGTGAAGCAAGCGCGACAAGCTGCGGGCTGCGCTGGAGCTCGTCGACTGATGGGAGTTTGCGGTACAGACCGGCACTCGAGTCGATTTTCACCGGCATTGATTATCCCACCGCCAGCGCTGTAAGACCAAGGCTCGCCAACACGGACGGGGTTTCCGTGCCTACGTTTTTCGAAACTTAGACGGGCGAAGGACACCCGTCCTCCATTTGCCGGGCGCTAGCCGACTTCTACTAATCCGTAGCTCTTATGCCAGCGCGTGCGCATGTGACGCAGGGCTAGGTCGATCTCTGATTGGGTGATTTCCGAGTCCGGGCCGGCGAGGACAGCCGCGGCCTCGCGCTTGGCGGCTTCGAGCAACTGGCGATCGCGGATCAGGTTGGCCACCTGAAAGCTGGGCATGCCGGCTTGGCGGGTGCCGAAGAATTCGCCGGGGCCGCGAAGCTCAAGATCGAGTTCTGCGATCTGAAAGCCGTCGCTGGTGCGCACCATGGCGTCGAGACGGCGTTCTCCGTCTTCCGACACCTTGCCGCCAGTCATCAGAACACAGTAAGACTTGGCGGCGCCCCGGCCGATGCGTCCGCGCAGCTGATGAAGCTGGGCAAGCCCGAAGCGCTCGGCATGTTCGATGACCATTACCGTTGCGTTGGAGACATCAACGCCAACTTCAATCACGGTCGTGGCAACC